>Ga0247816_10000768_pt1 | contig 17054 bp, 34 predicted proteins | sample UWRJL209509C1_FD_179930 | JGI IMG/M metagenome (GOLD analysis project Ga0247816, IMG submission 179930) | Plant litter microbial communities from Arlington Agricultural Research Station in Wisconsin, United States - UWRJ-L209-509C-1 | ecosystem: Environmental > Terrestrial > Plant litter >...
CCTCGTCAATTATGTAATGTGGATTTTTTGATAAAACATAAGCTTTAAGCGTTTCGTAATCCCATTTAGCATAAACAGGTGGCGCATTCAATTTATTCAAATAATCAATCCTGCGCTGTTCATCATCCTTTGTTTTTTTGAAATGACGTATTCCGAAATCAATTGCAAGTTTTTCCTCGTCAGCCGTTAAATTTATGTGGTCATAATTTGCCGAAATCTTTTGCATCGTAGGTGCCATTATTTGATTTAAGGGTGTTGGTGTTTTGGTTTCCATTTTTATTAAAATTTTTATCTCTATTTTTCCAAGTATTTAATCGGCCTTTTAAGCTCCACGTTTTTTGGAGTTCAAATCTTAGTTTAGGATTTTTTTTATTTATTTCTTCTTCGCTCCAGTAATAGTAAAAAGCGTTTAAAATGTCTTTACCAAATTCTTCTAAAAATGGTGAGAGTGTGGCGGAAAATTCTTTTTTCCGCTCCTCTATACTTTTTATATTCTTTTTTTCTTTAACAGTTACATTATCAATAACAGTATCATTTACATTAACACTATCTGTAACATTAACGGCGATAAACCCGACTTGACCCGATCGGGTATTATCGGGGGGCGATGATTTACGGATTTCAGCTAATGAAATAGCATCATTTAAAGATATTTTCTTTGAGGTATAATCATTGTAAATGTCTAAATGCCATCGTTTTAAATTACCTATAATTCCGTTCTCGCTACTTGATTCCTTTATTGATTCATACTTAATAAGATCACGTTTTAAAGCCAGTTTTATAGGCTCGAAAGCAATACTTAATAACAAATCTTCAACTTCTGGATTTTTGTCGTTAACATAATCGAGTATAATTTTAAATAGTTGCCCGGCTTTTTCGTCAGGCAACTTTGAAACTACACCAATTATATCAGCATAAAGCAAGAAAGATTTCTTGTTCTCTGCCATAATTAAACGTTTAAAAGTTCAGGGTTTTCAAAAACATTACCTAATACCTCTAAGTATTTTTCAGTTTCCGTATAAATGAAATTCGAAAAGCCAAAAACATAATTATCGCCTTTTTCAAAAGATTTAGTTTCTGTATTGAAGTATTTTATTATTCTAAATTGAAGAGAGTGGAATAACTCAACCTTTGCATATCTATGTCTATATTCAGAATCATATGGGCCTGTAAAACCACAACCCCATATAACAATATCACCCTCATAAATATTTTTCCCGTTTTTGTCTTTCAAGCCTGTGAATTGCATTACTAAATCATCATTTTTATCCAATGATCTATAATGTTTATCATTAAAATTTAAAATGTGTCCAAATGAAAAAGGCTTTGACATTAATAACTTTTTGTTGTCAAATGCTCTAAACTTAAATTCTCGATTATTCATAAAATAAGAAAGCCTTATAGAGTTCATCCGGCCAGAATCCCCCTATAAGGCTTATAAATGTCTTTGATTAGAACGTGGCCGCGTCCTGTTTATTTTACCCCACTAATATAAGAAAATTATTTTAAAAATGAATAATATAAATATCCAAATAATAAAACAAATGAACTAATGAATATACTTTTGAAAACCTGATTTCCAAACCATTTCCAAGTTAATTCTTTTTCCTCTTTTGGTGGAGACTTAAAAAAAGCTGAAATAAAAAAGGCTAAAGCAATTCCCTGAATTGTTGTAATGGCTTGTAATCCAAAAATTGTTACAATTATCCACCCCCATAATTTAGCAAATACGAAACCGTTAAATAATGTTGTGATTGTTAGCGCCATCACTGCGAAGCAAAATTTGCCGAACTTTTCCATAATTTATTTTTGTTTTAAGTAATAAGTATTAAATCTTTTCTTGTTTGCGTTAAATGTTGGCTCGGAAATTATATCCAATCCCTCACGTTTAAGCATTGAAACGTATTTTCTTAAATCTACGGTTTGACAATATTTAATTGCCGTTAGAACAGTTAATTTTGCGCCTCCCATCAAGCAAAGCCTTACCCTCGATAGGTTTGTTTCTATTTGATTTTCCATAACTAATCATCTTCTGATTGCCACTCGTCTAATTCAACGGACCAATCTTGTATTTGTCCGTTTTCAAGAATGTTCATTATGATATAGTCGCCATAACCCGCTTCTTTTGGAGACATAATTTTAGGTACATAGCCATCAATTGATTTAATTAAATCAAACCTTTCATCCAATAAAGTATATCTTCCATCATCACATACTTTGTAATGAACCTTTGCTGTTGTTCCAATTGGCCAATCTTTAATGATGCCCGTTTCAATATCAATTACTGGCTCCCAATATTCAGCATTTCGTAATGGGATAAGATTTCCTTCAGTATCTTCTATGCCGTTAACTTCGGTATCCTCCCAATATCGAACGCCTGCAGATACACCTAAGAATTTTACCTCAAATTCTTTTTTAACATTAAGTTCAATTTTCATAATATTATTTTTTAGATTTTTGTTTTTTAAGTTTCAAATATTCTTGCCAACTGTACTCAGTCACAAGCAAGTTTCCTATGTAGTAGCGGAGCATTATTCCCACATTTGAAGTACAGGGATTTTTCTTTCGTTCGCCCAATCAATTTCTGTTTGCATTCCTGAGCTAATACGACCGCCGTAAAGCCAAACCTCATCTACAAAATCAAATAGCTGTTTATTGTTTTCGAATCCTCTTGCTCTTTGTTCTGGAACATTATCATCTAAAGCGAGTACATCGACAATGTACGGCGCAAATGGAACGATTGGTAGTCCAGACATGTTGAGGTCTTTAACGATTGCTAAAACGTTTTTAACATTAGCATCAACATCGCCACCAATCGGATGAGCTATGTAAATAATTTTCTTTTTCATTAGAATAGTTTTGTTTGTGATTGATGTTGTTTAAGTCGTTTCAAGGCTGCCTCGAAATAATCCTTATCTAATTCGCAAGCTATTAGATCAAATCCGTAATCGTGGCACGCTATTGCAAAAGATCCGCTTCCTAAATGAGTATCTAGGATTTTATAACCATTTTTTGCGTACTTATCAAGCAGCCACTTATATAATTTAACAGGTTTCTGAGTTGGATGTATTCTCGGATCTGATTTCTTGCCCTGAGGTTCTAACTCAAATATTTTTGAAGTTGTTCCTAATCCTTCACTTAGACTAGCAATTTCAGCCATAGACATAGTAAAATCTTCACTAATTGTTAGTTTCTTCCAAACTACAAATCCAAAAAATTGCGGCAATTGAAAGTTGTTTGCTCCCCAAATTATTTGGTTTTTAGAAACCCTATATAATTCATCGAAATATTCCTTAGATGGCCTACCTTCCAAGCTTTGCATAGATCCGTTTTTGCGCATATCTTTTGTGGGTTGATTATTGTCTCTGTAAGGCGGATCAACAATCGCTAAATCAAAATATTTATCGGGATATCTAGCCATTAAAAGCATGTTATCTTCATTTGTGATTTCTATCATAACTCAAAACTTAACTGCCCTGGTTTATAATTAATTAATTTCCATCTTGCTTTCAAAGCTTCTGGAGATAATATTCTGTTTACGTAATACTCTCTCTGATGTATTTGAGGCCTTGCACCGTTTTTAAAGTTTTCCATTTAGTTTTAGTTCTTTTATAAAGATTTAATTTATCTAGTTTTAATAATTCTGCTTTTAGCTTATCTCTTTTAAAACATTCTTGTTCAATAGAAATCATTATCAAAATTGCTTTCATATCTTGAACAGCATAGAATGTAGCTCGCATTATTTCAGCTTCTCTATATGCGTATTTAAGTATCATTTTAAAGCATAATCTTTCCCTTAATAATCTTAGCCTAATTCTTCGATTTGTAACGCTTATAGCTGATCTATTAATCAATAATCCAATCTTTTCGTCAGACAGCTTGGTCCAATTATTTTTTATAACTTCATCCTCGTTTTGTTGATATGAATTATACTTTTCTTTGGTTGTCATTTGCCAATTCAAGCTGTCTTTGGGAGGTCGGCCTATTCTAAGCTGCTTCATTACTCCGCTTCTATAAATTGAATGATCTGACTTGCTGTAGCTTTTGGATTGGCTTTTATGAATGCCTTAATATCATCCTTAAGAAGTTCTTTAGCGTCGTTCATTAAATAGTCTAAATTCAAAAAATGATTATCTTTGCTATAAACGAAATTTCCAAACTGATTAGGTATAAAACCATTTTCCTTTAAATATTGGTTGTTTGTCATTACGATGTTCTTTTAACTGTTACTTTTCCATTGCCTAATTTAATTTGCCAGTTCCAATCTTGATATTCTATCTGGCGTTTTATCCTTGTTCTTGTGCTTTGCAAGGTTTGATAATCTGAGGGAGAAAATAGATTGCAATTTTCATCAACCTTCATGTTTTTAAGTGTTTTTGCTATCATGATTCAAATATATAAACATTAATTAATTTATTAAACGTTTATGGGTAAAATTTCAGTTACAATCCGTTACAAAACAAAAACGCCTCATAAAGAGGCGAGATTGTAGAGTACATATTTAAACCGATAACATCAAGCAGTATCGGATCTGCTTATTTTAAAGTTCCGATATAAATTTCCTTATTCGATCAACCCTTTCTTCAACAAATCCCATACACTCGTTATCTCGATCTAAAAAGTAACGTTTAATTCGCAATTCATCAGGGTATTGCGAATAACTCATGCTTTGCTGTACTTCATCCCATAACTCAACATCAACTTCATCTAGACCTAACTCATAAGCTCTATTTCTAGCTTCCTTATCAATCATCTTTTCTGGAGCATCCATAAGAGTATAAATTAAACCTGCTTGTGGTTTTGATCGCATTTCCATATAGCCTTGAAGTTGCCACCCATAACCATCTACAGGTATTTCTTTTTCGAATAAAGGAAATGTTTTTTGTGACCAAGAGTTTTTAATATCCTCTATTGATTCTGGCAAAATAACATCTGGAGTTCCAGTTAAAAATGGATGGTCATTAAATTCAACTTCATTCTTTTTAACTTTGCCCCATCCGTAATATTTAGCCGCAAACTCAATGCTCTCGGCCTCGCAAAGGTTTCCTTTTGTTGTGTATTTTGAACTGAAATTAACCGATTTACCGTAAAATTCAGGTTGCGATTTTATCCATTCATAAACGTATGTTAGACAAGTTTTAGATAGCTTGCCAGCATCTTTATCGGCTTTTGTTTTAGGATCGGTCATTATTTGGCCTATTGCCGAGCAACGTATTTTAAATTGATTCTGTAGCTGCATTTTCAAGTGAGGTTACAATGTTTTGGGTTAATGTATATTTTCCTTGCAGAAATGTTAAAGCGTCTTTTAAGGTAGTTTTACCTGATTGAATTGCTTCTATTGTAGAAAGGTGTGTTTTGCTGTTTTCTGGCAAATCTGGTAGCGTAAATGTTGGCGCTTCTTTTTTAACCCGTAACGCATCTACGTTTTCCCCAAATGCCCGTATTTTAGCTACATATAAGGTAATGTATTTGTTAGTCCAGTCTTCTATGTACGGAGAACATAAGGCGGCTGTAATTGCTTTTGCGTTCGTGCTGTTTACAATCATGGGCTTTTGATTTTCCAAGTAAACAACCATTGCCTCTTCTTTTTTATCTCCGTTTTGGACTTGTTCTTTTACTGCAGAAACGATTTTAACATTTAATTCGATTGGATTTTCTCCAGTCATTAATTCGTAGCTACCGATGTAATTCGGGTTTCTAAGCTTTTTATAATGTGTTTTTTCCATTATTTCAATTTATTTAAAAGATTAACTAATCCTCGCCCGCTCGATATTCCTTTTCCAGAATACCAACCCGAATAAGGGAAAAATTCTATTTTATTGCCTTTGTACAAGAACATTATCCTGTTTTGATCTTCGCACTGTATTTCAAAGCCCAATTCTTGTAGCTTCTCTTTTGCATAAACCATTCTTTTAGGCTCTAATTGCGTTTGCCGTTCTGTATCTAGCCTGCTCATTATGTATTTATTTTATTTAACTGTTCGTCAATAAGTGAATTGATATACTCCGTTTTGCAATCAAGAAGTTCGCATTTAGCGAAATTAACCTTAGTGGCTAATTCCCAATCGTTGTTTGCCTGAGCTTCAATTTCTATATCTTCAAGCTCTTTGATTCGGTTATTAATGTATTCTAGCATGGTTTTCTAAATTTATAGTTATTAAATATTTTTGTTATCTGTTTATAAAATACTACTGGCTTTAAATTACTTTTCATCATGTTGCATTCCCTGCATGAGCAAACCAAATTTTCAAACTTATTTAAGCCGCCCAACGATAAAGGCAGAAAGTGATCTAAGTGCCATCCGATTTTATTTATTTCATCGCCACAATAAATGCATCTGAAATTATTTGTTATTAAAGCATTGGCAACATGTAAAGATGTTATTTTGTGCCTACCCCTTAAGTTTGCATTATCGGCTCTAATTTTGCATCCATATTGCTGTATTGTATCGTGCTCTAAATCGGTAATAGTATTAGAAAAACCTTTAACTTTTACAGATTGATATGGTATACATGGCATTCCATTTGAATGATAGGCTATAGAATAATCATATTGTTCATTTAGCCTCAAATCACCAGGCATAAAATGCTCTATAAGCAAATACAAAACATTCATTCTAATTCCGCTAATGTTTACGTATACAAATTTGGATTTAGTGTCTATTTCGTTTTTTAAAACACATTCTTTTCCTTGTTTTACCTTTATGACGTAGCCGTAGCAATGTATAAAATGATTAGGATAATTCCTTAATTGTCTAATTGATGATTCTTTCATTTTAAAATAAAAATCCTTATTGGAATCCCCAGCGTCTCACTTCTGGTTCATCCAATAAGGATATTTTTTAATTTTTTAAACGAACTATGTGAGACGATTCGTTAAATCAAAAGTAATGTGTATTTGTGGGAATGGGGAATTAATCGAGTAAAGTTCCTGTTACAATACAAAGAATTATTAAAATAAATACAAGCCAAAATATTCTGCAAAAGTTCTTAACCGTTAAGTCGTGGAATATTGACTTAGACTTGCATCGGTCTGGTTCGTGTTCTCTCATAACGTCATGATGTTAAAGTTCAACCATGCTACATACCCAAGCAATACAATTGCCAGGAGTTTTAAAAGGAGTTTTATAATAATTCAGGGTTTTCGTGCATGTTGCCGATTATTTCAATATATAATTCAGTTTCTTTGTAGGCAAAATTACCATATCTAAAAACATAATTATCAGTAGGCATTTTTTCTAGCCCTACTGAAGTCTCATAATAAATTATACGAAACTGAATATCTGGATTTATTTCAACTACAGCGTATCTGTGCCAATGTTCTTTATCGTAACTCCCTGTAAACCCTAACCCCCATCGAACAATATCTCCCTCGTAAATATCTTTACCGTTTTTGTCTTTAAGGCCTGTGAATTGACCAACTGTTTCTTTATCAACTTCTGTATAACTGTAGTATTCTGAATTACCCCATTTACCAATTGCTGATTCTGATAAAAGATTTCCATACGCAAATGCTCCATCTTTTTTTATACCTCTAAACTTAATTTCTCTATTCATTTTATATCCACCTATTTTGCTGTGGCGTTGTATTTGCCCTGTGGTCATTCGGATTCATTGCGTTGTATAAATCCTGGGTTACTTTAAGCCAATTTTGATCTATATACTGTTCGGTTCCCATATCCATTTCCTTTTCGATGATATTAGGATCAATACCTATTTTGCCGTTAGCAGATACAGAATAAATACTTAATGCGTTTTTCTCAACATATTTATCTAATTCAGAAATATGATAAGTTTTAACTACTTCGCCTTTATCGTTAAAGTATTCGATAAGGTCTTTTGAATTTTGAGCCGTAGCAGTAAAGTCGATTGTTGCCATTTTTGTTTGTTTTAAATGTGATGTAAAGATACAGGTTGTTTTCGTAATTGCAAATTAAAAATTAATTATTTTTTATTATTTGGTTATTTGATAATTATTATTACCTTTGGATTATGATTTTAACAGAAAGCAAAACGGTTATCAAACGCAAGGCGAGAGATAAAGAAATTCAAGAACTTTGGTCTGCTAATTATAAGGCTGGGGAAACGCAAATTACACCATTAGCAGAAAGCATAGCTAAGTCTAAAAAAGTTTCACTAAGTACTGTAAAGAGACTTGTTAAAGATGTTTCTGTATGGGTTAATTACGAATCAATCGAATGTCCTATTTGCGCCTCAACAGAGGCAGAGGTTTTTACAAGTTCGAAAAAAGAAAATCTTATTTACGATAACGAAAATGCTAGATGTAAAAAATGCGGGCATACTGGATATGTAGTTGTCGAAGATTCTGAATGCGCTGATATAGTTTGGGATGAAGCTAACAATTAACCAACGCCAAAATATCCTTAATGGCGAAAGAAAAGTTAAGGAGCAAGCTAATTACGCATTTCATGAGCTTAGATATTCATGCAGCGAAGTAGGAACGTATTTTAGCAAAAGAGAAATAAGATTTAACCGAGGTAAACAAATTAATTAAAAACATTATGGCAATTATTAAATCATTTATAGTATTCCTTATAGTGCTAACATTATTTTGGGTAATCGGTTCGCTTTGCGCTGCCGATTTTGATATTAAAAATTGGGATTCGGGAGGGAGGGTTTTTTGCTTTGCTTTTGGCGGTATACTGGCTTTAGTTTTAGCTGGGTTAGTTTATGATAATGAAAGTTAATATCATGACCACCCAACACGCCACACACCGCCTCGAAAAAGTTAGACTTATTTTAGGCACAATCCATTCAACTAAACAATTTAACAGGTTTAGTTTATTATTCACGTATTATAGAAATTTTGGAAGATGAAAAAGATAAGTACATTATTTAAAAAAGACCCTAATGATTTAGGGCGGGCTATTGATGAAATTAATCCAGATAATGAATGGGTTATAAACGAAGTCGGAGTGACAGCGACACGTAAGTTTGATGGTACTGCTTGCGCTATTATTAATGGCGAATTATACAAGCGGTATGACGTAAAGAAAGGCAAATCAGTTCCTTTAAATGTCATACCTTGCCAAGAGCCTGATGAAATTACAGGACATTGGCCGCATTGGATAAAATGCGATAGAAGTGACAATGCTGATAAGTATCATTTTGAGGCATTTGATGAAGCTCCAAAATTATCAGATGGAACGTATGAACTTTGTGGGCCAAAAATACAAGGGAATCCAGAAAAATTAACAGATCATTATTTGGTTGAACACGGAAAATTCGAATTACCTTTTATAACATGCTTTAATGAACTAAAAGAATATTTAGAATCGGTTAATATTGAAGGCATAGTTTATCATGGGTTTAACGGTAAAATGTGCAAAATTAGAAAATCAGATTTCGGAATTAAAAGATAAACAACATGAACAACTTAATTTTATTCATCATCGATCTATTTTATAAGCCTAATTACAGGCATTACGGTAAATGTATTTTTCCAGTTAAAAAGAAGTAATTATGAGAAAACTTAGTAAAGCCCAGCAATTTATTGTTGACGAAATGAAAAATAACCCTAATCTTTATGTTGAAAAACCCAGCAGATTCGAACATTTACAATGTTTGACTGATGGCATTCCTTTTGACGGAAAAGGGAACAAGCCATATAGAAAATATTTTTATCTGTCCACGCTTAAAATATTAATAAGTAAAGGTGTTTTATATGACACTGGAATTAATGGAAGATTAAAACTTAAAATATAAAAAAACGCCAGGCAATCGCTTGGCGGTTTTAATTAAACAAATAGTGCGATTTTTTACTTCGCCAAATGGACATTGTTTAAATTCCTTCTAAAATATTTTCAAGAGCATCAGCTAATTTCTCGCCAATCTTCTTAGCTATAAACGGCTTAATTAAGGGCCATATAGCGATTATTAATAATTTCTTTAACCAACCTAGCTTAGCTTCTTTCGCTAAGTCCTGTGGCGTAATATCAGAAAGCAAATCAGCGTTCGCTATTTCCTGTAATACATATTCTCGTCTCATATATTTATTTTGATATTAAAATCACAAACAAGTAAAATAGGCATATCGCAACAAAGCATAGTCCTATGAATTTTTTAGCATCCATCACGCAAATATAAGGCATAAAGAAACTACAGTAAACAAGAATACTGCAACAATTAAGATACCTTGCCAATTTGTTTTTGTTCTAATCTGCATATTTTTAAATAATTTTTAACCACCCTGTGAAAGTCAGCTATCTGGTGCATATCGCAAACAGTTAGTTTTATTTTCATTTCTTAGTCGGCTCAATTGTTTCTGCAACCTTTTCAACTTTGCTATTCGTATCGTAGTAAGTCGTTACGGATGGGCTTCCGATTAAGTTAAGGTTCTTCAGCATATAAGAAACGAAAGCGATTATAGCAACGTTTAAAATGCTTTTCCAGTTAACAGTTAATTCCTCAGCCTGTAAAGATTGAAGTATAATTGTAAATACTGGAGATATTGCGGCCAAAACACCACCCTTTAATAAATCCTGCCAATTCCACGCAAGAGTTTTATTCACTACTACTTTGTTTGCCATTATATTTTTACTTTTAAAAGGTCTGCAGTTCTTTTGCCGACTATTCCGTCAACCGTTAATCCGTTTTTAGCTTGAAATGATTTTACAGCACGATCTGTATCGGAACCATAAAACCCATCATCCTTTATTTTTAAAGCCCTCTGAATTTCTTTAACAGTTTCGTTTTTAATCAGCGGATTATTTAGTTTATAAATTATGCCAGATGGAACAATCAACTCCTTAAATCCTCTTTTAGCTAAGTCATTTCTAACATCGTAACTTGGGCAGCTTTTAATCCATTCCCAGCTTTCAATAATTCCGTTGCCATTTGTATCTGTTGAAATATCTCTATGGCCCAAAACGATTATATTCGGATATTTGCTTTTAAAGAACTCGATTAATAATAGTTGCGCCTGCTTTTGAGCCTCTGTACGGTTGTCAATCGGCTTACCTTTAGAATCAATTCCGCCCTTATAACAGACGTGTATAGAGTTAGCATTATAACCTTTAACGCCATTTGACGGTTTATCTAATTCCTGCAATTGTTCAATCGTTCCGTTTGGTAAAATATCGTAATGATAACCAACCGTAGTCCATCCGTTATGTTTTTTCCAGTAGTTAAACATTTCCTCAGTCGATTGATTTTGAGGTGCGGACGTGCAATGAATAAATAGGTATTTAATATTCCTGGTAATCTTTGGAAATACAATATCATTTACCGAATGAATTAAACGAATTATTTTCATATAGAATAAAGTTACGATTTATTATTAATAAAAAAAGGCCTTCATTTCTGAAAGCCTCTAAACTAAGAATAGCATAAACTTAGCTTAGTTCTTCTAGTTTATAATTTATGTCTTTTATATCGCCAGTACTTAACCTAGCTAGAAATGTTTCGTCACAAAGTATATGAACCTCTCCTTTATCTTTATTTATTAAGGCTTTTAATCCAAAATAAAGGCTTATACTTACCTCTTTCGGCTTCTGTTCCTCGATCCATTTAATGGCTGATTCTTTGGTGCTGAATGCTTTGTTTTCTTCTGGGGTTAAAACTACATTATCATCCGCTTCTAAAGTCCATGGATTACCACTTTTCCAAATATTTAATTCCCATTTGCCGAAACTTAAAACGGCCTGATAGTATTTGCTTCCCTCATATAAATCAGAACCATCCTCAGAAGTTATCAAAGGCAATTTAATATTGTGTTCTTTTGCAAAATCCGAGAAAGGGATTTTATTATAAAATTCTGAATTAAATATTTCGTAATACTCGTTCAGTGTATTGGATGCAGCATCAGAATCTTTATTAGGAAAAACAAAATTTTCGCCAACCGAAACATACTCAAAAAGCATAGCGTCCTTCATCAAAACTAATGAAGTCGGGTTTTTACCGCTCCTTGATTTCCACCCCAACGAATCATAATACTTCATCAAAGCTTTAAACTCCTTTTCGTTTTCGACTTTAACCGCTATTTTTTGCTTTACTATTTCGGCCCATTCTTTAGTTTCTCCGTCATAAACCATTCCTTGTGGCCTTCCCAATTTATTTATTTGCCACACACTCATTTCATGAGAAGCATCATTAAAATGATCTTGCCAGCAAGTAAAATTCCCTGTAGAGTGGTAATCTATCCCGTTTGTAGATTTAAAATTCGTGCCTTTAGGATAATTGTCGTAGGCAAATTTTAATAATTCATGTTTTTTCATATTGCTATTTTTATTTCAAATTTAAGCATTTACTGTTTATCTGAATGTAACAATGCTGTTGTAAACAGAAAGGCTGAACCATCCGATTCAGCCTAATTCCAAACAAACTATTTAATGAAAAACAATACCTCTATAATATTGCTTTGAAGCCCTGACAAGAATCTAACTTGCCTCCTCTACTCGGTTTTACTTCCCGAAGTCACACAGCCAACAGGGCTTTTTAATAAAGCGATTCTATCCTCTCGACAGTATCGCTCACTTTCTAAATTAACGCCTCCCAAACGTATTTTAAATATTTTAAATATGCCGTCTTTCCGAGCTGTCATTGATTTCGCTCTCCGCTGATATTATGTGTCAAATCAAATAGAGGTGCATAATACTATGAGATCCTGTCTTTCCAGCTGTCAAGTTTATACGAAGACTATCGTGTGTTTAACGGTCTTACACAAAACGGAGTGAATAGCCCACTCAATGACGCCACCTATGTTTCTTTTGCTGGGTAGTCTTCGCAGTTCCTTACTTAACGAACTTCATAAACTTTCCGTTCGCACCTGTTACCATTCCATCGAATGCGTAACCTAATTTTTTATATTTAGCCAATGTGGCTTTACGAAATTCAATTTCTTTTGATTGCTCGATACTTGTTCCGTATTTCTCGTTACGGTAGCTTACACGCTCTAATTTAACATTAAAGTAATTGTAGTCCGTACAATCAGTTTTAATCACAGCAGTTTGAGCCGAAGCAGATAAGCCGCCTAATAATAAGATTGATAATAATAACTTTTTCATTTTCTTTTCGTTTGTTGAATCAAAGATAATGCGTTTTATAAAATTGTCAAGTAATAATGTTGTTACGTTTGTTAAAATGCTCCTACACCTTTAAATTTGCTTGATAAATCTGAATTAACTACTTCTTCCTTTGTGTTCTTGTAGATATTCTGTCCGCTAACAATAAGCTTAGTCACATTCTTATCAAATTGCCCAAACACCATATTATTGCCGTTGATAACATTGTAATCTCTTGTGGATTTTCCTCCATCATAACCTACCAATGTGGCCCCCAAGTTATTATAAAACTCTACCTGGCCAAAAGTGTTATATAAAGTTAGTAATTCCCCAGCCCAATCCGTTGTTTTATTTAGGTTTAAGGCTGTATTATTATAGACTTTTGCATCTGCTGGCTCTGCGCCTCTACCTATAAAGTCACTAGGAAATTGTAATTCAATCAGGCCGTATTTATCGCCATCAATACCGATGTTATTATAAACCTCGACCGTTCTTCTTTCCCCTATACTATGAGGCCAAATACGGGCTAGATAACCCTGGTAATTCGATGCTTTATTATCGTGAATCTTACCTGTTGCTTTAAGGTAAAACATTCCGTTATCTTCATTATTCTGCTTATTAATGTTTTCAAAAGTATTGCCGAAAATATCAAAGTCAAAACCATTACCTAGGTAAACCATGAACTTAGAGCCGAGATTATTTTTAATTGTGTTATTAGAGAAAACAAACCCTTTTAAAACACCATCATGCACCCCTTTTGATCTTACATTCCCGTCTGAATGAAAAGGTCTACCGCCACCATCAAAAGTAAATCCGTTAATTTTAAGTTTATCGATAAACGTTCCCTCGACACCATTATAAACTACTTTATCTGCTCCAACACAATTAACCTGATAACCACTAATGTTCTTTGTGCTTAAACCATTATAAGAAACATTTACAGACTTGTCATGAATATTTATAGCATAACCTGCATTCGCAACCTGAATACCACTTAAATCGACGCTAACGTTCTTTAAATTTGAATGGTCAGCGCCTTTACCATAAATGCCCGCCTTAACCTTAAAACTCTGTCCTTCTACGTCAGATAATTTACAGAAGTCATCATAACTAATCTCTTTAACTCCATTAGTAGGAGAGACAATGATTATGGGCGGTTTAATGGAATTTGCTAAATCATGAGCCTTTTGGTAGGCTAGTTGTCTTGTAGCAACAGTATCCGAACCTACTATATCTATTTCTATTCCGTCAACATATTTGTAGTGAACTGTTTTGCTTGCAATTGCAGGTGCTTTGTTTGCCATGATTAATTGATTTATTTATGTAAATGTATAACTATATTCTCATAAAAAAATAAAGGGCTAATCTTAACGAATAGCCCCTAACCCTATGAAAACAAAAACATTATATATATAACGAAAAATTGACATAAATATTATCTACCGCTTCGAACCTCTAAAGCTTTTATCCTTTGTTCAAGTAATGACTGATTCATTTTTAGTGCATTTATTTCAAGCCCTATAGCCTCCCATCGCAAGTCGTTTTTCTTTGTGTTCTCGACTTGCGTATCTCTTATTTCTTGTACCCTATCGGTTAAGAAACCTAAATTGCTCTGAAGTGTAATAGCGAATATTACAATAGTAACCAAGCCAACGCATAGCTTAATGACGTCAGATAATTTAAAAGTAGCGTCGTTCCAGTTCATCTTTATTGCGGTCATTGGATTTTAAATTTTTGGTTATTAATACATATCAACAACAGTGCCCAATAGTAAATGTTTTTTCTATAGACTAATATTTAAAGTAATCATTCTCAATTCTTTTAAAGTGTTTTTCTATAAGGGCATATATTGCTATACAAAACACGTTTATACTTAAAACTAATATGTGATCTGTGATTCCTATGAATGCAGCACACCAAATTATACTTCTTATTATAGCCGACCATAGGCATAAGTTTAAATATTTAGGGTCGCTTTTGTGAGGTTTAATAGTATGAGGATATATTAATGCAAACAAAGGGGCGACACACACAAAAGCATAACTTAACATGGTACACGCTAATAATGATTTAGAAACCCAAACAGGGCACGTATCTATGTTGCTGATTATTAGTATTACTGTGGTAAACCAAATCCAATAAATGATAAATATATTCCTCATACTGTTAGCAGCTAAATAAAAGGAACAAATATACAATTCTTGCCAACACACTCATATCTTCCTTGAGGTGTATCATCAGGGCAATTGCACCCATCCCCTTCTTTAGCCACATATCCTGTCTGTAGGTTTAACGCCTTGTTATTAGCATGACAGGCAATCTTCTTAGTAATCTTAATGTGCGTTACCTTAAATTCGTTACCTTCAAAATAACCTTTTGTTTCTAGTATTGCTTTTTTCATACTCTAATTTTTAATGTATAAGTTTATCCAAATATAAAATTTTAAATTTTTATTTCTCGGTAACTATGATATCTAAGTTAGCGCCAGTTACGTTTGTGTAAGTAGGAAGTAAGCCTAAAACCTCGTTTCTGTTGGTTACGTTAACTGTAAATCCAGTCGCAGATATAGATGTTATCTTAACTGTTTGGGTATTTGATCCGTTAATAATGTTCGCCTGAATGTTTGGAGTGGCTGAGAAAGCAGGACTAAAAGTACCAACTAAATTGCCACTAGCATTCGTTGTTCCAGAAACAGTTATTTGTCTTTTACCGTTAGAAACAGGGAAATTGAATAACCTTATCCATCTTCCGTTTCCTGTTTGTAAATCTGGCTTAATTACCCCAGCTTCTTCGTCGTGAGCAGCTGTAGAACTGGCATCGTATTGCCATAACATCATTGTTCCGACACCTTTTACGGCATCTCCCATCATTCCCATGAACTCCCCATCCCCAGGAATCCTGTCGTAGAGATCCTGCTTGACCTCCACCGCATTGTAAACCCTTGCTGACATTGTTTAAAATTTAAATTGTGAATATTAATTGATTATTTATTTAAAGACTTTTACTTTAAATGTAGCTGCCGCTGGATCTAAAGTTGTTACAGGGTTGTTGTTATCGAATTTAACAGTAACCGTGTTTGTTGCGCTAACATAAGCCATGAATGAGTAGTTGCCCGTAACGGCTAGTGTAGCGGCATCAATTCCTAAACTTACAACATCCCCTACCGCTGCGCCTGTAACGGTTATTGTTAATGAATTTGTTGTATTTGAAGTGGTACTTGGGAAATTTAAAGAGGCGGATCCTGTTAATTGATAACCTAATGCGCCTGTTCCCGCTGGTAATGTAGCAACCGTAGTAGCCGTAGAAACCAAAGTAGTGCTAAAAGCTCCAGTTGTTATTAAAGAACTTCCGCTTGCTAAGTTTAATGTTTTTGTGCCAGAATTAGTAAGTGTTATCCCGTTTAAACTACCTGCTAATGTTGCGTTTCCTGCTGAATTTATATTAAAAATATTTCCAGTTCCAGCACTTGTACTTACATTTAAATAATTCGCCGATGTTCCCGCCGCAGCTTTTATATCTACTATTGGTGCTGTTGTCGTCGTTTGCAAAACCATCAAAGACGGATCAGTAGCTGCGCCCGTAAATAGTGTGGTTGTATTTGGGGTGTTATTTTGGGTATTACCCTGTATTCTGACCCCCCAATATCCAAATACCTGTACACCTTTACTTGTTCCCGATTGGAAACCAGAATATCCTCCATCAAAATCGTACACACCCTTAAAGTTTGGGTTTGTATCTGCTCCGCTAAAGCCGTATGTTTTTTGCGTTCCAGTTGATCCGTTAATGTAAAGGTTATCAGCTGTAAATGTTTTTATACCGCCAACATTTTGATTAGTCGTTAAATCAACATAAGAGCCACCACCTCCCGTCGCATAGTTTGGGATATTTAATGTTGAGCCTATTAACGTAGCGGCTCCTGATGTTCCTGTTGTGGTTAAGGTAATGTTATTTTGTTTTGCATTTAAAGCCGTTTGTGTTTGTGCTAAACTTCTGCTATTCGCTACAGTACGGTAAATTGATGTATCTGGAGCAGA
>Ga0247816_10000770_pt1 | contig 17026 bp, 11 predicted proteins | sample UWRJL209509C1_FD_179930 | JGI IMG/M metagenome (GOLD analysis project Ga0247816, IMG submission 179930) | Plant litter microbial communities from Arlington Agricultural Research Station in Wisconsin, United States - UWRJ-L209-509C-1 | ecosystem: Environmental > Terrestrial > Plant litter >...
CTAATAATGAAGTTTCTGATGCCAAATGGCCGGACGGATCACGTTTGGTAGTATCAGTATCTATGCAATTTGAAGCAGGCGGACAGCCAGTTAATGCTGAAAGCCCATTTCCGCAAAACATGCAGAAAGGATTTATAGACCTTCCGGGCGAGTCCTGGTATCAGTATGGATATAAAGAAGGAATTCCGAGAATGCTCGACAATTGGGATAAATTTGGAATCAAGGTTACCTCGCACATGGTTGGTTCGGCAGTATTAAAAAATCCGGAGCTTGCCAAAGAAATTGTACAAAGAGGACACGAAGCTGCAGCCCACGGTATGGACTGGGCGACGCAATATTCTATGCCGTATGAAACAGAAAAGAAGTTTATCAAAGACGGTGCAGATGCTATTAAAAAAGTTACCGGTTTTGAACCTGTCGGCTATAATGCAAATTGGTTAAGACGCGGAACGAATACATTGGAAATTCTACAGGAACTGGGCTTTAAATACCATATTGATGATTTAAGCCGTGACGAGCCTTTTTTATTAAAAGTAAAAGGAAACGATTTTGCAGTGGTTCCGTACACCATTCGCTGTAATGATATTGTGTTGGTAGAAGGCAAAAACTTTAGTGCAGATCAGTTTGCGCGTCAGGTTATAATGGAATTTGACCAGCTTTATATAGAATCTGAAAAAAAGCGCCGACAAATGTCAATAAGTTTTCATGATCGAATAGGAGGGACACCGCAAATGGTTGCAGCCACGACACAAATCCTTAGTTATATTCAAAAACATAAAGGAGTTAGTTTTAGACGAAAAGACGAGATTGCTCAAATGGCTTATCAGGATAAAAATATCATTAGAGAATGATTCAAAAGCACTTAAAAGACAATTCAACATTTAAAATAAACAATTATGAAAAATGAAAGCAAAACGTGGTTTATAACAGGAACTTCTCAGGGAATTGGTCTTGTTTTAGTCAAACAACTATTGGCTCAAGGATTTAATGTTGTTGCTACTGCAAGAAATGTAGAATCGCTTAAAAAAGCGGTCGGCAATTCGTCTGATCAGTTTTTACCATTGCAGGTCAATTTGATCAGTGAAGAAAGCGTAAAGCAAGCTGTTAATTCAGCGATTGAGCAATTTGGCTCTATTGAATATTTGGTCAATAATGCCGGTTATGGTTTAATAGGCGGAATTGAAGAAAGCTCGGATGTTGAAGTTCGTGCCAATTTTGATGTAAATGTTTTTGGTTTGCTAAATGTTACAAGAGCAATTTTGCCTCATATGAGAGCTGCACAATTTGGACACATTATAAATCTTTCCTCTGTTTTTGGCTTAATTGCCGGGGCAGGCTGGGGAATTTATTGCGCTACTAAGTTTGCCGTAGAAGGACTTTCTGAAGCACTTGCACAAGAGGTTAAGTCATTTGGAATTAATGTAACCATTATAGAACCCGGTTATGTACGTACGAACTTTTTAAATAGTTCGTCATTAATTGCTTCGAAAAATCCTATTGAAGAATATACAGCTATACGTGAAGGTGTAAAGGCCCATCAAAATGATATTCCGGGCAATCAACCGGGAGATCCTGAAAAAGTTGCCGAATTAATTATAAAAGTAACACAAAAAGCAGAACCACCGCTTCGTTTGCTGACAGGATCTGATGCCTATGGATTTGCTACCTATAAAATTGATTCGTTGAAAAATGAAATTGAAGCAAATAAAGAACTTACTTTTTCGACAGACTACAAGTTATAATTTCAAATACATAAATAACAATTGTAATGTTTTCGTATTGATCCCGTAAAAGCTAGTTAAATAGTGCCAAGAAGTCATAAAAAAATCCCATTTCGTAAGAAATGGGATTTTTTAGTTTGCGCCTATTGATGTTAAGTATAAATATCATTTCCTAATAGAGCGGCGCAGAGGAAAGCCTTGCCATAAATATCTTAGCGGAAGCGATTTATCCTTCGACTGTTCCATTGCGTCATTTACATATACAGGGATAGCATATAAATTTAAAATTACTTTAAAAATAAAAAACTGGCTCAATTCTTTAAATTAAGCCAGTCTTGATCTTGCAAAAAATACTAATTACTAGTTACAGAATAACTGTTACATGTAAAATTTGCCCCATTTCCGTTTGTCCCATAACAGGATGAGATTTCAAATCCATATTGTATGTCTCCAACAGTGACATTACCAAACCATCCCTTGTTTTTTATCCAATTATAGATTGCTTTTGCATCTATTGTGCCGCTGTTGGTTTTTGTCGTGCGTAAAAATGAATAAACATTATTAGATCCATTGTTTCCGCGGAATACGTTCCAGGTGTGACCACCTATACTTTGGTTTGTGTATACCGGAACAGAAGCACCAGTTGATGAATAATTATAAGAAATTGGTTTTACATTTCCTGAACCGTCCGAATTTCCTGTGTAGTTTAACCACAGCATTATTTCATTGGCTTTATTGCTATCCCAAAGATCATAAGCAGAAACCCATGCTCCACCACTTGGGGTAGTTGCATTAAAGCTGGTACTAAGAGTGTTGATTGTATTTAATGCTTTACCTACATATTTGGTTGAATTTGGGTATGATTTAATACCTGCAGTATTTGGATGGTTTGCCCAAATACCCCAATTACTGTAATTATTTGCCCATATGGATTGGCTTCCTGCACCAGAACCCCATATATTATTATAAACGGTATAACCGCCATTTGACCAACTAGCATATTGATCAGATGAAGACCATGCAGCTTTAACTTCTGAGTCATTCTTTATCTCGCTTGTTTCGCACCCTATAAAAAATAGGTTTAATACTACAAATAAAATTGCTTTTTTCATAAATTTTAATTTTTAAGGTTATATAATTAGTTACACTAAGATATTGATAATTAAATATTTATATTAATATTTATTAAAAATATGCGTATTTTTAAAATATAATCATAAATAACGGATTTTAACGCATTAAAATTTAAAAATATTTTTTAGTTATGGTAAAAATGACTATATATAAAATAAAAAACTGAGAATAATATAATTTGTAAATAATAAAACATACTTATTCTCATTATCGTAAGAATAAGTCTATTTTTTTGTAACGAAAATAAATTGTATGTCAATGTGTTGTTATAGTTAATAACAACTTAGAGAAGAGGATTAGTTTACTTTCCTAAATTTGCAACCCATATGTTTCCTGATTTTCCAGCACCCATTTCTACATAAGTATTACTCATCATGGCTTTACAATGGTCTTCGCTGTTTTTCCAGCCTATTACAACTTCGGCAGAAGTACTGTAATTGCGAGCAATCACTTCACCTACGTATTTTCCGGTATAACTAACAGCAGCGGCTCTTTGTATAGGACTTGTCCCTTCAGGCGATATATGCGCGAAATAATTACGTGCATTCATATCCTTAGCATAATTAATAGCTGTTTTTGTTAATAATGGATTGCTTACCAATGCAGGTACAGCAGGCATATCATCGGTACCACATTTACATCCCGTTGCTCTAAGTTTGTTTATTTCAATCAAAACAGAATCAGTGGTGTCTGTCTCATCAATGAGAGTATCATCATCATTACTACATGAGATAAATAATAAGGAGGTCGAAAGAATATAAATAACACGCTTTGGAAACATAATAATTGATTATTTATTAAGGAGGTATAAAGATATTTGTTTTATTGTTTTAAGATTTTCTAAAATTAAGGTTCTTTGCTTTTATTATTGAAATTTTTTCTCAAAAAGATAAACGACAGTTTAGTTCATCACTTGTAACTCTACGGGGAAACCAAACCGCTGGGTATTTACATATTCATACGTATTAAATGGAGATAAAAGGGCATAAAAAAAGCTCCAAATCAACAATTTGGAGCTTTTTATTTGTGACCTTGACTGAACAAATTTCTATAAATTTTATGGAAGATTTGAAGAGATTGGCTTATTTTTATTTAGATATACTTTTTTTAATTATCGCAGAACGAACCAATTTGCTTTAAATGCCTTTCGGTCTGGTATTTATTAAAATTGTCCCATTTTGGAGCGGTACTTGTTTTTTGTCCGTACATGGCATCAAGGCAAATGTTGTTGTCCTTGTATTTGTCATGTAAAACAGCCAAAATTTTAAAGAAAAATTCATCCAGCATGATGATGGCTTCAAATTCTGATTTTAGTGTACTGTAATTAGAATCTGAAGGATTTAATAGCTGCAGTAAATTTAAAAGCTCTTTCTTTTCTTCTTCATTGATTTCAGTGGCATAACCCGTTTTTAAGGTTTTAAAGACCAGGTTATTCCAGGCTTTGCTGTCATGTCCCCATTGCACATCAGGCAGGTTTAGGGAATGTTCGCAAATTAGAATAATAGAAAAAAGAACATCATTTAAATACTCCGCCGGGAATTCATCAAAGCTTCTGAATTCAAAACCGCTCTGGTACATTTTTTCCTGATTAAAATCAAGCCCCACTTCCGAAAGCATTTCATATTCCATGTCAGCTTCAATCTGATCACGCCACCAGATATTTTCTTCTTTTGTAAATTTCAGTAGTTTTCTAAAATTGTCTACCTTATAGGTTAGAATTTTACCTTTTGGCATTGATTTGTTATAAGTCCCAACACCTATGTAACGGGACATGGCATTTCGCATTGAACCCAAAGTGAATTTTTTGTCTAAACTGTATTTATCACTTATCACGCCCATAATATCAGGGCTTCCGAGCGTGGATATGAAAAAAGGCTCAAACCACTGTAATAGGTAAATGGCGTTAGCATGTGTTTTTTCAAAATCATTGTAATCCACAATTCTGCTGTCTTCTGTTAATGACGGTAAGGTGATATGAAAATGGTAGGTTCCGTTATTGAACAAAACCAGGTTTTCCTGATTGGTCATAAACATATTAAGCCCGTTGTTGTAATCCGGAAAATTTAATTTTCCGTTTAGCACAGACGATTCGTTGATTTTATCCAAAAACAGTTTTTTGGTCGCTTTCAATTCTTTGCAGGAATCTGTAATTGTTCTGTTTTCAAAATATTTGGTTACAAATTCAATAGAATCACCATCAAAATGCACCGATCCCATCGTTTTGTTTCTTTGGGTAATCATACTCTGAATGTTGTATGGCTGATCTTCAAGGAAAAGTTCCATGATCGATTTGCCCAGATATTCCGGATTTTCAATCGGTTCTGCGATCGTCTCACCGGCTTCCGTATCGATTACTGCTTTTACTGGCGATAATGTCTTGTGCTGATAATTGATATCGAGCTTTTCCAGCGAATGACTGTTCATCATTCGACTTACTTTATAGTTTTCAGTCAGGTTAAAAGCTTTTTTCAGCATAGGAGCCAGGCTTTCGGGTTTATAGCATTTTCTGTAATCAATACTATATTTCTCAAAGCCAATTTTTTCTTGTATAAATTCACCAGAAACTATTAGGGGTTCTTCAAACTGCATGTAGGTTTCGTTTTCCAATCCTATTCCCCAATAATATTTTTTTGTCTGATTGTTTTTCATTTATACTTACTTTCTTTTTTAAGGTTATTTTAATTTATAAAGTCATTTTTATTCAGAAATACAAATTCAATCTGTTAAAACCAGAGACAAGAAACCTATAACGGATTAAGCATATTGTTGCCTCCATTATAAAAGTTTTCGTTTACTTTTAAAAATATAGGAATTTATATTTTAGATTTTTTGCAATTTTATCGACTGAAACATCAATTTAGAAGTAAAATTTTATGATAAGGTTATAAAATTACTTTCGTTATCAATCACTTTTGTATCAATAATTTAGGCAAGAGAATAGCTAAATCACAACTTTTGCTGTTCTTGTTTTTTCTAAGTTGCAAAAATAGTTTTTTATTATCGTATTTCCAAGTAGTTATCTCGTTGATAATCAATATTTTTTTAGAATGTTTAACGATATGGCGAATTGCGTTTTTATTCGTGATAATAAAACACATACGAGGAATACAAATCATCATTCCACCAGTCTTTTCTCACCTCCGAAAAGTAATTGTAATTCAGTTTTCCTGCCTGCGACTGCAACGGATATACGACAACGCCATTTTCGCGGTACGCTTTATGCAGCTCAGTTTCGGGAACCACGGGAACAATGTGTCCGGAGAGACCTTTTTCTCTTCTCTTGGCGCAAATTATTCCAATTCCGCCATTGGCATTTACCTTCTGCTGGATTTCTTCAGCTGTAAACATTTTTTCCCATCCAAAATTTGGTCCCCATTCTAAAAACCAGTCGTGTATGGCACTGGAATAGATACGGTCTACGGTTTGTTCAAAAACAGCTTCTACATCTTGTCCCTGTATAATTTTTTCAAGGGATTCGGGAGTCCACCAAACGGTTGGAAGATATACTTTAGCGAAATAGCAATAATCATAAGAGTATACATTGCAATAAGTGTCTTCTACAGTTCTTTGATATCTAAGACTGGTTTCAACGTCCAGTTTATCAATTATTCGGGCAATACTTTCTTTTTTACTCGCTGTATCTGTCATATCCCTGTAAGGAATGGAAGAATCCATTAGCGGTTTTTCTTTCATTTCCATAGAATCCAGCCGCGATTGCAGATCTGGTAATAAATTGGCTTCCTTAATTTGAATATTCGATAATGTATGCTCATCTAAAGGTAACGATGCTACTGTTACAGTATGTTTTTTCATCTTGACTGCTTAAAATTAATTGACCTGACACTGCTAAATTGATTAATTATACAGCGAAATTTGGTTAGTCAGCGGGTAAATGTAAGGATTTTAAGTTGCTAAAGAGTTTTAGAAAAAGACAAATTACAGAAAATTGTGTGATTACTTTAATTGTTTTGCCCTTTTAAACGCAAAAAAGCATACCATTTAGTATGCCTTTTGCTTTTGAAAATATGATAGATTTCGTTAATCTTTGTCCTTTTTTACTTCCTCTAGGTTTTGGTTTGGATGTCCTGTTGGTGATTGATGTAAATTCGTATCTTAGATTGTCAGAGGATTTATTAGAATGCCTGTGTAAAGCTAATAGTTATCCGCGTACCATTTTCCTTGACATAATTCATATTATTAGACTGCCATTGGGAGATAACCGTATAATAATCTCTATTAAATAAATTTTCGACACCAAGGCGAATTGTGCTTTTTTCTTTTAAAGTATAGCTTGAAGAAAGATTAAAAGCCGTGAAAGATTTTATTGGACCAGTTCCGTATGTGTAAGCGCCATTAACAGGCTCAAATCTGTCCCTGCCGTTTGTACTTGTCATTTGTAGAAATATTGACCAGTCTTCAAGTGGTCTAAAAACAGTATAAGCTGCTATTTTTGGCGGATTTATACGATCTCCTCCTAAATATACTTTTTTATCTGTTAGTTCGCGTTTCCCTTCGGTAAAGGAATAATTTGCTCCAATATCAATTTTTGGATGAAGACGATACTTGGCTGAGAGTTCAAAACCATAAATTTTTTCGGGTGAGCGGGAAATCTGTGGATTACCATCAACATAAACATAAGACGCGCCTAATTTTGATGTACTGTAATAAAAAGCTCCTTCGTAAGAAAGTTTAGCCAGTGATCCGGAGAATCCAAATTCATAATTATTGGCCGTAACCGCTTTTATCGAAGTATTGCTAACCGTGTTTTCTTTAGCAGCGCGCAGTACCAAACCTAAATCGGCAACGCTGAAACTTTGAGAGAAACTAACAAAAGGTTTAAAAAGAGCCCATTTTGTATAACGCAGTCCGGCATTAAACATAAGGGCATCGAAATCCAATGCTCCGCCCTTTACAGCAGTCCCGCCGCCTACATAAGTTCCGTTTACATAATTACGAATACCAATAGTAGTGTAATCCGGTACATCGATATTTACATTCTCAAGCCTTAAACCCGTTTTTAATACCAAGTTCGGTCCAAACATGTTTTTAAGCTGAAAATAAGGTGCAAGATTCGTCATATTCATTTCAGGAATTACCAATCTTCCATCCGTAAGATGTGTGTCTGTTATATCCGAAAGAATATCCAATCCATAAGTTAAATTACCTGATATAAGAGAACTGAATTCGTATGGTGTGTTTAAATTTAAGCGAAAACCCAGTTTCTTGCTTTGTGTTGCAGGCTGTCCGTTATTTTCAAAAAAGTCACTGTAGTTGATTAGTGTAAGATAGTCCTGAAAGTAAAGCGTTGCGTTAACATCCGTATTTCCAATTAAATTTTCACTAGTATAACTTAAACTTGCATTATGGTTATAAGGTGTTCCTTCAGGTTCCCCCGGGCGCTGTCCTCTAATTCCGGTAGTTGGCGAATCAAAATTACCGTAAACACCGGCTTTTGCTATATAATCGGTATGCTGTGTACTCTGAAAATAGTTATACATTAATTCCAGGCGGTTATTGGTATTGATATCATAACCAATTTTTGCAAAAGCATTCCAGTTTCTTAGATCATTCATTCCGTATTCCGGAGAAAGTACTCGTCCTTTCGAATCCCGATAAAGTCCCGTCTCTTCATAACGCCCACTGACTACGTAATCGAATTTCTTTATTTTTCCAGAAAAAAGCTGGGAAACAAAGAAACCGGCGGTTCCTTTAGGCTTTATAAGAGAGAAAGCTGTTCCTGCCTCTGTTGATCCGCTAATCGCTTTATCAGTATTGGCTTTTTTGGTAATATAATTAATCAAACCGCCGTCTGCGCCATTACCATAAATAGCAGTTGCTCCCTTAATTACTTCTACACGCTCTAAAACAGTAGGATCAAGAGATCGCATGTCTTTGGCGCCATCTCTTAAAGGTGTACTTTGAGGAATACCGTCAATCATAACCAATACACGACGGCCTCGTAAAGTCTGTCCTAAATTCTGAGTTCTATTGGTAGTAAAACCAAGACCTGGTACGGATGCCCCCAGGATATCACTAAGATTAGAACTAATGCTTAATTGTTGCTGTATTTGTTTTTTGGATAATAAGGTAACTGAAGAAGGAACTTCATCTAAAATCTCTGCCTTCCTTGATGCGGAAACAACAATTTCCTGTAATTCATTATCAGCCGCTGGCTTATGAGTTAAAATACTATCCTGACTTTGTGGATCTGTTTTTTTATCTTTTTCGGTTTTAGTGTTTGATTTAGAAATTTGCTGTGCAGAGAGTGAACTTATAGTGAAGCACAACAGTAAAAGGAGCGTATAAATTTTCATTGATATTATTTAGACTTAATTTAAATAGTTGCAAATATATAAAAATCAATAACAAAATCAATTGGATAATACATGCTTATTTAAAGAAAATGGAGGGCCTGATTAAATTTTTGTTAAAAAAAATACTAACACCGTAAATACAGAATTTCTTCAGATTTCAGGTTGAACTTTGCCTTATTAATCTTTAACAGAAAGACTTATCATTCTAATTTAATCAGTTTTCTATGAGGAAAAACTACGTTTATTTTCTATTCAACAAGCGTAATTAGTAATTTCTAATCTTTTTTAAAATGTTAAAAACCTTCCTATTTTTCCTTTTTGGTATGACTTCGATTTGTGCACAAAACACAATAAGTGATACAATTGCTGTACAAGATACTGTACCTAATTTAAAGTTCAATTACAAACAATTAATCATTCCCGGGGTTCTTTTGGGATATGGATTTATTGGTTTGGAAAGTGATCAGCTTAAGAGTTATAATTCAGAAATTAAGGAAGAAGTAAATGAGGATATTGATCATAAAGTTTCTATTGATGATTTTTCTCAGTGGGCACCCGCAGCTTCTGTTTATGCACTTAATGCTTTTGGCGTAAAAGGGAAAAATAACCTAAAAGACCGCTCTATTATTTTGGCCAGTTCTTATTTAATGATGAGCGCTTCGGTATTTGCCCTGAAAAACATTACTAAAGTTGAAAGACCAGATGGGTCTTCGAATAACTCATTTCCTTCTGGACATACAGCTACTGCTTTTGCGGGAGCCGAATTTATGTATCAGGAATATAAGGACCAATCAATTTGGTACGGAATTGCAGGATATGCAGTAGCAACAGGAACGGGACTTTTTAGAATGTATAATGACAGGCACTGGCTTACAGATGTTGTTGCGGGAGCAGGTATAGGAATATTAAGTACAAAAGCTGCTTATTGGATATATCCTTATCTGCAGAATAAGGTCTTTAAATCCCCAAAAGAAAATAAAACCACATCGATGATTATGCCTTTTTATAACGGAAAAGAATTGGGATGCAGTTTCGTAAGGCAATTTTAAAGCAGTATATAAATTAAGAATTACAAAAATTAATTTCCATAGACAGATTATGTAAGTCTCTCTATGGAATTTATGTTTTTTATAAATGAACAAGAACCTGCAAAGCGTTGGGAAGTATGCTTACTTTTATTTCATTTGTTTTTAAATTATACTGTTCTCCGTCAATTTGGGCATCAATGAAGATTTTGGCCGGCATTTCGATTTGAATATCTTTTACTAAAAAGTGTTTTGCCTTTTCAAATTTTTCAATTGAATTTCGAAGCACATGATAACCCAGCATAATTTTTTCAAAAAAAGACAATTTCGGTATAATAATCATATCCAATAACCCATCGTGAAGACTTGCTTTTGGAGTCAGGCTCATATTGTACCCCATTTCGTTTGAGTTAGATATGAATAACATCAAAGGATCTGTTTCCACAATCTGATCGTTAAAATGTACAATCGTTTTTTGCGGTTTAAATTCTAAGCTGGAAGATAATGCAGCCTTGATATAAGCGGGAAGTGTTCTTTTTCCTGCTCTCTCATATTTTTTTATAATCATGGCATCAATGCCAATACCCATATTGCTGAAAAAGTATTTGTGATTCAGCTGTCCCACATCCATCGCTGTTGCATTTCCTTTTTTAATGATAGCAATTGCTTTGTCAAAATTTCTGGGAATATTCAAGTTAGAGGCCAGCCCGTTTCCTGAACCTACCGGAATAATTCCTAACTTAATTGAAGTTCCCACAAGGCAAGAAGCTACTTCGTTGATGGTTCCGTCTCCGCCACAAGCAATTATATAATCGGGATTGTGTACAATAGCCGCTTTTGTGAGTACTATGGCATGCTTTTTTTGATTGGTATAATCAATTTCAATTTTATATTTTTCTTTCGGAAATTGACTTAAAAGATAGGAAGCAGACAAATTGTGTTTTCCACTTCCGGATATAGGATTGATTATAAAATGAATGTAAATCATTATTTTAAAAGTTTATTGGTAAAAAGAAAATCGGCAGTCTGGTACCATGAAATAGTTTCTTCTAAAAATGATTGATCGATAGTAAGAGCTTTAAGACTATTATCTTTTTTGTTCCATGAGTAAAAGGCTTGTTTCTTCTGATCGGATAAAATCATTACCTTTTCCTTTTTCATCAAAACCAATTTGCGATACGTTCCCATTAATGCCCTTTGTTCAAAACGGTTATCCAAAACATTTTTCCCAAAAAAATCAGATTCATAGTTCCAGTGAAACAAAGAAAAAAGAGTAGGCCATAGGTCGATTTGCGAACACTGTTTGGTTATTTTTTGATTCTGATTCTCTGGTAAATTCACAATGAAGGCTGGAATATGGTAATTGGCAACATCTATTTCATCTTTTCCGGCGCTGCTGGCGCAATGGTCTGCAATGATTACAAATACTGTGTTTTTAAACCAGGGTTTTGTTTTGGCTTTTTTGAATAATTCTTTCAAGGCAAAATCGGTGTATTTTACCGCTCCTTCACGGCTTGTTCCCGATGGAATATCAATCTTTCCCGAAGGATAAGTAAAAGGCCTGTGATTGGATGTTGTCATTACAAAATTAAAAAATGGCTTTCCGGCTTTGTATTGTAAATCTGCCACTTTTAGCATTTTATTGAAAATGTCCTGATCACAAATTCCCCACGCATTTTCAAAAGTAACTTCGTTATCATTTATATTATGGCGTACGGTTTTGATTTCGTCGCTCAAAACGCTTCCTCGTCCACGATCATAAATCGTAAATCCGTTGCCTCCAAAATAGGCATTCATATTATCAAAATAACCGTCTCCACCATAGAAAAAATTACAATCGTATTTTCGGGTTTTAAAAACATTAGAAACCGTATATAGATTTTGGTTATTAGGTCTTTTTACAATGCTCTGGCCCGGCGTGGGAGGAATACATAAGGTAACGGCCTCCATGCCTCTGACCGTTCTGGTTCCGGTGGCATATAAATCCTCAAAGAAGATACTTTTTTGGGCGAGACTGTCCAGAAATGGAGTTATGTTTTCCTTATTTCCAAACTCCTTAAGAAAACTTCCGCTAAGGCTTTCGACCAAAACAAAAACGACATTTTTGTTTTTAAGAGAAGCGGCACTGTCTGTTATTTTTCTATGAATAGAATAATCACTTTTAAAATAAACAGCATTATCAGCTGCCAGTTTCTTTCTTATAACACCAAAAGCTTTGTCGTTATGAATTGAAGTATAGAAGTCAACATATTTCATCTGGTTGTTTCTAAAAGCGGCAAAAAAGGAATAAATTCCTGATTTTGAAATTTCAGAATTATAGCGGTTTGTAGACCATTCCGCCTGATTATTTCTAATAAAGAAACCAAAAAACAGAGCCACAACAATGGATGAGGATAAAACCGAAAGTCTGGTTTTTAAAGTTGATTTTGAAGTAAAAGTTGTTGTAAAAGCTTTTTGCTGATAAAAAAGAAACAGAAATGCTGCACTTAGCAGTAAAACCCCGCCAATTAGCAAAGGAAGCGGATAAGATTGTTTGATATTGGCTACTACTTCATGCGTATAGATAAGATAATCAACGGCTATAAAATTAAATCTGGTTTTAAATTCATCCCAAAATGTCAATTCGGCAAAAAAAGTAAATACAAGAATAAAGACCGTGAGTGATGTGAAAAAATAAATAAGGATTTTATCTAATATCGAGCCAATCCATTTATTGGGCATTAGACTATAATAAAATATACTGCAGAGTGAAATGAAAGTAACAGTACCAAAATCAAAAAACAAACCTGTAAAGAATGTTCTTAAAAGAGCAATTAAACTCCAAGAAACTTCGTCATATTGCCATATAAAAAAAGCAATTCTCAGCAACAGTGAAAGGGTTAAAAACCAGATAATGAAATGAAACAACAGCGAATATCTGCCGTATTTTGAAGATAATTTATTCATATATTTTTAGTATTGAAAAGCAAATTTTATAATCCAATTCTGAATTTATTTTGAATTTTGGTTTTTATTGGGAAATCAGAATTTATAACTGTAGCCAAAGCGAACTACTTGTGTCTCATAGTAATCCTTGCTAGTGTAGCGGAAACCTTCACCCTGAATTTCTTTTTTTATTACCAGTGTATTGAAGATATCGGTGGCATTTATGAATACTTCGCCTTTTCCTTTCTGCACACTCTTTTTTATACCAAGATCAGTAGAAAAGCGAGAGTCAATTTTTCCCTGTGGAATAATGTCCGGTGCCAGATAAACCATAGAAACCTGTCCGGAAAGTGTTTTGTTAAATTGAAAAGTATTATTCCATTTTACATTACCCGAAGTAATTTCCTGAAGACTTCCGCTATAAGTTGACGCAACTGGATATAAATTAGTAACCGTAAAAGCGTCTATTGTATTTTTATATAAATTTCCATTCAGATTAAAAGAATACCAAGACGTAATTTCTTTTGCAAAGACAAGCTCAATCCCAAAAGAAGAACTTTCCATAGCATTTTGAAACACATTATAAATAATAGGACTGCCGGGAACTGTTGTTGCAATTCGGGTAATAGTTCCATTTACAACTCTGTAATAGAGAGAACCTAAAAAATAGCCCTTCTTAAAATCGGTTTTATACCCCACTTCAAAAGCACTTGTGTACTGCGGACGAAGGGCAGGATTTCCTACTTTAATAATTTCAGCATCATCGTATTTAGGAAAAATACGAATATCGACTTCATTAGGCCTGTCAACACGGCGGTTGTAAAAAGCGGTAAATTTATTTTTATCATCTATTTTGTAAGCAAGCTTAACACTCGGAAAAGGTTCTGTATAATTATAACCGTCACTTTTATAAGTAGGGTGATTGGGGTTTACCTCATACTTTAGCTGTACATATTCATAACGCAGTCCCAACTCAGCTTCAATTCTTTCTGTTTCATAAATATAGTTTCCATAAACAGCAGGAATGATTTCTTTATAAGTGGCCCAACCACCTGCATTGGCATCGATAGGGGAGTTTTCGCCCGGAAAAAACTGCATGTTGGTTGGAATTTCCCGATTTCTAAATTTAATTCCCGTTTCAAAACGACCGTATTTTAAAGGCTGAACATAATCTAAATTTAAGTCGATTACTTTTTCATCTGAAAGTAATTTAAAGGCATCTTGTCCTGTAGAAGCTGGCAGAATATTATCAAAGAAATATTTTTCATCTTCCTGATGGTACGTGTAATTAATTCCCGCATTTAATTTTCGCCCAGCTTGTCTAAATTTATGCTGGTAAGAAGCGCTTGCCATGACGGTTGTCTTAAGCTCATCTTCTAAAAATTGCCATAAGCGCAAACGCTGAGAATAATCTTGGTTAAAAAAAGGCTCATCTCCGTGATCGATGATTTTTTCGCTTCCAAATAATCCGGAAAATGAAAAAGTATTCTGGTCGTTATAATTCCAGTCGATTCCGGTTTTAATAGTCGTAAAATGTGTGTCACGATTTCGCTTGGTTTGCTGGTTAATTATGGTGCCATCATCATAGGTTCTGGTTACAAACTCATTTTTGTTTAGGGTTTCAGTATACAGATAATCGGCTTGTAAATAAGTGTTTACTTTATTTTTTCTGTAATTTAAAGACAGGCTCGGATTGATTTTTGGCGTCATGTGATATTGATCCCTGATCGTGGGAAGATTCGCCTGACGCTCCCATAATGCGCCATAACCCGAACTGATTCCAATTTTACCATTCAAGCCATCCTGCTTATTTTTTTTATAGATGATATTGATGATTCCGGCATTTCCGTTTGCATCATATTTTGAGGAAGGATTATTGATGATTTCAATTTTTTCGATGGCAGAAGCAGGAATATTATCCAGCCCAGACTGATTTCCAAATCCTGTTAGCGCAGTTTGCTTCCCGTCAATTAAGATGGTAACTTTATCATTTCCTCTTAACTGAACTTTACCATTCTGAACGGTAACGCCAGGCAGATTTTGCATCGACTGTAAAACTGAACCTCCGCTTTGCGTAATATTATCAGCGACTGCAAACACTTTTTTATCCATTGTAACAGGATTTTTTTGCATGTTGGAGCTTACCATTACTTCAGATAAAGTATTGATGTCTTCTTCAAGTTCGACAGTTCCAAGATCCAGATAATCAGAAAGACTGCCAACAAATACGGACTTTGATTTTGTTTTAAAACCAATTGAAGTTACTTCCAGCGTAAAATTTCCTGAATTTACTCCTGTTATGGTAAAGCGTCCATCTTCGCCGCTAACGGTTCCGAAGAAAATTTTAGAATCTTTTGAAGATTTTAAAACAACATTGGCGTAAGGTATCGCAACTTTGGATTTACTATCGGTAATAATTCCCGAAAGAATTACTGTTTTTTTCTGGGCAGATAATTGCATTACGGCTATCAGCAGAAAAGAGAAGAGCAGTAGTGTTTTTGATTTCATTTGTACTATTTAAAAAAAAGAATAGTACAAAGCTCAAAAGTGATTCTGTAGGAAGTTTGAATTTTTAGAAAATCACCTCAAAAATATGCAGATTTTCAGTAAAAGAATAACGGATATCCCAATGGTTAATTTCGCAGATTTTTTTGATAATTGCCAGTCCCAGCCCATTTCCTTGTGATGAAGGGTTTACTTTTGAAAAACGATTAAAGATACTCTGCGCTCCCAGCGGTGTTTCCTGACCAGTATTGACAAATTTAAGCGAGTTATTCTCTATTATAATATCTATTACACCATTTTTCACATTGTGGCGAATGGCATTCAGGAATAAATTATTAAGCAACACTTCTGTAAGGGCAGTATTTCCTTTTGTTCTTAGAATATTTTTAAAATGCGTATTGATTTTTACATTTTTGGCTTGTGCCTGTTCAATGAAGAAATCAAGATTTTTATCAATATATTCATTTAAAATAATGGTTTCCTGTTCCAGATAAATTTCATTATCAATTTTAGAAAGTAATAAAAGGTTTTTATTCAGTCTGTTTAATCTTGAAACATCCTTGTTAAGAGATCCCACCAACTCAGATTGTTCGCGGGTTAAGTCCAATTGCTGCAGCGTGTCAATTTTAGTCTGAAATAAAGCTAAAGGGGTCTGAAGTTCATGAGCTGCATTTTCTACAAATTCTCTTTGACTTTTATAAATAATAATGTTTTTTTCTATTAAGCGCTCCAAACTTTTATTAAGCCTGTCAAATTCATCAATATCTGTTGCAATAAATTGTGGCGAATTGTTTTTATCAATTTCAAACTCCTCAATCTGGCTCAGTGTATTATAGAAAGGTTTCCAGATTTGTGCAGCCGATTTTTTGGATATCCAGATAATCCCTGTCAGCAGGATAATGATGATAAAAAGGAACATGAACGCAACGCTAATGACCATTCCTTCCATTTCTACCAGATTACGCTTTTCTATATAAGTATACTTTTTTCCGTTTATTTCTACCGGGGCATAAAGTATGCGAAAAGGCTCTTTTTCATTGGCTATGGCTTCAAAAATCATCTCACCAACGATGGAATCTTTGGTTACGCCCATATCGGGCACAATAGTAACATTGTGATTGTATTTGTTCCATGCCGCAATGTCAGCAGCTTTATAATTGCTATGGCTCTCATTTACAAAAGCCCCTTTATGAAAAAGCAGTACTTCATCTGTTTCATAAATGTAGAGCCATTGGCAGGTATAATAAAATACCGGCGCTGCTATTAAAAGTATAATAACAGCATAAATAAGAAAACTGTTGGTTGTTTTAAGAAGTAGTTTTTTATTGCTCATTTTCCCATTTGTATCCTAAGCCGTACACCGTTTTTATATAATCTCCGCTGCCGGCCTGAGTTAGTTTCT
>Ga0247816_10000772_pt1 | contig 16994 bp, 15 predicted proteins | sample UWRJL209509C1_FD_179930 | JGI IMG/M metagenome (GOLD analysis project Ga0247816, IMG submission 179930) | Plant litter microbial communities from Arlington Agricultural Research Station in Wisconsin, United States - UWRJ-L209-509C-1 | ecosystem: Environmental > Terrestrial > Plant litter >...
GAACTACCGCTGCGCGTAACACTTGAAGCGAATGGTGGGTGATGACGGGATCGAACCGCCGACATTCTGCTTGTAAGGCAGACGCTCTCCCAGCTGAGCTAATCACCCTTCACTTTCGGTGTGGCGCGCATTCTACGGAGCGACCCTGGGTCTGGCAAGCACTTTCTTAAATAATTTTTTTCATGCCTTCCAATGGCTTAGGCAGGGTTGGCCTATGGCGCCATGAGGAGAATAATGCCCCCCTTTGTATAAAGGAGAGACTCACCCCATGTGGTTCAAGAACCTGCTTATCTACCGCCTGACCCAAGATCTGCCTGTTGATGCCGAGGCGTTGGAAACTGCACTGGCCACCAAACTGGCGCGCCCTTGTGCAAGCCAGGAGTTGACCACTTACGGTTTCGTCGCCCCGTTCGGTAAAGGCGAAGACGCGCCCCTGGTGCACGTCAGCGGTGACTTCCTGCTAATTGCCGCCCGCAAGGAGGAACGTATCCTGCCGGGTAGCGTGGTACGTGACGCGGTGAAGGAAAAGGTCGAAGAGATCGAAGCCGAGCAAATGCGCAAGGTCTACAAAAAGGAACGCGACCAGATCAAGGATGAAATCATCCAGGCCTTCCTGCCTCGCGCGTTTATCCGCCGTTCATCGACCTTCGCCGCCATCGCGCCGAAACAAGGCCTGATCCTGGTGAACTCGGCCAGCCCCAAGCGCGCCGAAGATTTGCTGTCGACACTGCGTGAAGTGATCGGCACCCTGCCGGTACGCCCGCTGACCGTAAAAATGGCGCCGACCGCCACCATGACCGACTGGGTCACCACGCAAAAGCCTGCCGATGACTTCTTTGTCCTCGACGAATGCGAACTGCGCGACACCCACGAAGACGGCGGCATCGTGCGCTGCAAGCGCCAGGACCTGACCGGCGAAGAAATCCAGCTGCACCTGAGCACCGGCAAGGTAGTCACCCAACTGTCCCTGGCCTGGCAGGACAAGTTGTCCTTCATGCTCGACGACAAAATGACCGTCAAACGCCTGAAGTTCGAAGACCTGCTGCAAGACCAGGCGGAACAGGACGGCGGCGACGAGGCCCTGGGCCAGCAAGATGCCAGCTTTACCCTGATGATGCTGACGTTCGGCGACTTCCTGCCGGCGCTGGTTGAGGCCTTGGGCGGCGAAGAAACCCCACAAGGCATCTAAGACCCGCACCCGTCTGACGTGGGCACGGTCAATGTAGGAGCTGGCTTGCCTGCGATGCAGACACCTCGGTTTATCAGTGATAGCCGGGTGATGCTATCGCAGGCAAGCCAGCTCCTACAGTTGATCGGGTTGCCAGTTAAAGGTCATCAGCGCTCCATTTAACTAATAACAAGGACCAACCCCATGCGCGCACTCGCCGCCTTGAGCCGCTTCGTCGGTAACACCTTCGCCTACTGGGTGCTGATTTTCGCCGTGCTGGCCTTCCTGGAGCCCGGCTGGTTCATCGGCCTGAAAGGCGCCATCGTCCCACTGCTGGGGCTGGTGATGTTCGGCATGGGGCTGACCCTCAAACTTGAAGACTTCGCAGAAGTCGCGCGCCATCCGTGGCGCGTGGCATTGGGCGTGGTCGCGCACTTCGTGATCATGCCCGGCGTCGCCTGGCTGCTGTGCCAGGCCTTCCACCTGCCACCGGAAATTGCCGTCGGCGTGATCCTGGTCGGTTGCTGCCCAAGCGGCACCTCCTCCAACGTCATGACCTGGCTGGCTCGTGGCGATTTGGCGCTGTCGGTGGCCATCGCCGCCGTCACCACCCTGCTCGCCCCGCTGCTGACCCCGGCGCTGATCTGGCTGCTGGCGTCGGCGTGGCTGCCGGTGTCGTTCATGGAGTTGTTCTGGTCGATCCTGCAAGTGGTGCTGCTGCCCATCGTGCTCGGCGTGGCGGCGCAACGCTTGCTGGGTGATCGGGTGCGCCACGCGGTGGATGTGTTGCCGCTGGTGTCGGTGGTCAGCATCGTGGCTATCGTCGCCGCGGTGGTTGCGGCCAGCCAGGCGAAGATTGCCGAGTCAGGCCTCTTGATCATGGCAGTGGTAATTCTGCACAACAGCTTTGGTTTCCTGCTGGGCTACTTCACTGGCCGCGTGTTCGGCCTGCCACTGGCACAACGCAAATCCCTGTCACTGGAAGTCGGCATGCAAAACTCCGGGCTGGGCGCCGCGTTGGCGAGTGCGCACTTCTCGCCTTTGGCGGCGGTGCCGAGTGCGCTGTTCAGCGTCTGGCACAATATTTCCGGGGCGTTGCTGTCGACGTACTTCCGCCGGATGAGCGAGAAAGAAGACCGCGATTTGTTGGCGAGACAGTCCCAAACTTGATCACCTGATCAATATTCGGCACTCTATCGGCCTTCGCGGGGACGACCTTGCGACGCCATCAAGCGATTAATCCGGGGACGACCCCACTTCTATAAAGGAAGGTCATCATGTCCTGGATCATTCTGTTTTTTGCCGGACTGTTTGAAGTTGGCTGGGCCGTCGGCCTGAAGTACACCGACGGTTTCAGCAAGCCGCTGCCCACCGCTCTGACGATTGCCGCCATGGCCGTCAGCCTCGGCCTGCTGGGGCTGGCCATGAAGGAATTGCCGCTGGGCACCGCCTACGCCATCTGGACCGGTGTGGGTGCCGTGGGCACGGTGATTGCCGGGATTATCCTGTTCGGGGAATCCATGGCGTTGTTCCGGCTGGCCAGTGTGGCGTTGATTATTTGCGGGTTGATAGGCCTCAAGATCAGCACTTAAGCCACTACCGCCATCGCGGGCAAGCCCGCCCCCACAGTTGAACGCGGTCTAGTGTGGGAGCTGGCTTGCCTGCGATGAGGCCCTAAAGCCCAGCAAAAAACCTACCTGACTCCCCCGCGCAATTCCCCCACCAACCCACGCAATGCCTCTGGCGTCGCCGCTTCAACCACCACTGGCTCACCCGCCACCAACGTCACCCGCGACCAGATCCGGTGAAAGAACCCCTTGCCCGGATCCCGACTGAAGAAACTCCCCCACAACCCCTGCAACGCCATCGGAATCACCGGCACCGGCGTCTCCTGCAGAATCCGCGTCACGCCGGCCCGGAACTCATTGATCTCGCCGTCCCCAGTCAACTTGCCTTCCGGGAAGATGCATACCAACTCGCCGTCTTTGAGGTACTGGCCGATGCGCTGGAACGCCTTCTCGTAGATCTGGATATCTTCATGTCGCCCGGCAATCGGAATCGCCCCGGCGGTGCGGAAGATGAAGTTCAACACCGGCAGCCGGTAGATCTTGTAGTACATGACAAAGCGAATTGGCCGACGCACCGCACCGGCAATCAACAGCGCATCGACGAACGACACGTGATTGCACACCAGCAGCGCCGCGCCCTCATCCGGGATGCGGTCGAGGTTGCGATGCTCGACGCGGTACATGGAATGGCTGAGCAGCCAGATCATGAACCGCATGGTGAACTCGGGTACGATTTTGAAGATGTAGGTGTTGACCGCGATGTTGAGCAGCGACACCACCAAAAACAGCTCGGGGATCGACAGCTTGGCCACGCTCAACAGCAGGATCGAGACAATCGCCGAAACCACCATGAACAACGCATTGAGAATGTTGTTGGCCGCAATCACCCGCGCCCGCTCGTTCTCGGCGGTGCGCGACTGAATCAGCGCGTACAGCGGCACGATATAGAAGCCGCCAAATACCCCAAGACCGAGGATATCGAACAACACCCACCACGCCTGCCCATAGCCAAGCACGGCAATCCAGTCATTGGCCTGGACGTTCTGCGGGAAGCCGCCGGAGTGCCACCACAGCAGCAGGCCGAACACCGTCAGCCCGAAAGAACCGAACGGCACCAGGCCGATTTCCACTTTGCGCCCGGAGAGTTTCTCGCACAGCATCGAACCGAGGGCAATGCCCACCGAGAATACGGTCAGGATCAGCGTGACCACCGTCTCGTCGCCGTACATCCACTCCTTGGCATACGCCGGGATCTGCGTCAGGTAAATCGCACCGACAAACCAGAACCACGAATTGCCGACGATTGAGCGCGACACCGCAGGCGTCTGCCCCAGGCCCAGGCGCAAGGTGGCCCAGGACTGGCTGAAGATGTTCCAGTTCAGGCGCATCTCAGGGCTGGAGGCGGCGGCGCGAGGGATGCTGCGGCTGGCCAGGTAGCCCAGCACCGCAATGCCGACGATCGCCACGGACACCACGGGCGCGTAATGGGTGGACGACATCATGATCCCGGCACCGATGGTGCCGGCGAGGATCGCCAAAAACGTGCCCATTTCCACCAGGCCGTTGCCGCCCACCAATTCATCTTCATGCAACGCCTGGGGCATGATCGAATACTTCACCGGGCCGAACAGCGCCGAGTGGGTGCCCATGGCAAACAGCGCCAGCAGCATCAATTCCAGGTGGTTGAACATGAACCCGATGGCGCCCACCGACATGATCACGATCTCGCCGATCTTGATCACGCGGATCAGCGCGTCCTTGTTGAATTTCTCGCCAAACTGCCCGGCCAGGGCCGAGAACAGGAAGAACGGCAGGATAAACAGCAAGGCGCAGAGGTTGACCCAGATCGAGCGGTCGCCCTCGATGGTCAGCTTGTAGAGAATCGCCAGGATCAACGACTGCTTGAAGATGTTGTCGTTGAACGCGCCTAAAGACTGGGTAATGAAAAACGGCAGGAAACGCCGTTTGCGCAGCAAGGTGAATTGTGAGGGGTGGCTCATCGTCCGTGTACCTGCGTGGCCTGAAGGCTGTTATAGATTTTTCCGGCCACGACTTTACCTAATCCTGATTACTTATTCGCTAATCCTGCAATACAAGGCGATACAAAAAGCGCGCCTTGATAGGCGCCCTGCACGGTGCGCCGGGCCACGATCAGCCACATAAGGGCCAGCGCCGCCACCAGCACGCTGCCGAACACGCTGAAAAATGCCAGGTGCAAGGTGCTCGCCAATTTGAGCGTCGCCAGGGCGTAAACCCCCAGCGGAAAGGTGAAGCCCCACCAGCCCAGGTTGAACGGAATACCGGCCCGCAGATAACGCAGGGTGATCAGCACCGCGATCAACATCCACCACAACCCGAAACCCCACAGGGTGATGCCCGCCACCAGACCGATGCCGTTGGCCATTTCGCCGACACCGGGAAAACCATTGGCAGCAAAGATCGCCGGGGCATCGCCGCCCAGCAGCAACATGCCAAGGGCACCGGTACCGATAGGGCCAAGGGCCAGCCAGCTGGATGCGGCCATGTTCGCGTGGGGCAGTTTATGCAGGGCCATGCGCAGCATCAGTATCGTCAGGATGCTGAACGCCACCGGCAGCGAAAACGCCCACAGCACGTAGCTGGTCACCAGCATTACCAGTTGCGAATGGGCATCCGCCAGGTGCGGCGCCAGCAAGCCACCACTGGCAGCGGCGACTTCAGCGGCGACCACGGGCAACAGCCAGACGGCGGTCATCTGGTCGATGCTGTGTTCCTGGCGGGTAAACATCATGAACGGGATCAGCACACCGCAGGCCAGGGCCATCGCCACATCCAGCCACCACAACGCCTCGGCCAGCGGCACCACACTGTCGCCCCAACGCGGCAGGCCGAACAGCAGCAAGCCATTGATGATCGTCGCCAGGCCCATGGGGATGGTGCCGAAGAACATCGAAACCGTGGAGTGCCCGAAAATCCGCCGCGCCTCGTGGAAAAACATCACCCAACGGGCGGCGTACAGCACGCTGAACAGCACAAACAGACCGATGGTGAACCACCACAGTCCTTCAGCGATGGCATGCAGTCCCGACAGGCGCACTGGCAATTGCGCCAGCGCCAACGCCAGCACGCCGGTGCCCATGGTCGCGGCAAACCAGTTCGGGGTGAACTGGCGAATCACTTCCCGTGGACGGGTCAGTTGGCTGAACGGTTTCAGGCTGCTTTGGACGGTATTCGGGCAAGTCATGATGGTGATCCTCCTCCTCGTATGAGGGTGAAACCATCATAGAACCGCTTCGAATATCTATATAACGGGTAATTTCTCTAACAGTTATCTACTTTGCAGATATACACCCGCCGTAGCAGTTGTCGAGCCCCAGCGAGGCTACGTCGGCCGCACCGCCCTCCCCAAGCCAGCCACAGAACCGAGGCGCGCCCAACGCAGCCTCGCTGGGGCTCGACAGCTGCTACGCGAGGGGGAGTGGGAAATGTCTATACGGCCGTAGCTTTAGCCTTGGCCGAATCCTGCACCATCAGTACCACCAACGCGCCGAGCGCCAGCACGATCAGCACCACGCCATAACCGTCAGTCGTGGCAATCAGCCCGAACGTGCGGGTCAGGTTGCCGGCCAACAGTGAAGGTATGCAGAACGCCAAATAACTCAGCACGTAGAACGCCGACATCAAACCGGCCCGCTCATGGGGCAAGGCCAGCGGCAAGACACTGCGCAGTGCGCCGAGGAACCCCGAACCGAAGCCACCGCCGGCGATCAGGGTCGCGATGAAAAACAGCGGCAGGCTGGCGGTGTGCACCGCGGTGAGGATCAAGGTCACACCCACTGCCAACAGGCTGGCACCCAGGCGCAAGGTCTTGTCTGCCGGGCGATTGCGCAGACTGAAAATCATCACAGCGCCGCTCAGGGTCAACACTGCCACCAGCGCGCCACCGATCAGATTGGAGGTGGACCCGGTCGCCGCCCGGACCAGCGAAGGTGCCAGCGACAGATAAAAGCCGCCCATGGCCCACACCGCGACATCCACCGGCAACGATATCCACAAGGCACGCCGCGCCTGGGGCGGCACGTGCAAGGTGGGCCACAATGAGGCCAACGCCCCTGGAATCCGGCTCACGGTTTCCGGCAGGCGCCAGACGTACAGCGCTTGCAACACCATCAAGCTGAGCAACGTCCAGTAAATCAAGGTAGTGGGCAATGGCGCGAATTCGACTAACAGGCTGCAACCCATGGCGCCACAGGCCATGCCCAACAGAGGCGCTACGCTATTGATCAGCGGGCCTTGCTGACGGTCGGTATCGAGCAACGCAGCGCCCAGCACAGCGGTGGCCATGCCGGTGGCAAAACCCTGCACGGTACGCGCGGCAATCAGCCAGCCAACGCTGTCGGCATTGATAAACAGCAACATCGCCAGCATATCCAGGAGCAACGCGGCAAAAATCACCGGTCTGCGCCCCAGATGGTCCGACAGCGAACCCACCGTCAGCAGCGCCGCCAGCAGGCTCAAGGCATACACCCCGAACACCAGCGTGAGCATCGCGGCGGAAAAATGCATGCCTTCCTGATAGAGGTGATACAACGGCGTCGGCGCGCTGGACGCGGCGAGAAACGTCAGTAAGGTGATCGCCAGAAACACCAGGCTGGGACGGTGAGAGGTAACGCTGGACATGGGCACGCTCCGTTAAAGCTAATATTTTGCTTTTGCGAAGTGTGCTACTGGATGGCGCTTAAAGCAAATTCTTTGTGTTAAGGTTTTGTCATGGCGATAAAAGAAGGCCTGCGCCCGGGGGGCCGAAGTGCCCGGGTACAAGAATCAGTGCATACCGCCGTGCGTGAACTGCTCGAAGAGCAAGACCGCGCCAGCGTGACCGTGCCGCAGATCGCGACACGCGCTGGCGTTACCCCCTCGACTATTTACCGGCGCTGGGGCGACCTTTCCGCCCTGCTGGCCGACGTCGCCCTCGCCCGCCTGCGCCCCGACAGCGAGCCCGCCAACACCGGCAGCCTGCGCGGCGACCTGCGAGCCTGGGGCGAGCAATACCGCGACGAAATGAGTTCGGACCTCGGTCGCGAGATGATGCGCGACGTGCAATGCAGCCAGGCGCCGGGTTACTGCGTGGCGATTCTCACCGGGCAGTTGCAGACCATTCTGGATCGTTACCCAAGCCATACAGACCCGATGCCCAGCGTGGATCGGTTGATCAACCTGATCGTGGCCCCCACCGTATTCCGCAACCTGTTTTCGACCACGCCATTGCAGGTTGAAGAACTGCACGAGCAAATCGAGCTGGCCCTGGTGCCCCGCTAGAACACCAGCCTCTGCGACACGGCAGCCCCTCCACACTGGCGATACTCACGCGGCGAGCACTCATAGTGCCGCCTGAATACCCGTGAGAAATGCGCGGCATCCTGATAGCCCCAGCCAAACGCAATATCGGTGATCGAACGATGCGCCAGCGACGGTTCCAACAACGACGCCGCAGCCTGTTCCAGGCGCTTGCGCTGGATATAGCGACACACCGGCTCATTGTCACTTTCAAACAACCGATACAACTGGCGCACCGAAATCTGCATCTGCTCGGCAATCATCGCCGGGCTCAGCTGTGCGCAATCAAGCTGATCACGGATCAACCGCTCGGCCAGTAACCGCAACGAATCCATCGGCACACTGCGTAATTCGTACTGCATCACCGGATGCAGCAGCGCGATCAGCGCATTCTCCAACGCCATGCTTTCATCAATGCCCGCCCAATGATCCAGCTCGCCCGAGGCAACCTGGCGCATCATGCTGCGCAGTAATTGCCCGCTCATTCCATCGCTCGACAACTTGCCGTAACGGCAGGACTGGCCACACAAGGCGTCGAGTTTCTTGCGCGGCAAGTGCACGGAGATATGGCTGAACAATCCGCGTGGCAACATTTCCAGGGCGCGGGATGAGTCCAGTAATGCCATGTCGCCTTCCTGCAACTGCAAGGTCTGGCTTTCCAGGCGTATTTCCATCTCGCCTTGTTGTTGCAGCACCAGAAAGCAGAAACGGTCGTCATCACGGTCATTGTTGGTTCTGCGACGACTGATAGACCCCGCATTGCTGCGAATGTGGGCCACTTCAGTGCCGCCAAGGTTGCGCCGCTGGATTTCGCCAATAAATAACGACGGGCTGTGGGCTATGCGCGTAGCGAACTGACCACAGACGGCCTCAACGTTCAGATTCCAACGGTGTAGATCGGTAGCAGCGTGCTCAATCATGAGGATCCCCCCGCAATGCGACGCGTATATTTGATGCACTTTTCACGTAATTTTCGGGGTTTTCCCCGTTCAATTCCGATATGCATACAGCGCGCCAACATCAAGACGGAACCCCCGATAACAGTGCGCCTCAGTAGCGAATCATCACCGATTTAAGCTCGGTGTAATCCTCGATAAACGCACTGCCAAATTCCCTTCCAACACCCGAAGATTTTGTCCCGCCAAATGGCACGGCCGGGTCCAGGAAGGTGTGCATATTGACCCACACCGTTCCTGCTTCAATCTGCGGAATCAAGCGCAACGCCTTGCTCAGGTCGTTGGTCCATACGCTGGCGGTCAGGCCGTAGGGCGAGTCATTCATCCACTCCAGCAGTTGCGCTTCATCATCGAACGGCAACACGCTGACAACCGGGCCGAACGCCTCTTCATGCAGCAGCGGGTCATCCGCGCCATTGGCCAGCACCACGGTCGGCTCAACGAAATACCCCTCACGCTGCACCGCCCGGCCACCACACACCACCCGATTGCCAGCGTGAGCGCGCTGGAAAAAATTCAGTATTTTTTCGAAGTGGGCGCTGTTGGCCAGTGGGCCGAACTGCGCCTCGGGGTCCAGCGCCCCACCGATGCGCAATTGCCCCAGCGCCTTGGCCAACTTGTCGACCAACTCGTCGACAATCGAACGGTGCACATACAAGCGTTCAGGTGCCGCGCACACCTGGCCCTGATGCACAAACGCGGTTTGCAGAATGCCGGCCACGGCGCCATCGATATCCGCGTCGGCCAGGAATGCCGCGGCGTTCTTGCCGCCCAGTTCCAGGGTCGTGCGGGTCAGATTCGCCGCCATCGCCGCCTTGCCCACTGCCAGCCCGGTCGGCACCGAGCCGGTAAACGCCACCTTGCGCACCAGGCGGTGCTCGATCAGTTGCTGGCCGATGGTGCCGCGACCATTGAGCACATTGAACACGCCCACCGGGATACCCGCCTCAATCGCCAGTTCGGCAATGCGCAGCAACGTCAGTGGCGTGAATTCGCTGGGTTTGATCACCACCGTGCAACCCGTGACCAATGCCGAGGCTATTTTCCAGATACCGATCATCACCGAAAAATTCCACGGCACGATGCCGGCCACCACCCCCACCGGCTCGCGAAGGGTGTAGGCGGTATAGCGCTCGCCGGCAAACGAGGGAATGGACGGCGCCATGGTCTCGCCAGTGATCTTGGTCGCCCAGCCGGCGAAGTAACGCAGGAACACAACGCTCTGGGCGATCTCCAGCCCCCGCGACAGGTTGATCGACTTGCCCGAGCAGACGCTTTCGAGCTGCGCCAGTTCTTCGCTGTTCACCTCGATCAGGTCGGCCAATTTGTTCAGCAGCAGGCCTTTGACGTAGGGCGAGGTCTGCGCCCAGCTGCCCTTGAACGCGGCGGCGGCGCCGGCGACGGCACGCTCGACCTCAGCCGCCGACGCTTCATGCACCGAAGCTATGTCGCGACCCGTGGAGGGGTCGACCACAGCGAACGCCGGCGTTTGAGCGTCTGCCTGATAGTGGCCGTCGATGAAATGGCCATGCTCGCGGTCGAGAAACGCCTGCACGGCAGGCAGCAGTTGAATATCGGTCATGATTCGCTTCCTGAGTATTGAAATTAAAGAGGCAAGGAGAGGTTGACCCAGTACTTGTCGCCCTCGGGCCGGTTCACCACATCGAACTCGTGCTGCAGGCGCACGCTGAGGTTGATTCCGTTTTTCGCCGTGTAGGCCACCTGCGGGCCAAGGGCGAAGGCACGGCCCTTGAAATCGCCGAACACTGCGCCGGCACCGCTGTCGCCGCTCACCTGCTGATAGGCGTAGCCACCGACACCAAAAGCCCACTGCCCCACGTGCTTGGCGGCGACGAAGTCGGCATGCAATTCGTTACCGGAGCGGTAGTCGGTGGCACGGTTCTCGAAGTTGTAATCGAACATGGTCTTCATCGAAAACTCATAGCCGGCCGGGTTGAGGTAGGTGAACGCCACCAGCGGTTCGAGGGTCAGGTAATTGCGCCCGGCGTTGGCCAAATCGTTCTTGTTGTAACTGCCGGTGGGCACATACACGTCGACGCCCGTGATCACGTGCCAGTTGCCGAAATGCCAGCCGAGGGCGAAGGGGTCGAAGATGAAGTCACCAAAACCGCCCTTCTGCTGACGACCGCCGTTGAGGTTCTTGACGTCGACGTCGGCGTACACCAGAAAGGCGTGCATCGCCCAGTCGCCGCCCAGGATCTTCTGGTCAGTCACGTGGATCAGCCGCGCAATGCTGGCAAAGGTGGCGACCTTGAAGTCGTCAAATACCGGTGACTTGTTCTGGAACGAATTGGCGCTATAAAACGTGTTGTAGTTCACCAGGTAGGTGCCCGGTGGCGGCAGGTAACCGGTGAGAAAACCTTCACTGCCGTTGGCGTAGGCGCCCCCGCCCCCTTCAGTGCCCCAGGCCAGATGCGACAGCGCCAGCCCGATACCCATGACAGCCAGTTTCTTGTACATGTGAATACCTTTTTGCGGACGAAAAAAGGCCGTCCCGCCGCCTATCGGCAGGATCGGTATACGGTCAAATCAGGCCGTGACGGTGGGGGTCAGGGTGGCGAGCGGTAGACGCGTGCCGGGCTCCTGGCCGATGGCAGGCGCGGGGTTGAGGATAAAGTCGGCGCCCCGCTCACCGATCATGATCGACGGCGCATTGGTGTTGCCGCTGGGCACCTGTGGGCAGATCGAGCAATCCACCACCCGCAGTTGCTGCACGCCATGCACGCGCAATTGCAGATCGGCCACTGAGGTAGCGGGGTCGGTGCCGATTCGGCAGGTGCCGGCCGGGTGGTAGACGGTCTTGATGTTCTGGCGCATCCATTTTTCGATGGCGACGGTGTCTTCCCAATGCACGTTGGCCGGCTCGATGATTTCCTTGACCAGCCCGGCCAGGGCCGGTTGCTGGAGCATCTTGAGGCCCAGTTGCACCGCACGGATCTGGCCGGCGACATCCTCAGGTTCCGCCATGAAATTGGCATCGATACGGATGGGTGCCTGAGGATCGCGGCTGCTCAGCAGCACCTGGCCACGGGACTTGGGCTGCAGATGGCCAACCTTGATCGTCAGCCCATGCTCGCCCGCCTTGGCCTTCTCGCCGGGGGTGTTGTCGAAGTTGTCGAGCACCGGCAGAAAATGCAGTTGGATGTCCGGGCGCCCACCTTCGCAGGTATCAACGAAAGCCCCACCTTCGAGGATGTTCGAGGTCATCAGCCCGGTGCGCGTGGTCAGCCACTGCGCCACATGCTTGAGCGCCTTGAGGCCTTTGTCTTCGCCGAAGAAGCTGTTTTCGCCATGAATGGTCGCGTTGACCGACATGTGCAGGTGGTCGTGGAAGTTCTTGCCGACGGGTGCATCCACCAGGCACTCGATGCCCATGGTTTCAAGGTGCTCGCGCGGGCCGATGCCCGAGAGCATCAACACTTTCGGACTGCCGATGGCACCGGCGCTGACCACCACCTCGCGGCGTGCGCGGGCCGTGACCGGCTTGCCATCGGCGGCGCTGTACTGCACGCCGACAGCCACGCCCTGCTCAATCAGCACCTTGTGCACAAGGGCGTCGGTGACCACCGTGAGCTGGCCGTCACCCTGCACGGCCTTGAGGTACGTACGCGCCGTGCTGGCGCGGGCGCCGTTGCGGGTGGTGGTTTGATAAAAACCGATGCCGTCCTGGCGGGCGCCGTTGAAGTCGTTGACGTAGGGCAGGCCCAGCTCCTGGCCGGCGCGGACAAATGCCATGGTCAGCGGATGGCGGTAGCGGTTCTCGCTGACCGGCAGCGGCCCGCTCTGGCCGTGAAAGGCATCGCCCAAACTCTCGTTGGCCTCGGCCTTCTTGAAAAACGGCAGGACGTCTGCGTAGGACCAGCCCAGGCAGCCCCACTCTGAAGCCCAGGCGTCGTAGTCGGCGTGCTGGCCACGGATGTAGATCATGCCGTTGACCGAGCTGCCGCCGCCCAACACCTTGCCTTGGGCAATGATCATCTCGCGGTTGTTGCAATGCGCCTGAGGCGTGGTCATGTAGGGCCACGACTTCTGCTGGAACACCTTCACCACCGTCGCGGGCATGGCGTGAAACGGGCTGTTGTCCCGCGTCCCTGCCTCCAGCAACAGCACCTTGCCGGCCTTGGCCTGAATCAGCCGGGCTGCCACCACACAACCGGCGGAACCGGCACCCACCACGATATAGTCGAATGCTTCGCTCATTTCAGGCTCCCACTCAATCAGGTTCATAGGCAGGTCGGCGTGACATGGACGCAAACCTCTAGTGGCGTCAATTAAACCGCCAACGCCCAGGCGAAACTTGGCTGTCGCTGACAGGAAGTTGGACATCCTCGCCAGCCTGATCAATCGCCCTCGGCATTGCCTGCCCTGGAGCACGGCGCGTGCCAGGTTGGCGGTGTAACGCGCAAAAAAAACGGCCTCATCAGAGGCCGTTTTTTTTATGTCAGGTCAACCATCAGGTACGCATGCCGCGTCCACTTACCAGCAACCGCGCGCAGCCTACATAAAGCACCACTGTCGCCACCAGCATGAACGTGATCGCTACGCTGATCTTGATATCCGACACCCCGAGAATCCCGTAGCGGAACGCGTTGACCATGTGCAACACCGGGTTGGCCAGCGATACGGTCTGCCAGAACGGCGGCAGCAAGGTGATCGAGTAGAACACGCCGCCCAGGTAGGTCAGCGGCGTCAGCACGAAGGTCGGGATGATCGAAATGTCATCGAAGTTGCGTGCAAACACCGCGTTGATGAAGCCGAGCAGCGAAAAGATCGTCGCCGTCAGCACCACCACCAGCAAGGTGAGCCCCAGGTGATGCACCTGCAAATGGGTAAAGAACAGCGACAACAGCGTCACGATCACACCCACCATCAACCCGCGCAGCACACCGCCCAGAGTGTAGCCGATCAGGATCGTATGCGGCGACACCGGCGAGACCATCAATTCCTCGATGGAGCGCTGGAACTTGCTGCCGAAAAAGCTCGACACCACGTTGCCGTATGAGTTGGTGATCACCGACATCATGATCAGCCCCGGCACGATGTATTCCATATAGGTGAAACCACCCATATCACCAATCTGCCGGCCGATCAGGTTGCCGAAGATCACAAAGTACAAAACCATGGTGATCGCAGGCGGCAGCAAGGTTTGCGGCCAGATCCGGGTAAAGCGCTTCACTTCGCGATAGACGATGGTCTGCAGCGCGACGAGGTTGGGTTGCAGTTCAGAACTCATACCGCCACCTTCGCCAGATTTTTCTCCACCAGGGACACGAACAACTCCTCGAGGCGATTGGTTTTATTGCGCAGGCTCAGCACTTCAATGTTCTGGGCCGCCAATTGGGTGAACAGCGCGGTGATGCCCATGGCCTTGTCCACCTGGACTTCCAGGGTATGGCTGTCCACCAGGCGGCTCGGGTAGCCGAGCAGTTGCGGCGGCGCGGCCATGTCGTTTTTAAGGTCCAGCAGGAATGTCTCGACGTGCAACTGGCCCAGCAGCGAACGCATGCTGGTGTTCTCGACAATCGTGCCGTGGTCGATGATGCCGATGTTGCGGCACAGCTGTTCAGCCTCTTCCAGGTAGTGGGTGGTGAGGATGATGGTGATGCCTTTCTGGTTCAGCTCGGTGAGGAAGGTCCACATCGAGCGACGCAGTTCGATGTCCACACCTGCCGTCGGTTCGTCGAGGATCAGCAGGCGCGGTTCGTGGACCAGGGCGCGAGCGATCATCAGGCGGCGCTTCATGCCGCCGGACAGCGAGCGTGAAGGCACGTCACGCTTGTCCCACAGGCCCAGCTGCGTGAGGTACTGCTCGGCGCGTTCCTTGGCGATTTTCGGCGGGATGCCGTAGTAGCCGGCCTGGGTCACGACGATGTCGAAGGTCTTTTCAAACTGGTTGAAGTTGAACTCCTGGGGCACCACACCGATGCTGCGCTTGAGCGCGGCCGGGGATTTGTCCAGGTCGTGGCCAAAGATATTCACGGTGCCGCTGGTCTTGTTGACCAGGGTCGAGAGAATGCCGATGGTGGTGGATTTGCCAGCCCCGTTAGGGCCGAGCAAGGCGAAAAAATCACCTTCGGCGACGTCCAGATCGATACCACTCAGGGCCTGGAAACCGTTGCCGTAGGTTTTGGTTAGCTGCCGGATGGACAGAGCGGAACTCATATCGGAATACGCACCAAAGAAGAGGAATAGAATTGTTACATGAGGGCGGACCGCACGGAATACAACGGCTGCGCATGACAAGCATGGTGCTTGCCCGCGCGGCACAAGTACAGTCACCTGTATTAATAGTCAGTATTAAGTCAACGCGGTCATGACCGCTTTCTGATAGGCCGGGCGTGCACGCAGGCGCTGGTACCAGGCCTCCAGATGGGGCATCGAGGGACGTTCGATGGGCATTTCAAACCAGGCATAAATGAAACTGCCCAGGGGGATATCGCCCATGCCGATCTCGCTGCCGGACAGGTATGGCTGATCTGCCAGGGCCTGGTCCACGGTTTTCAACAAGTCGATGCAGGCGAGGCGCCCGGCATGGATGCTGTCCCAGTTTTGCTTGTCGGCCGGGGTACGCAGCACGCCCCAGAACACCGCCTTGAACGGTTCGGCCCAGCTTGAGGTGGTCCAGTCCATCCATTTCTCGGCGCTGGCCCGGGCTTGCAGGTCGCTCGGGTACCAATTCGAATCCGGCGCATGTTTGGCGGCCAGGTAACGCACGATTGTGTTGGATTCCCACAGCACAAAGTCGCCATCTTCGATCATCGGCACCCGGCCATTGGGGTTCAACGCGCGGTACTGCGGTGTGTCGACCACACCAAAAGCCCCGCCCGCATCAATTGCCTCATAGTCCAGGCCGAGTTCCTCGGCGAACCACAATGGTTTCTTGACGTTTGACGAATTTTTACGACCCCAGATTTTCAGCATGACCGCGCCTCGATGAGTGAATGCCGGGGCAGCATACGCCGGTTCACACCTTGCTTAAATCACTCTGCATGTCGCCCAGCAGGATCGGCATCTGCTCGCCAAACAGGTGCGGGTAGCATTTTTCCAGGTGGGCGAAGAAGAAATCCTGCGGCACATCGGGAAATTGCCCATGGTCCAGCACGTACTCCATGGAACGCTGGCCCTGGCGGTTGAAGGGATGGAAAACACTGTCGTGGATGCCGTCGAAATCCAGCGGCGGCACATCGAACAGTTCGCACAATTGCTGATTGAACGCAGGCGTAGCCTTGACCCAGCGACCCTGCAAATACAGCTCGGTGTAGCCGTGCATGGCAAATACGTCACTCTTGAGCAGCTCGATCAAACGCGGCGTCGACAGATGGTTGCGCACATCCGCCAGGCCGATTCGGGCCGGGATACCACAGTGGCGGGCGCAGGCGGCCAACAGGGTTGCCTTGGGCACGCAATAACTCTGGCCGGCAGCCAGGGCGAAGCTGGCGCTCAGGGTTTGCGGGTCGCGACTGAAGGTGTACGGGTTGTAGCGCACCGCTTCACGCACGGCGTAATAAAGACTGACTGCCTGGTCACGGGGTTCAAGGCTCGAACCGCGATGTTTTTCGGCGAACTCCACCACCGCAGGGTGGTCACTATCGATGAAGCGGCTGGGACTCAAATAGGCATCCATGAGCACAATCTCCGAGGTAAGCCTGGAGTCTAACCACAGGCCTGCCACCAGAGATAACGACGATTCGGCCAAATGTCGGCGCTTGCTGCCTGTGATTGAAACGCACCACCCGGCACAACACGTAACACCCTCGTCACCCGCTTTTTCGGATGCCGACTAAGCTCTGAGGTGATTTTTGCCCCTGGTTTCACGGAGGATTGAATATGCTGTTGTTGTGGATACTGGTTCTGGTGGTCGGCATTGCCTACCTGGCACACCGCCGCACCGCGCCCCTGCCCGCCCTGGGCGTGGTGGCCGTCTACCTGTTGGCGATGGGTGCCTTCAGCCACGCACCAGGCTGG
>Ga0247816_10000773_pt1 | contig 16989 bp, 18 predicted proteins | sample UWRJL209509C1_FD_179930 | JGI IMG/M metagenome (GOLD analysis project Ga0247816, IMG submission 179930) | Plant litter microbial communities from Arlington Agricultural Research Station in Wisconsin, United States - UWRJ-L209-509C-1 | ecosystem: Environmental > Terrestrial > Plant litter >...
GAGCAGCCCGGCGAGCGAGACGTTCTCCCCGACCGACATGGTCTGCACGAGGCCGTCCCGCTGCCGGTCCTCCGGCACGAGGGCGAGCCCGAGGTCGATGCGTTCGGCGATGCTCTCCTTGGCGATAGTGCGGCCCTGCAGGGTGACGGTTCCGCTCTGCACCGGCACCCGGCCGGCGAGGGCCTCGAGCAGTTCGGTGCGCCCGGCGCCCATCAGCCCGTACAGGCAGACCAGTTCGCCGGCGTGCACGTCGAGGCTAAAACCATCCACCGACAGGCGGGCGGGGTTGCTGGGGTCGGCGACGGTGACGTCTCGCAGCGAGAGCACCACCTCACCGAACTCGTCGAGCAGATCGGGTGAGAGGTCGTCGGCGCTGCGGCCGACCATGTTGGAGATCACCCAGTCCAGGTCGATGTCGGCGCGGTCACCGGTGGCGACGAGGGCGCCGTCGCGGAAGACCACGGCGTGATCGGCGATCTCCAGGGCCTCTTCGAGGTGGTGCGAGATGTAGACGATCGCGACGCCGGCGGCGGTGAGCTCGTGGATCACCTTGAACAGCACTTCCACTTCGCTGCCGCTGAGGGCGGAGGTAGGTTCGTCCATGATCAGCACCCGGGCCTCGCCGGCCAGGGCCCGCGCGATCTCGACCACCTGCTGCTGGCCCAGCCGCAGGTCGGCGACCAGGGTCTTGGGGCTCAGCGCCTCTTCCAGCCGTTCCAGCAGGGTGAGGGTTTCGGCGTTCTCCTGGCGTTCGTTCACGATGATGCCGCCGCGCACCAGTTCTCGCCCCATGAAGATGTTGTCCCGCACGCTCAGGTTCGGGCACAGGCTGAGTTCCTGGTGGATGATCGCGATCCCGCGTTCGCTGGCGTCGACGGTGTTGCGCAGGGTGACCGGTTCGCCGTCGAGTTCGAGCACCCCGTTGGTGGGTGTCTCCACGCCGCTGAGGATCTTCATCAGGGTGGATTTGCCGGCGCCGTTCTCACCGAACAAAACGGTGACGGTGCCGCGACGGATCTCGAAGTCCACGCCCTTGAGCGCCCGGGTGGCGCCGTAGGTCTTCTCGATGCCGATCGCGCGCATGACCACATCCGTTGCCGGCCGCGACGGGGCCGGCGGCAGGGTCTGGGTTTGGGTGGGTGGGATGGTCACGGCTGCACCTCGAAACTCACCGGGACCACGGAGACCAGCGCGGGGTTGACCCGGGTGAAGGCCCCGGTCACGGTAACGGTCTTGCCGGCGAGCGCGGCCGGGTCGACCTCGTCGAGCACCTCGCTGCGCACCAGGTTGTTGAACTCGGTGGCGACGGTCTGGTACTCGAGCTGGTTGGTGAACTCGTTGAAGCTCACGGTGCCGGTGACGTCACGAATGGCCGAGCCGTTCAGCGCCGGGCCGATCTGCACCTGCACGGTGACGTCGGCCGGCACCCCCTCCACGGTGACCGGCAGAATGGCGCCGGCCGGCGTGCCGGCCACTCCGGTGAAGGTGACCGGAAAACTGTAGGCGCTGCTCGACCCGGAGCTGTTACCGAACTCGGCCTCGTCGGCGCCGCCGGCCAGGTCGCCGAGCAGGGTGGCCAGGTCGATGGCGTCGTCTTCGATCTGCGGCGCCACCTCGGACTCGAACCGGTCGGCGGCGTAACTGGCCGGGTCGAAACCGCCCGCGGCCCTGGCCTCGTTCTCTTCCAGGCTCACGACCTTCACGCTCATCGCGGCCGCGACCAGCACGGCGACGATTGCCAGGGCGCCGATCATCCAGGGTTTGACCCGGCGGGGTTGTTTCGGGCTGCGTGCCATAACGGGGTACTGCTCCTTTGCAGACGGTGTTTCTGGGGTGCTGGGGTGGTGTAGCCGGTCAGTGGATGGCGGGCGCCGATCGGGCAGACGGCGCCGGCAGGCCGCGCGCGCCGGCGACGGCGGCCAGCCAGCCCTCTCGGCGGTGCCGGCTGCGGTCGGGGTCGAGTGTCGGGCGGAAGGTGGTGGTCTGGCGAGGCAGGGCGAGCACCTCGGTGTCGGTCCAGAGGCCGGCCTGCACGCCGGCGAGGTAGGCCACGCCGAGCGCTGAGAGAGACGAGACGTCGGGCCGCAGCACGTCGCGTTGGCTGAGGTCGGCCTGCAACTGCATCAACCAGTCATTGCCGGCCGGGCCGCCATCCACCAGGATCCGGTCGATCCGGGCGCCGTCGGAGTCCGCGGCGGCGAGCACGTCTTCGATCTGCAGCGGGATGGATTCGGCGCCGGCCCTGGCCAGGTCGGCCGGGCCGGTGCCGAGGCTCAAGCCACTGATCAGGGCGTGCGCGTTCTCGTCCCACCAGGGTGCGCCCAGGCCGGAGAACGCCGGCACCAGGTCGAGGCCATGGTCGGCCGGGGCGCCCTCGGCGAGGGCGAACAGGGCGGCCGGGGTGCTGCCGAGCAGGCCCGCGAGCCACACCATGGTGGATCCGGTGGAGAGGATGTTGCCCTCGAAGGCGTAGGCGACGGCATCCGTCTGCCAGGCGATGGTGCGCACCAGGCCGCCCGCGGTTGACGCCGCGCCGCCCTGCAGGCCCATGATCGACGAGCCGGTGCCGTAGGTGACCTTGACGGCGCCGGGGCCGCGCACGCCGTGAGCGTAGAGCGCCGCGTGTGAGTCGCAGAGCACCGCGAGCACGCGGGTGTGCGCGGGCAGGCCGGGCACACCCATGATGTCGGCACTGGCCGCGGATGACGCATCGATGCGGGGCAGCGCCGCTCGCGGCACGCCGAACAGGGTCAGCAGCCGGTCGTCCCAGTCGACGGTGTCGAGGTTGAGCAGCTGGGTGCGGCTGGCGTTGCCGGCCTCGATGCGGTGCTCACCGGTGAGCTTGTACAGGAGCCACGAGTCCACGGTGCCGAGGCAGATCTCGCCGGCCCGGCTGCGGCTGCGGTCGGGGTCGACCTGGTCGAGGAGCCAGCCGAATTTGAGGGCGGAGAACATCGGGTCAACGGGCAGGCCGGTGAGTTCTCGCACCAGGTCACCGTGTCCGGCCGCGGTGAGGTCGGCGGCGGTGCCGCTGGTGCGCCGGTCCTGCCAACCGAGCAGCGGGCCGAGCGGTTGCCCGGTCGAACGGTCCCAGGCCAGCGCGGATTCCCGTTGGCTGGACAGCCCCACGGCCGCGATCCGGTCGCCGAAGCCGATCGTGGCCTCGGCGAGGCCGCGCAGCACGCTGGTGAAGATCTCGTCCGCGTCCTGCTGCACCCAGCCCGGGTGCGGGTGGGCCTGGCCGAGGGCCACGGTGACGGAGGACACGATGGTGCCGGTGTCGTCGACGACGACCACCTTGGTGGAGCTGGTGCCCTGGTCGATCGCGACGACCACCGGGGAGCCCGGCAGCGTCTCGACCGACCGGGCGGCTCGCTCAGCCATTGAGCACGGCCTCCCGCGCGGCGGCGGCGAGGTGCTCGGGGCCGAGGCCGAAGTAGTCCAGCAGAAAGTCGGTGCTGCCGGTGGGCGCGAACTCGGTCAGACCCAGGATGCGCACCGGCACCCGGGCGTCGCGGCCGAGCTGGCCGACGACCGAGGCCACCGCGGCGCCGAGCCCGCCGGCCACGTTGCCCTCTTCGGCAGTGATGATGGCGCCGGTCTGTTCGGCGGCGGCGACGATCGCGGCGACATCCAGTGGGGCGATGTAGGCGGCGTTGAGAACCCGCACGCTCAGGCCCTCGGCAACCAGCAGCTCGGCGGCGGCCAGGGCCCGGGAGACCAGGGTGCCGGTGCCGATCAGGGTGACATCGGTGCCGTCGCGCAGAGTCTGGAAGCGACCGCGTTCGAGCACGGAGTCGGCGGCGGAGACGTCGGGCACCTTGTGCCGGCCGACCCGGATGTACATCGGGCGGGGACTGGCGACGGCCTGCCGAACGGCCTGCCGGGTCTGCAGCCGGTCGGCCGGCACGACGATGTCGAGGCCGGGCAGTGCGCGCAGCCAGGAGAAGTCCTCCACCGAGTGGTGGGTCGGACCCAGTTCGCCGTAGGCCATGCCAGGGCTCATCCCGCAGAGGATGACGGGGTGCTGACTGTAGGCCACGTCGGCCTTGACCTGCTCCAGCGAGCGGCCGGTGAGGAACGGGCCGGCGGCGCAGACGAAGGGGATGAACCCGGCGCTGGCGAGCCCGGCACCGACACCGACCATGTTCTGTTCGGCGATGCCCACGTTGATCAGTCGGTCGGGGAACTCGTCGCGGAAGGCGACCAGGTTGCTCGAGCCGACGGAGTCGTTGCAGACGGCGACGATGCGCTCGTCGGCGCGGGCGAGCTGGATCAGCTCGTCGGCGAAGGCGGTGCGGTTGTCGTAGACGGCCGCTGCCGGTGCGGTCACGGTGGTGCTCATGCCAGTTCCTCCAGTGCGAGTGCGACCTGTTCGGCGGATGGCACCTTATGGTGCCACTCCACCCGGTCTTCGATGAACGACACGCCCTTGCCCTTGGTGGTGTTCGCGATCACGGCGACCGGCTTGCCGGTGCTGGACGGCGCGAACGCAGCGGTGAGTTGTTCGTAGTCGTGGCCGTCGATCATCCGCAGCTCCCAACCGAAGGCGAGCAGTTTCTCGTCCAACGGGTCGAGCGACGAGGTGTCTTCGGTGCGCGCCCCCTGCTGCAGGCGGTTGCGGTCGACGATGGCGGTGAGGTTGTCGAGTCGGTAGTGGGCGCCGCTCATCAGGGCCTCCCAGTTGCTGCCCTCCTGCATTTCACCGTCGCCCATCACGGCGAAGACGCGGGCGTCGGAGCCGGCCAGCTTGGCGGCCATGGCCTGGCCGACGGCTACCGGCAGACCGTGGCCGAGCGGGCCGGTGTTGGTCTCGACGCCCGGGACCTTGTTGCGGTTGGGGTGCCCGTTCAGGGCGGAGAGTGGGCCCATGAAGGTGAGCAGTTCGGTCGGCGAGAAGTAGCCACAGCTGGCCAGGGTGGCGTACAGCGCCGCGGCGCAGTGCCCCTTGCTCAGCACGAACCGGTCGCGGCCGGTCAGCTGCGGGTCGGCCGGGTCGATGCGCAGCACACCGTTGAACAGCACGGTGAGAATGTCGGTCACCGAGAAGTCACCACCGATGTGCCCCTGACCGGCATGGTCGATCATGCGCACCACATCGCTGCGGGTGGCGTTGGCCCGGCGGTGCAGCAGTGCGCTGCGCGCCTCGACGGATGCCGCGGCCAGCTCGGCCTGCAGCTCGCGCCAGGTGGTGACCTGGCCGGCGTCGGTTGTTAACAGTGTTGCCTGTGACATCGTTGTCCCGCTCATCTTGCATACCTATTCACTCGTGCTTGAATGTGCACTAGCTTGACATGCAACTCGACAAAGTGTCAAGAGTCGACTTTCAACTGGGTCACAGACCTTCCGAAGCGCTGGCCCGAGCGGAGAACAGCGGCACTGTCAACCCCTCCCGGTGCACCACCCGAGCGGCTAGACAAGTCAGACGGGCATTCGGCTCGACATGACAGTAGGAGGCCGCAGTGGCTCAGGGAGTTGCAACAGTTTGGGTACCGGTAGAAGACATGGGACGGGCCGTCGCGTTCTACCGCGATGTGCTCGGTCTTGACGTTGCCATGGAGAGTGACGACTGGAGCGAACTCAAGGCGGGAGGGCTCAGCATCGGCCTGAACGCTCGCGAGAGCGCGAAGGTGTCGGCGGCGGGTGGAGCGGTCATCACGTTCGAGCCGGAGGATTCGATCGAGCAGGAGCTCGAGCGCATCGAGGCGAGCTCGCAGGCCACCCTCGAGGGCGAGATCAGCGAGCACCCGTGGGGACGCATCTTCCCGTTCAAGGACAGCGAGGGCAACGACCTGCAGTTCTACTCGCCGCCCACCAACGGCTAGGCAGCAGGCAGACACAGAGGGAGCCGCCCGGATCAGGTCCGGGCGGCTCCCTCTATGTCTGTGGCCGGGCTAGACGTCGGTGCGCAGCGCGGTGACGAAGGTGGGGATGGTGACGATGAGCTGGATGGCGAGCATGGGCACGATCAACAGGGACTCGAACGGTGCCGACCACCAGGAAGACTGGGCCAGCCAGAGCACGAGCACCGCCAGAATGAAGAACACGGACAGCACGGTGTACGAGGTGGAGTAGACCAGCCCGCGAATCTGCGCCTGACGCTCATCGAGCACGGCGGGCGAGAGTTCCTCCACCCCACGAGTGGATGCCTTGAGCGCGCCCAGGCTGAACACCATCGCCACGATCAGCACGAGCATTCCGACCAGGAACACCAGCAGCGGCAACTGCAGCACGGTCACGCCCACGATGAGGGCGACTTCGGCCACGAAGACGCCGATCAGCACTGCGCAAAGAATGCGACGCCACCGCACGGTCCGAAACTTCTCGAAGGCGGGGCTGTCGAGCAACACCGCACGGCGTTCCTGGCGGGTGAGTGATTCGGTCATCGTGATTCTCCTTCGGTGTTGTAAAGCTGGTCGGCCATGCTCGAGAACGGCGTGAGTGCGAATACCGCGTCGACCGGAACGGCGAGCGCCGCGGCGATACGCAGAGCCAACACGAGGCTCGGGCTGTACTCGCCGCGCTCCAGATAGCCGATGGTTTGGTAGTGCACGCCCACCAGGTCGGCGAGCTCCTTGCGGCTGATGCCGCGCTCGGTGCGCAACACCGGCAGCCGCGTGTAGAACTGCGGTTGCTCATCGCGTGCTTGCTTCGTCATGTAGTAAATGTACTACAAGCGATGGCAGACGCACAACAATGGATGCGCGCGACCGCACTTCGCCCAGAAAACCGCGCCTCGTATGGCGTAGCGCGCCAGTTAGAACTGGCGCGGAACGCCATACAGGGCGCGGTGCTGGCCCGAGGCGGCCAGCGAGGAGCGTCAGCGTTCGGCGCGGTGCACGCTGGTGGCGATCTGCACGCGGTTGTCCACGCCGAGCTTCTCGAGGATGCGCCCGACGTGGGTCTTCACCGTGGTGATACTCAGGTAGAACCGGCCGGCGATCTCGGCGTTCGAGAGTCCCTCGGCGATGGCCAGCGCCACGTCTCGTTCACGGGCGGTGAGCCTGTCGAGCCGGGCGGCGGCATCCACCTGATGCTTTCGGTCGGGCTGACCGGCGGCGGCGTCGATCAACTGCCGGATGACCGGCTCGGAGAGCATGGTCTTACCGCTGGCGACCTTGCGCACGGCGTCGATCAACTCGGCCGGCGGGGTGTCCTTGAGGAGGAACCCACTGGCTCCCAATCGCAGCGCGGTCAGCACCAGGTCATCGGTGTCGAACGTGGTCAGCACGATGATCTTCTGGTCGGGCCGCGCGGCGAGCAGCTGCTCGGTGGCAGCCAGGCCGTCCAGCCGCGGCATCCGAATGTCCATCAGCACCACGTGCGGGTCGGCGTCGCGCACCACACCCTGCGCGGCGAGGCCATCGGCGGCTTCGCCGACCACTTCGAGGGTGGGGTCGCCCTCCAGAATCAGCCGCAGCCCGGAACGGATGAGCGCCTCATCGTCGACCAGCACCAGCCGGGTGCGGCTCTGTGGGGCGGTGCTCAGTTCGTCCATGGCAACCATGCTTCCAGAGTGAATCGGCCCGCGGCCGCACCGACCGAGAGCTCGCCGCCGGCCAGCCGGGCCCGTTCGGTGAGTCCGGTGAGGCCCAGACCGGATGCCGGCTGGACGCGATCCATCGTGGCGGCATCCGCTGGCTGCACTGCGTTGGTCAGCCGGAGGGTCACCCGATCATGGGGTTCGCCGCCGATCTGCACGTCGACGGTGGCGCCCGGCGCGTGTTTGCGGGCGTTGGTGAGGCCCTCCTGCACGATGCGGTAGAGGTGTCGGCTGGTTGATTCGGGCAGCACCGACAGCTCGGTGGCCACGGCCGCGTCGATCGTGAGGCTGGTGGGGCTGCCGGCGAGCCGGCTGTCGTCGAGCAGGTCGGTGAGGGTGGCGAGGGTGGGTTGCGGGCGGGTGCCGTCGTCGGCCTCCGGGGTGGCGGCATCCCGGAGCACACCGAGCACCTCGCGCAGTTCGGTCAGCGCCAGGTGCGCGTTCTCCCGCACCACCCCGGCCGTGGCCTGCTTTTGCTGGGGCGTGAGGTCCGCGCGATATTCCAGGGCGCCGGCGTGCAACGCCACGAGCGAAAGCCGGTGGGCCAGCACGTCGTGCATCTCCCGGGCGATGCGAGCCCGCTCATTCAGCCGGGCCTGCTCCACCGATGCGCGCTGTTCGCGCCGGTCGCTCTCGGCCTTCTCGGCGAGGGTGCGGCGCAGCTGCCGGCGGCCGCCGATGTACATGCCGGTGATCACCAGGATGGCGAGCAAAATACTGGTGTACAGCCCGAGTTCCCACCACGGGGTCGGGTCGGAGTTGGGCAGCGCGAATTCACCGACGATCAGCGCCGCGGCGAAGGCCGCCGCGACGGGGCCGATCTCCTGCCAGCGCCGGCGGGTGGAGATCGAGACGACCGCGAAGGTGGCAGCGCCCACGGCCAACGCGGAGAACGCGGAGGTGAACACGATGATCATGACGATCACCAGCGGGGCGCGGTGCCGGAAGGGATAGAGCACGATCGCAGTGAGCCCGAGGCCGACGTCGAGCAGCAGCCTCAGCATCACGACCGGCGCGTCCGGGCTGGCCGGATCGACCGTGGCCAGCAGTTCGCCGTAGATCACGAACACGCCCACCAGTCCGGTGAGCACGATCAACGACATCCGCCAGAGGATGCCCCAGACGGCTCGACCGCGCGTCCGGTGCAGGGCGGACGGTGCGGTAGCGGTCATCGAACCAACAGTAGTTTGCGGCGTGCATCCGGGCACCGGCGGGAGGAGGAATCGCTCCTCATCCTTTAGGCCGGGTTTTCTGGGGCCGTGGGCCGATCCGGTCCGGCGCCCGAGCAGCCATCATGGTTGGTGTGACTGTGACCACTGATCCCATCGGCCCGCTCGCTCCCCCACCGGCGGCGCCCGGCCTGCCGTATCACCGACTGGGTCGCACCTGGCCGCGCTACCGCTGGTGGAAGCCGCTGCTGGTCGGCTTGATCGGTGCGGTTCTGTACGGCCTGAGCCTGCTGGGATTGTTCGTCGCCCTGGCCGTGGCGGGCCTGTTCCTGCCGGCATTGCAGGCTCAAGCCGACGAGTTCTTCACCGGGGCGGCGGGGATCGATCTCAACAACCCGTTCCACTTCGCCGTGGCGATGGGCTCGATCATCCTGATGCTGCCGCCCCTGCTCGTCGCCACCCTGCTCCTCGGCGCCAAGCCGCTCGGGTTGCTCTCCTCGGTGACCGGACGCATCCGGTGGGGCTGGTTGGGCCGTTGCCTCGGCCTGGCGTTCGGCATCTACGTCGTCGGCTATCTGGGCTACTTCTCGGTGATCGCAGTGTCGGGCGAGCCCGTTCGGCTGAGCTTCACCGACCCGACGCTGCCGGTGCTGCTGATTCTGACCCTGCTGCTCGTGCCGCTGCAGGCCGCGACCGAGGAGTACGTCTTCCGCGGCTACCTGATGCAGACCATTGGCGGCTGGTTGCGGCACCCGGCCTTCGCCATCCTGCTGCCGGTGCCACTGTTTGTGCTCGGGCACACCTACGGCCTGTACGGCCAGGTCTACGTGGCGATGTTCGCGGTGGTCGCCGGCTGGCTCAGCTGGCGCACTGGCGGCCTGGAGGCGGCGATCGCGCTGCACATCGTGAACAACGCCGTGCTGTCCGCTCTCGGCGGGGTCGGCCTGCTCGATCCCAACGCGACCGATGTGGGGGTGGGCGAGCTCATCTTCTCCGTGGTGATCACCGCCGCGTTCGTCGCGGGAGTGCTCATCCTGGCCCGGCGCGGCAGCGTCAGCCGGGTGAGTGCCGCAACGACCGCCTCGTATGCTGAGGCTCGTGGGCAACACTAGAGAACGAGCGGTCGTCGCAGGGGCATCGGGGTTCATCGGGCAGCGGATGGTGCGCGAGCTGCAGTCCCAGGGCTATGAGGTCGCGCGCATCGGCCGGTCGGGGGCGGACGCGACCTGGCAGGACGACGCCGCGGTGCGGGAGCTGATCGACGGCTCCCAGCTGGTGTTGAACCTGGCCGGCAAGAGCGTCAACTGCCGGTACACCGCCGCCAACCGGAACGAGATCCTGCGTTCTCGGGTGGAGACCACCCGGCAGATTCGCCAAGCGATCGAAGCCAGCGTGGCCCCGCCCGCCATCTGGCTGAACGCCAGCACGGCCACCATCTACCGCTACGCCCGGGACCGCGCGCAGACCGAATCCACCGGCGAGCTCGGCTCGGGGTTCTCGGTCGACATCGCCCGCGCCTGGGAAGACGAATTCTTCGCCGGCGACCTGCCTGGCACCCGCCGGGTGGCCCTCCGCATGGCCATCGTGCTCGGCGACGGTCCCGCCACCGCCATCCTGCTGCGACTGGCGCGGCTCGGTCTCGGCGGCCCGCAGTTCGACGGCTGGTGGTTTCCGCACCGGCGCTATCGGGGCATCGGCGCGCACCCCTCCGGCGACGGCAAGGCGCCCACTCACCGCTCCCGCGGGCGACAGCGATTCAGCTGGATCCACCTCGATGACGTGGTGGAGTCGATCCGGTTCATCGTCGCCCATGACGACCTCAGTGGCCCGGTCAACCTGGCCGCGCCGAACCCGAGCGACAACCGCACCCTGATGGCCACCCTGCGCGCCAGTGTCGGGGCGAAGCTGGCGTTACCGGCCTTCCGGTGGATGCTCGAACCCATGATGTGGCTCTTGCGCACCGAACCCGAGCTGGTGCTGAAGAGCCGGTGGGTGGAGCCGGAGCGATTGGTCGACGCCGGCTACACCTTCGCCTGGCCGGACCTGGAGCCGGCCATCGACGACGTCGCCGCGAGGGCGCGCTAGCCCGCGGTGAGTCGCGCCACGGCATCCATCGTCTGGCGCGGGTCGTGGGGCTCGGTATCGAGCGCACGGTGGATCGACAGCCCCTCGATCAGGGCGTCGAGCTGGGCCGCCACATCCGGCGCGAAGTGCCGCTCGAGCGCGCTGCGGCTGCGTCGCATCCAGCGGTGGGTGATGCGGCGATACTCCGGATTGCGCGCGGCGAGGGCGTAGAGCTCATGGGTGAGCACGAGGTCAGCCGGCGTGGCCGGCAGGTCGTCTTCGATGATGCTCACAACGGCCGCCCGCGCCTCGGCGAGGGTGCTCGCCGTGGCCAATCGGGTCTCGAACGCCGCCACCACGGTGTCCGAGAACCGGGTGAATGCCTCTCGGAGCAATTCGTCCATGCCGCTGAAGTGGTACGTCATCGATCCCAGCGGAACCTGGGCCCGGTCGGCCACCTTGCGGTGCGAGGTACCGGCGACGCCCGACTCGGCAATGAGTTCGAGGCAGACATCGATGATGCGGTCCCGCCGGTCGGGGTCGAGCCTCCGCGTCACGACTCGTCGTCCGGTAGGGCCCGAACCACGCGGGCCGGGTTGCCGACCGCGATCACGTTCGCGGGCAGGTTCTTGGTCACCACCGCTCCGGCGCCGACCACGGTGTTGTCGCCGATGGACACGCCGGGCAGCACGATGACGCCGCCGCCGAGCCACACGTTGTCGCCCAGGGTGATCGGGCGCGCCGCCTCGAGCTTGTCCCGGCGAGGCCGAGCGGCGAGCGGATGGGTGGGGGTGAGCAGTTGCACATTCGGCCCGATCTGGCAGTCCCGGCCGATCGTGATCTGGGCCACATCGAGGGCAGTGAAGTTGTAGTTGACGAAACTGCCGGCGCCGATGCTGATGTGCGCGCCGTAATCCACGAACAGTGGAGGCTTGATGAAGGCGCCCTCGCCCAGCTCACCGATCAGCTCGGCCAGAACCGGCCGGGATGTCGACGGGTCCGCGACGAACGCGTTGAGGTACTCGTGCGCGAGCCGCACGGCTCGGTTCGCGGCACGCTCGAGGTCGGGATCGTCGGCAATGTAGAGGTCGCCGGCGAGCATCCGCTCTCGGTTGGTGCGGTCGTCGCCCACAAAATACTCTGTCATGTGTACGAACGTACCTTAGTTGCGTACGTTCGTACACTTAGGTGTCAACCGAGCAGCGCGAGGATCTCGGCCGTGGAGCCGACCTGCCCGAGCGCCGGGAAGACCCGGGCGACGGTCGCGTCGTGGGCGTCGATGCTGCGGTCGGTGATCGCGTCGACCGCGATGGTCGCGCTCAGGCCGCGGTCGTAGGCGTCGCGGGCGGTGGATTCGACGCCGAAACTGGTCGCGATGCCGGCCAGCACCACCTGGGTGATGCCGCGCTCGGCCAGCACCTGGCCGAGGTCGGTGCCGGCAAAGGCGCTCCAGGTCGCGCGGGTGACGGTGACATCGCCAGGCTGCTGGTCGAGTCCCGGATGCAGAGCGCTGAACTCGGCCGGGAACTCCCGAGCACCCTCGCCGTACTCGGTGCGACCGGCCGGCGTACCGGTGACGTTGGCGAGAACCACCAGCAGGTCGCGCTCGCGGAACGCGGCGAGCAGCTGGGCGGCTCGGCCGACGATTTCCTCGGCGGGGTGGGCGGTGGGGCCACCGAGGGTGCCGGCCTGCAGGTCGATCACGATCAGGGCGGTTCTGGCGTCGAGCGCGGTGACGGTCATGGCTACAGGCTAGGTCATGCGTCGCGGCGTGATTCCCGGCCATCGCGTGTCGAACGCGGATACGGACCGAATGCGCGTAATCATCCGTGAAAACGGTTATAGAGTGTCTGTCATGACTCAGATACGGATCAGGGACGCTGCCACGTTCTTGAGTGTCAGCGACGATACCGTGCGCCGGTGGATCGACAACGGCACCCTGCCCAGTTCCAAGGATGCGTCGTCGCGTACCGTCGTGGACGGCTTGGCGCTGGCTCAGCTGGCGCGGAAGAACGCGGTGCTGCCGGAGGATCCGTCCGAGATCGGCCGCTCCGCCCGCAACCGGTTTGTCGGCCTGGTCACCGAGATCACCATGGACACCGTGATGGCCCAGGTCGAGATCCAGTGCGGACCGCACCGGGTGGTCTCCCTGATGAGCAGCGAGGCGGTTCGTGAGCTCGGCCTCGAACTCGGTTCCGTCGCCATCGCCGTGGTCAAAGCCACCATGGTGATGGTCGAGACTCCCTCGTGAGCGGCGCGAACATGATTCGCGCCACCTCGCTTATCGCCGCGGCGGGACTGCTCACGGTCGCCCTCGCCGGCTGCGCCTCCGCCACGCCGGCCGCGTCGACGCCGTCAGCCACGGCATCCGCTGCCGCGTTGGCGGGCGATATCACCGTCTTCGCGGCCGCATCGCTGAAGAGCACCTTCACCGACCTGGCCGAGTCGTTCGAGGCCGAGAACCCGGGAACCACGGTGGCGCTCAACTTCGCCGGTTCCTCCGACCTGGTCACCCAGATCGTTGCGGGCGCCCCGGCCGACGTGTTCGCCTCGGCCGACAGCAAGAACATGACCAAGCTCACCGACGCTGCCCTCAACCAGGGTGACCCGGTCGACTTCGCCACCAATGTGCTCGAGATCGCCGTTCCGCCGGGCAACCCGGCGAACATCGCCGATTTCGCCGACCTCGCCGGCGCCGACGTGAAGCTCGTCATCTGCGCGCCAGAGGTGCCCTGCGGCTCCGCGACCGCCGCCGTGGCCACGGCCGCCGGCGTCACGCTCACCCCGGTGAGCGAAGAATCCTCCGTCACCGATGTGCTCGGCAAGGTCACCTCGGGTGAAGCGGATGCCGGCCTGGTCTACGTGACCGACGTCACCGCCGCCGGCGACGCGGTCGAGGGCATCGACTTCGCCGAGTCCGGTGAGGCCGTGAACACGTACCCGATCGTGGCGTTGAAGGACGCGGCATCCGCTGACGTCGCCGCGGCGTTCGTCGACTACGTGACCGGCAGCGCCGGCGCCGACGTCTTGCAGGCCGCGGGCTTCGGAGCGCCGTAACCGGATGGCGCGAGTGTCGGGCAGCTATTCGGGGGTTCCCCGCTGGGTGATGATTCTCGCCGCCGTCGGCGCGGCCTTCGTGCTGCTGCCGTTGGTGGCGATGGTGCTGCGGGTGAACTGGGCCGAGTTTGTGCCGTTGATCACCTCGGAGTCCTCCGTCGCCGCGCTGCTGCTGAGCCTGCGCACGTCGCTCGCGGCCACCGCGCTCTGCGTGATCTTCGGGGTTCCGATGGCGCTGGTGCTGGCCCGCACCGATTTCTGGGGCCAGAAGGTGCTGCGCTCGCTCGTGCTGTTGCCGCTGGTGCTGCCCCCGGTGGTGGGCGGCATCGCCCTGCTCTACACCTTCGGTCGGCGCGGGTTGCTTGGCCAGACCTTCGAGGTGCTCGGCGTCGACATCGCGTTCTCCACCACCGCGGTCGTGATCGCGCAGACCTTCGTGGCCTTGCCGTTTCTCGTGCTCAGCCTCGAGGGGGCGCTGCGCACGGTGGGCACCAGGTACGAGGTCATCGGCGCCACCCTCGGCGCCAGCCCCACCACGGTGCTGCGCCGCATCACCCTGCCGCTGGTGCTGCCCGCTGTCCTGTCCGGTGCGGTGTTGTCGTTCGCCCGGGCCCTGGGCGAGTTCGGCGCCACCCTCACCTTCGCGGGCAGCCTGCAGGGCACCACCCGCACCCTGCCGCTGGAGATCTACCTGCAGCGCGAGACCGACCCAGACACCGCCGTGGCACTGTCTCTGGTGCTGGTGGTCGTGGCGGTCCTCATCGTCACGGTGGCGCATCGGACCGGCAGAGCGGCCGACCCGCGGGCCGGAGCCGCCTCGTGAGCTTCTCCGTCGACCTGCACGTGATCGACCGCGACGTGCACCTGCAGCTGCAGGTCGCCCCCGGCGAGACGGTCGCGGTGCTCGGGCCGAACGGTGCCGGTAAATCCACCCTCCTCAACGCCATCGCCGGTCTGATCCGACCCGACAGCGGCCGCTGCGAGCTCGGCGGCAGCATCCTCTTCGACCTGCCCGAGCGCGGTACCGCGACGTGGCGGCCGCCCCACCAGCGCGGAGTGGCCCTCCTCGCGCAGGAAGCACTGCTCTTTCCGCACCTGACCGTGCTCGAGAACGTGGCGTTCGGGCCGCGCAGTGCGGGCATCCCCGCCAGTCAGGCCCGCGAAACCGCAGCCGGCTGGCTCCGTGAAGTGGATGCCGAGGCCCTCGCCCACCGCAAACCGGCCGAGCTCTCGGGCGGGCAGGCGCAGCGCGTGGCGGTGGCCCGCGCTCTGGCCGCCCACCCTGGGCTGTTGCTGCTGGATGAGCCGATGGCCGCCCTCGATGTCTCGGTGGCGCCGGTGCTGAGGCGGATGCTGCGCCGGGTGCTGACGGATCGCAGCGCCGTGATCGTCACCCACGATGTGCTCGACGCGTACACCCTGGCCGATCGGGTGGTGCTCGTTGAGGGTGGCCGGATCGTCGACGAGGGCACCCCGGCCGAGGTGTTCGACCGGCCGCGCAGCGCCTTCGCGGCCGGTCTGGCGGGGCTGAACCTGATCACCGGCATCCGCCGCGGTGACACCCTGGTCGTCGATGAGCCGGCGGCAGCGCTGGCTCTCACTGACTGGTCGACGATTGTCGAGGGGGCGCCGACCTCGCTCGCGATCCGGCCGAGTGCGGTGACGGTATCGCTCGAGAAACCCGTCGCGGCCGACCGCCTGGCCGTGCAGGCCAAGATGATCGACCTGGAACCGCGCGGGGATTTCGTGCGGGTGCGCAGCGCGCTGCTCTCCGCCGATGTGAGCCCGCAGGAGGCGGCGCACCTGGACGCAATGGTGGGCTCAGCGGTCTGGTTCTCCTTCGATCCGCGTTCCGCAACCGTCTACTGAGCCCGAGCTCGTCGAGCCCACCAAGACCCGACGAGCGGCCCTGCGGCCGCGCCCCCGACCGGTGGTCGAGCCTGTCGAGACCCCGCGAGCCGACCTAAGAGTCGCGCCCCGACCGGTGGTCGAGCCTGTCGAGACCTCCCAAGCCGATCTGCAGTCGTGACCGAATCGGTGGTCGAGCTTGTCAGTGATGATGGATGTGGGTCGGGGTGGTCTGACTCAGAGCTTGTCCGACGCTTTGGCTGTCTTTGTCTCGATGCGTCGACTGGCCTGGCCCTGACCGCTGTTTAGTCGCGTTCAGGATGCCGATCATGACCTGATAGGAGCCTGGCTAAAGTCTCTTCACTGACCTGTCTGCCGGCATCCTGAACGCTGACCCTTACGAAGAAGGGCTGCAACCAGAATGACCGACAAACGCCAAAAGATCATCATCGGCATCGACACCCACAAGGATTTCCACCACGTCGCTGTGATCAGCGCGCTGGGCGAATCTCTCACGGATCGTAAGTTCGATGCCACCCCGGATGGCTACGCGAACCTGATTGAGTGGGTGACCGAACAGGGCGACGTGCTCCGCGCCGGCGTTGAAGGCACCGGGTCCTACGGCGCCGGCCTGACGGACAGGCTTCGCCGGGCGGGCATCACGGTCGTTGATGTCCTCGCCCCGGATAAGCAGGAACGCCGCCTGCGGGGCAAGACGGACCAGATCGACGCTTACTCCGCCGCCCGCGCTGTCCTGGCCCGCCGGGCAACAACGGTCCCGAAAACGCGTGACGGTGACGTTGAAGCGATGCGCGTGTTCCGCACGACTCGCAGAATGGTCGTGAAACAGCGCACTGAAACGATGAACCAGTTGCATAGCCTGCTCGTCAGCGCCCCGGAAGGACTTCGGGTGAAGCTTGCTGGGCTGAAGGCGAAGGAGCTCGCGAAGGCCAGCTCGCGACTGCGCGACCTGCCCGGCGATGATGTGGTTACCGCTGCGACGAAGGACGCCGCCCGGTCGTTGGGCCGCCGCTTTATCGAGCTGACCGTCGAGTCTGACCGGCTCGAGCGCCGCATCCGCACCCTCGTCACCGCTTATGCACCAGAACTGATGACCGTTTACGGGGTCGGCCCCGATGTTGCCGCGACGTTGCTGACCGTCGCGGGCGAGAACGTTGACCGGATCACCTCGGAAGGCGCCCTCGCCCATCTCGCCGGCACGGCGCCAATACCGGCATCATCTGGGAAAACCAACCGGCATCGACTCAACCGCGGAGGGAACCGGCAAGGCAATGCCGCGTTCCACCG
>Ga0247816_10000774_pt1 | contig 16987 bp, 16 predicted proteins | sample UWRJL209509C1_FD_179930 | JGI IMG/M metagenome (GOLD analysis project Ga0247816, IMG submission 179930) | Plant litter microbial communities from Arlington Agricultural Research Station in Wisconsin, United States - UWRJ-L209-509C-1 | ecosystem: Environmental > Terrestrial > Plant litter >...
AAATCCCAATGATACCAATTACAATCATTAATTCAATTAGCGTAAAACCTCTTTTAATTGCTTTTGTAGAGTTTTTTAAATATTTTCTCATGATAGTTCCTTTTTAGATTTTGCCAGCTTAAAATGTTTAAACTAGCTGATTTTTATAATTTGGTTAATTAATATAAAGCAAATAACATGCCATGTTGCATATTTATTTTAATTATTTAATTAATGTCTTATATTATAAGGATATATAAACCTAAAAAATAACTTTTTTATTAAAAATATTAATATCTTAGTTGAGTATTAGCTTTATTTTGTCAATGTATTGACATTTTTGTTATATTAATCTTCATTATCTATAATTAATGTTTTAGCAGAAGTAGAAACATTCTCATCATGTAGTTCTTGACTAGGTATTTCCATAGTAAAATCATTATAAGTCACCTGAATTCGGGATAAGGATAGATAAAATAGCAAACCTAGTAAATTAGTTATAATTAAGGTAATTATCCCCTCATAGAATGTAAGCTTAAACATTTTAATAAACATGTGTTACAAATGTCTAAATAGGTGTTTTTTATAGATTTGCAGGATTTTAGCAGTTGACTGCATATTACGTGCTATGAGAGGATAATAGCATAATTAATTATCAAACTAAAAATAACAAAAGATGCTAACCTGCCTAGAAGAATTATACATAATAATAGATGATTTTTGCACAGAATATGAAAATAGTAGTCAAAATAAGATATTAGGAAATGTGGCTAAGAAGATGCAGAACTATTGTAAGTTTAAGTGAAATAATAAGTTTATGTAAAAGTTAATATCTACTATGACATTATTTTATGTGTTAGCTAAATATAAAAAGCCCGCATTAGCAGGCTTTTTATATTATAAGATAGACTTTATTATCTACAAGAAGCTGGTAATACATCTTTATTAATATCAGCTTCAGGAACGCAAGTCCAAGCAGTACCTTCACCAGCTGCTGGAGTTACTAATTCTATATAATTACCTTGTAATAATGAGCTAACGCCTGCAGCTTTAAAAGTAGCTCTTAGTATGAAATTAGCTCCCATTGCCTCTACAGTAATAGTATCTAGATATTTAGTTTTTGTATCAGTATCAACTGCTATTGGATAAATAGCTTGAAGTGCGGCTGTATTAGCAGGGAAAGCACCGTTAGAAGATTTAAATTCAGCAATAGCAGTTTTAGCACCGCCAAGAATATTAATTGCTTCTGTAGCTTGAGCACGGGCAACATAAGATGTATATTGCGGAATAGCAATTACTGCCAAAATCCCGATGATCCCAATTACAATCATTAATTCAATTAGCGTAAAACCTTTTTTAATTGCTTTTGTAGAGTTTTTTAAATATTTTCTCATGACGGTTCCTTTGTAGATTTCGCCAGCTTAAAATATTTAAACTAGCTGATTTTGTAATTTGGTTAATTAATATAAAGCAAATAACATGCCATACTGCATATTTATTTTAATTATTTAATTAATGTCTTATATTATAAGGATATATAAACCTAAAAAATAACTTTTTTATTAAAAATATTAATATCTTAGTTGAGTATTAACGCTATTTTGTCATGTATTGACATTTTTGTTATTATTAATCTTCATTATCGATAATTAAAGGTTTATTAGAAGAAGTAGAAATATTTTCATCATGTAGTTCTTGACTAGGTATTTCCATAGTAAAACCATTATATCTTAAGTCAAAAGTATTAACATTTTTGTATAATGAGTTATTTTTTAATGTATCCCAAGATTTTTTCCAAAAATTAATTTTTTTGGTTAAAATATAGTTATCTTCTTTGCCTAAAGTTAAGGTTTGATTATTAGCTAGTTTTATAACAAAGTTTTTTTCATTCGTTTGTTTAAATGATGTAATTTTTTCTTTAAACATTGTTTGTAATACATTATATTGATTTAATATATATTTTGAATTTTCATTATCTCCGTCTAAATTTATACTAACACGTGCCTCATCATAGCTGCTGCCTTGATAAATTTCTCCTTGAGTATTAATATACATATCATCTTGCAATCCCCATTTAGCAAAGGGTTGGTGCTTTTGTAAGATAATTTCTAAAGAATCAGGATATTCACGTAATACTCTAGCAGTTTTAACCGAAGGAATAGCCTCAAAAATTTTTCTAACTTCATCAAGTGATGGAGTAAAAAAATGATATCTTTGTTGGCTTAATTGTTTTTGAATAATATTTAAGTTTATTTCTAAATTTTGTGGATGAATTTTAAATTTACTAATAGTAAAATATGGAAGATTGCATAAATATATAAACCCAGCGCTAATAGTGATAATAAAACTTATAAAAATAAGCAAAGAAGATAATTTTCTTAAACCTTCAATATTATAAAAAAATCCGCTTTGAGTTGTATAATTATTTTCATCCATATAATTAACCTTTTTTACTTGCAATAGTATAACCTATAATTGCTAAAATACTATACATAAAAAAGGGGATTAGCTGGATTGTCCACACTGATAAACCGCTAAAATTAGCTAATTTTGAGATTAATGTATAAAACAAATAAAAAGATAATCCTAACATAATTCCCATAAACATTTTTATACCTATTCCGCCCCGTCTTCCATGTAAATATGCAAATGGAATACATAAAAATAACATTAATATTGCTGAAAACGGATAAATTAATTTTTTAGCAAAAGCTAACTCATACTCATAAGAATTTTGTTTATTAATTTTTAAGTATTTTATATGATTATATAAATTTGATATAGATAACTGCGAAGGCTTTAAAGACAATGAAGAGAAAAAATTAGGATTAATATTAATATTTTCTATTATGTGTTGTTTATAGTCTAGACTGGCTTTAACTTCTTGATTTGACTTATTAATAGTTAAAGTTTTGACTTGCTTTAAAAACCACTGATTATTTTCAATTATGCCTTCTCTAGCCGAAATAAATTCTTGTAAAACAAAATTAGGTGAAAATTTATATATTTGTATGTATTCTAGTTTATTAGCATTTTGTAAACCAATATGTATAAATTGTTTTTGGCTAGGATTATCATTTTTTAACCAAATACCAGATTTAAGCTTGGAAGATGAATTTTCCCCTAAAGCTTGCTGTCTAATACTATGTGAAATACTCTCACTAATAGGACTAATAAATTCACCTAGTAAAAATATAACTATTACAATTGGTATGCCTAAACCAAATAAAATTTGAACTAATTTTCTAGGCTGCATACCCGAAGTTCTAAACACTACAAATTCAGATTTTACACTCAGCCTTGATAATACAAAAACTCCTGCTATTAATGCAGCGATTGGACTAAACTCATAAAATCTATCAGGAACTTGTAAGGCTACATGGGTAAAAGCTAGAATAGTTGAGTAATTAGCTTTACCAATACTTTTTATTTCTGTTAAAAAATCAAAAAAGATAAATAATGCTACAAAAGATATAAGCATGAAAAAGAAGGCTATATAAATTTGTTTAGATATATATTTAGTTAAAATCTTTATCATATTTTTTGTACTTTTAATAAATTTATTAAAAATTTTATGCCGTAGGTTCTATATAAAAGAAGCAGCATACCAATTATAAATAAAATTGTATGAATAAAAAAACTGCCTATTAAAAATGAAATTTGCTGTTTCTCAATCCATACTTGGCTAATACTTAAAAGATTATTATAAACAATATAAACTACAACTGATAAAACAATATTAAAATATTTATCACGCCGTGGATTTGCATGAGATAAAACTAATGCCCATAATTGCAAAACAATAAAAGCAATTGGAATACCAATTCTCCAAGAGAGTTCACCCAGATGTTCCGGATTTTTACTGTTTATTAGAATAGAAGTAGGTATTGCCCGCACTGGATATGATGAGATATCTTCTTGAATTTGGTTGGTTGAAGGCTTAATTTTGACATAAAAATTTTTAAATGCAATATTTTGGATTTTATTTTTACTACTAATATAGCGGTTTCCTTGATTTAATATAGCATATTTTTGTCCGTTTTGTTCATTAATAGTGCCATTAGCAGCAGATAGAATATCAATATTTTCAGGTTCTAAACTAGTTACAAAAATTCCATAGATATCAGAATTTCTAGCTTTACAAGCTATAGTATCGCTAGAATTTAAATTTTGGCAGGCTTTTTTAGCTTTAGAAGTATCAACTTGTTCTATAAATAAAACTTTTTTAGCTTTTTCTAATTCAAAAAATTGTCCAGATACTAAGAAACTAATTTCATCTCTTTGCTTAAAATTATTTTTTAATTTTTCTATTTGGCTATTACTCCAAGGCCATAAAATAGTACTTAAAATAGTAACTATAATAACAAATGGAACAATTATACTAAATAATGGCATCAATAAGCTAATAAGCGGTAATCCAGACGCCTGCCAGACAGTCATTTCACTAGTTTCATACCACCTTGTAAGTACCATAATCGTTGCTATAAAGACAGAGCCTATAATAATATGAGGTAAATACAAGACTGAACTTAAACTCATTAATAAAATTATATCTTGAGGAGCGATATTGCCTGAGTTAGCATTTCCCAATGCTTTTATCATCATAAAAATAAATATTATGGTTAAAAGAACTAGAAAAACTGCTCCTGTAGTATTTGATATTTCCCAACGTAACTGTTTTTTAAATAACATATTTTATATATCTATCAAAAAAATAATATTTTATATATTGAAAACAATATATTTTAAAGATTTTGATTATAACATAAATTATGCTATAAAACTGATTAGCTTACTTAACTTAATCTAAATTTAATTGGTAATTCTACCCATTCTTCAATGCTTTCACCATTTTTTAATTTAGCTCTAAATACACTGTTAAGGACATGATTTTTAGCTGCATTATCTAATCTTAAAAATCCGCTGCTTTTTAGAATGCTTACTTGTTTAGCCTTACCATTAGCAGCTACTAAAACTTTTAATATGACTGTACCTTCTTCTTCATTTTCTCTAGACTCAATAGGATAATTTGGAATACCGCCTAAAAAAGATGCTTTTTGTGAAATACCATTTTCATTAGAATTTTCTTCTTTATTGTCAGATTTTGTATGGTTAGCATTACTAATGGAATTAGGAGTTTTATTTAAATTATCAATATTAATTTTAATTTTAGAATTTATAGGTAAAGGTTTTTGTATTTCACTATATTCTATAATTGGTTGTGTAACATTGCTAGAAATCTCAATTTTTGAAGCACTTTGTTTAGTAGTTAAAAATGTATTTTTAATAGCTTTTACTTCTTTTACAATAGGATTTATATTTTGAGTTTGAGTAAGAGGTTTTTGTAGTGGTTTAAGGCTAGTCTTGATTTTATTCTTCTCTACTACAGTTTTTGAATTAATTGATGCATTAGACTTTAAAAATTCTATTTGAATCGCAGGTATTATTATTTTATTATTTTTTTTATAATTCATTATTTGAAATAAACTTAAATGTAAAAAAATAACCAATACCATAATTAACGTTATAGAAATTGGCGGGTTTTTAATTAATTTATTAATTACATTTTCCATATGCTTTCCCCATTGGGCAAGTCTTGAATGGAAATGCCCATATCAGTTAATTTTTTACGAATATCATCAGCTTCAGTAAAGCGTTTTTCTTTTTTAGCTATAGAACGTAAATTTAACTGTGTATTTATAAAATTTTCATCAATATTTGATTTTTGCTTTATAGTTAAATTGTCTATATTATCTAATTGACCAAGCCCTAGAATTTTAGCTAATGCTTTTAATAAATTAGCTAATTGTATATTGTTAGTTTTATTAATTTCACTAACTAAATCAAATAATACTGCAATAGCAATAGCAGTATTGAAATCATCATTCATAGCTTGTTTAAATCTTAATGCATATTCATTTTGCCAATCGATATAATTCTCATTTGTATCTATATTATCACTTTTTTTAAGAGCTTTGTATATACGTTCTAAACCTATTTTTGCTTCTTGTAAAAATGCATCTGCATAGTTTAAAGGGCTACGGTAATGAGCCTTTAGAATAAAAAATCGAACTACCTCTGGATGGAAATATTCAAAAACTTCACGGATTGTAAAAAAATTACCTAAAGATTTTGACATTTTCTCATCATTTACTTTAACAAAGCCATTATGTATCCAATAATTTGCCATATTTTTGCCAGTGACTTTTCCATCTTTATAATGATTAGCTCCTTCACTTTGTGCAATTTCATTTTCATGATGGGGAAATTGTAAATCTGCACCGCCGCCATGAATATCAAATTCTTCTCCTAAAATTGCACAACTCATAGCCGAACATTCAATATGCCAACCAGGCCGCCCAACTCCCCAAGGTGAAGACCATTTTACTTCTTCAGGTTCACTTTGTTTAGCACTTTTCCATAAGACAAAATCTAAGCTATCATCTTTATCTTTTGAAATAGATTCAACATTGCGGTGACCGCTTTGTAAATCTTCTATATTTTTTCCTGACAATTTACCATATTGAGGAAAATTTCTTACTTTAAAATTTATATCATTATCTTTACTTTTATATGCTAAATTATTATCTATCAGCTTGCCTATCATATTTAACATTGGAGTGATATAGTCAGTGGCTTTAGGTTCTATATCTGGTCTATCAATGCCAAGAGCATCAGCATCTTCATGCATAGCTTGTATAAATCTTGAGGTTAGAGAATGAATGGTTTCTTTATTTTTAACTGCTCTTTCAATGATTTTATCATCAATATCTGTTATATTTCTTACATAAATTACTTTAAAACCGCTATGTACTAGCCATTTACGAATAATATCAAAAACTACCAAAACTCTAGCGTGACCTATATGGCAGTAATCATATACTGTCATACCGCATACATACATTTTTACTGTATTAGGTGTTATAGGCGTAAAGATTTGTTTACTTCGTTTTAATGAGTTATAGATTTGTAATTGCATGTTATGTTACTAGCTAAAATAGTTGTATATTTTATCATATTTAAAATATAGCTGTAAAATTAGTTTAATATGTAAATTGCGTATAAGCACACTTTTAATTAAATAAGGTATATAACGATTAAAATTTTAGGCTATTAGGCAAAATTAAACACCTGACAATATCTTACCTGTTATTAGAGGGATACTACCTAAATTTAATTAAAAGTGGCTAGTTATTTATATAAATCCCAAAATTTTAATTCTAAATTCTAAAAAAATAATGAAAAAAATACAAAAATTTTATTTTATGATAAAATCTATTTAAAATAACAATATTAAATCAATATAAAAAGGCAAAATATAAATGTATGCTTTATTAGATGTAAGTACTGGTAGTTTAGAGCAGTATATACAAAAAGTTAATGCAATTCCTATGTTATCTTTAGATGAAGAACAAAAATTAACCAATGAATGGTATAAAACTCAAGATACAAATGCAGCTAAAGCATTAGTTTCCTCGCATTTGCGGTTAGTAGTAAGTATAGCAAGGCAATACTTAGGCTATGGCTTAGCCCATGCTGATATTATACAAGAAGGTAATATTGGCTTAATGAAAGCCGTCAAAAAATTTAATCCTAGTTTTAATGTAAGACTAGTAACATATGCTAATCACTGGATAAAAGCAGAAATTCATGATTATATTTTAAAAAATTGGCGTATGGTTAAAATTGCTACAACTAAATCACAAAGAAAGTTATTTTTTAAATTGCGTTCGTTAATGCCTAAAGATAGTAATCATTTAACTATTCAAAACATTGATGATATAGCTAAAAAATTAGAAGTGAAAAATCAAGATGTAGTTGATATGCAGACTAGATTAATTCAAAGTGATGCTAGTTTAGATGAAACTTATGATAATGACGAAAATAGTTTAATTAACAGCTTACAAGATGAAAGATATGAACCTTGCCAGTCTTTAATAAATTATCAGCAAAATTTAGAATATGAAAAAATTCATATTGCTTTAGAAAATTTGAAACAAAAAGATGAAAGAATGCATTATATTATTCAAAAACGCTGGCTGGAAAACGACAATAAAAAACCATTTAAAGATTTTGCGGCGAAATGGGGCGTTTCTATAGAAAGAGTAAGCCAAATTGAAAAACAAGCTATAAAATATATTAAAGAATTTGTTCGGAAATAAATTTATATTAAGCTATAATAGCCAAATGTATTGTAAAAAATTATTAAAAGGAAAAATAATGAATTTTGTTAAGAATCTAGCTAAAATTTTAGCTTTTTTTATTGCTGGTACTAGTTTAGTTATGGCTCTAGAAGTTAATCTTGCAACTCAGTCAGAATTAGATTCTATTAAGGGAATTGGTCCTGTTAAAGCTAAAGCCATTGTTGAAGAACGCACTAAAAATGGCTCTTTTAAAGACTCTAAAGATTTAGCTAAGAGAGTAACTGGTCTAGGTGAGAAAACAGTAACTAAATTACAGGAAAATGGCTTAACAATTGGTGGTAAAATTGATACAGGTATTAATGTTAAAGATACAAAATTAGTTAAGCAAAGTAAAACTGAAGCAGTTAATAAACAAGACAATAAATCAGATTCTTTAAGCAAAACAGAGAAACCTATTAAATATACAAAAGTTGTTCCGCTTGCTTCTAGTACAGCTTCAAATGAAGCCAGCAAACCAGTAGTTATTAAGCATGATAAAAAACAAGAAAATAAAACTGCTAAATTAGGTATTAATGCTAAGGTTAATACTGCAACAGCTAGTGCTAGTCATTCATCAGCTGTAACTCCTCAAATTTCTAATACAAAAGAAAAAGTTAAACAATAATTTAACTTTTTTATTATTCAACACTCTGATTTAAAGTTCTACTATACAAATTTTAGAACTTTATTTTTTTATAATATAAAATTTCGTTAATATGCAAAATAATAAATTTACTAGAGCTAGTCAATTTCCTGAATTATTAAAGAAAAGAATAATGATTCTAGACGGCGGTATGGGAACGATGATTCAGCAATATAAATTTACTGAACAAGATTATAGAGGGCAAAGATTTATTAATCATTCTAGTGATGTTAAAGGTAATAATGAACTATTAGTTTTGACTAAGCCAGATATAATATTTGATATTCATTGTGAGTATTTAGAAGCTGGTGCAGATTTAGTCGAAACTAATACTTTTGGGGCTACAAGTGTTGCTCAAGAAGATTATAATATGGCAGACTTAGCATATGAAATGAATTTTACAGCCAGTAAATTAGCCAAACAAGCTTGTGAAAAATATTCTAATATAGATAAACCAAGATTTGTTGCAGGTGCTATTGGGCCTACGCCAAAAACTGCTAGTATTAGTCCGGATGTTAATAATCCAGCAGCTAGAAATATTACTTTTACTCAATTAAAGGATTCTTACTATGAGCAAGCTAAAGGCTTACTAGATGGCGGTTGTGATGTTTTCTTAGTTGAAACTATTTTTGACACGCTAAATGCTAAAGCAGCTTTATTTGCTATTGATCAATTATTCGAAGATACAAAAGAGTGTATACCAATCATGATTTCAGGTACAGTTACTGATGCATCGGGTAGAATTTTATCAGGTCAAACTGTAGAGGCTTTTTGGAATAGTTTAAGGCATGCTAAACCTGTTACATTTGGTTTAAACTGTGCATTAGGTGCGACCTTAATGCGTCCATATATTAGCGAATTGGCAAAAATTTGTAATACTTATATAAGTTGTTATCCAAATGCAGGTTTACCTAATCCTATGAGCGAAACAGGTTTTGATGAAACTCCTGAAATGACATCTGCATTTTTAGAAGAATTTGCAAAAAATAGTTTAGTGAACTTAGTTGGCGGTTGTTGTGGAACTACGCCGCAGCATATTGCCAGCATTTATAAAGCTGTTAGTAAATATCCGCCTAGAGTTTGGGGTAATTATGCTAATGAATAATTGTAAGGAAAACTATGCGTAGTATACTAGAAAGTAAAAATTCAAATTTTAGTGATTTATTTGGAGATAAAACTTATACAGTGCCTAAATTTCAACGGGATTATTCTTGGAATGAGGAACAATGGGATGATTTATGGCAAGATATTTTATCTATATACTCAGGAGAAGAAATTGAGCATTATATGGGCTATTTGGTATTACAATCACGAGATAATAAAAATAATTTTATAATTGACGGTCAGCAAAGAATAACAACTATTTCTATAATTATTTTATCTTGTATAAAAATTGTTAAAAATTTAATAGATAAAGATAATAGTAATGAAGAAAGACAAAAATTATTGCATGATAAATTTATTGGCTATCAAGACTATCAAACTTTAGTACCGCAAAATAAATTAGTTTTAAATAGAAATAGTGATAGATTTTATAAGCAATATATGGTTTCTTATCAGCCAATGCCATCTGTCAAATTAAATTCATCAGAAAAGCAATTAAAAAAATGTTCTATATGGTTTTTTGAAAAACTATCACAAAAATTTAATAATGGTGTAGAAATTGCCGAATTTATAAAAAAAATAACTAATAACTTATTTTTTACTGTAATTAGAGTTAGTGATCAAATGAATGCATATAAAGTATTTGAAACCTTAAATGCTAGAGGAGTACAATTATCGTCAGCTGATTTATTAAAAAATTACTTGTTCCAAATAATAGATAATTCATCGCCAGATAGTCAAGAAATTAATATGCATGCGGTAGAAATATCGCATATGGAAGAAATATGGGTAAGCATAGTAGATAAGCTGGGTGAGGAAAAATTTCCTGAGTTTCTTAGAAAATATTGGAATAGCCGTAATACAACTGCTCGCAACAATAATTTATATAAGATAATAAAAGAAAATATTACAACTAAAACACAAGCTTTTGCCTTATTAAGAAATTTAAATAATTCTGCTGATATATACATAGCCTTAAATGACCCTTATAATGAGCTTTGGAAAACAAATATAGAAATAAAAAATGCATTAGAAGAATTAAAATTATTCAGAATAAAACAACCAATAGGACTGTTGATGTCTGCTTATGAAAAATTTGATGAAATAAAATTTACAAAAGTATTAAAAGCAATTGTTAATATTTCTTTTAGATATAATACTATCGGAGGATTAAATCCTAATGATCAAGAAGATAAATATAATAAAATTTCTATAGAAATACACAGTAGTAACACAATGAATTGGGATTTACTCAATGATTTATATATTAAAGACGAGCAATTTGAAAATAATTTTTCTATTAAAGAAATAAAATCAGATAAGATGGCTAAATATATTTTAAGTAAAATTGAAAAACATCTTAATCATATTGATTTAGACTATGAAAGCACAGCTAATACTTTAGAGCATATTTTACCTAAAAATCCAGATATTAGTTGGCAAATTGATGAACAAATAGTTGAAAGATGCAAACTTAGAATAGGTAATTATTTATTATTAGAAAAAAAAATAAATTCTAATATTGCTAATAAAAATTTTACACAAAAATTATTGGAATATGCTAAAAGTGAGATTCCAATGACTAAGAAATTTTACGAAAGATATAAAGATGAAGAAATATGGGGGGAAAAAGAAATTGATAATCGGCAAAAATATTTAGCTAAAATAGCTAAAAGTATTTGGAGAGTAAATAATATAGAATAAAAAAAGGTAAGTATATCCCCTCATAGCACGTAAGGTGCAGTCAACTGCTAAAATCTTGGCAGTTAATCTATAAAAAACACCTATTTATACATTCATTTTTAACACATGTTGATTAAAATGTTTAAGCTTACGTGCTATGAGGGGGTACTTACCTAAAAAAATAGTTAATAAATGTTTTTTTGTCTTATTTTTACAAATAGCTTAATTTTGTTGAACTATAAACGCTATAAATTGATTAAAATGACATTTATATTTCAAAGGTAATTATATGTTAAAAATATTAGCAATTTGCGGCAGTTTAAGAAAAGATTCAACTAATATGGGATTAATTAGATATGCTATGCAGTCTTGTAAAGATATAAATATAGAAATTGCAGACCTATCACAAATTCCGTTTTATAATTCAGATATACAAGATAAACCATTAAGCGTATTAACCTTATTAAAACAAATGGAGCAGGCACATGGATTTATCTTTGCTTGTCCAGAATATAATTATTCACTTGCTCCAGCTTTGAAAAATGCCTTAGATTGGGCATCTAGAGAAAAAGATAACTATTTATTATCAGGTAAAGCCGCAGGTATAATAGGTGCAGGCGGCGGTATGGGAACTTCTAGAGCGCAGTATCATTTAAGGCAAGTTTGTGTTTTTTTAGATATTCATGTGCTTAATAAACCAGAAGTTTTTAGTAATGCATTTGATGGTAGCTTTGATGCAGGGGGCAATTTACTTAATGAAAAAATAAAACAAAATATAGATAATCAGCTTTTAGAGTTAAAAAAATTAATTAATAAAGTGGAATAAAAATATGTTAAATATTTATAAAGAAAGTGAATTAGGTAAAGGAAATCATGGATGGCTAACTAGCTGGTTTCATTTTTCTTTTGCTGGCTACCAAAATCCCAAAAGAGTACATTTTGGTCCTTTAAGAGTGATTAATGATGACTTAATTGCACCTAAAACAGGCTTCCCTACACATAGTCATGAGGATATGGAAATTATATCTTATGTTATTCAAGGTAGTTTAAGCCATACTGATAGTATGAATAATACAAAAACTATTTACAAAGGACAGGTACAGTATTTAAGTGCAGGTACAGGCATTACACATAGTGAATATAATTATGGTGATGAACCAACTAGATTATTACAATTATGGATTTATCCTGATAAAAAAGGTCATATACCGCAATATGGAGATTATGAGTTTAAATGGGAAGATAGAATAAATAAATTTTTACATTTAATTTCTTCTCAATATTCTAGTAACAATACTCCAATTAAATTACATCAAGATGCTGATATTTATGCATTATTTTTAGATAAAGATAAAACTATAGATTTTAATTTACCTGCAAATAAACAAGTATATATAGTATTAATTGATGGTAAATCTAATATTAACAACCAAATCTTAACTAGTAAAGATGGAATGGACAGCGACGAAAATTTAATAATCAACGCTTTAGAAGATAGCCATTTTTTATTAATTCAGGTTAATAAATAAATTAAGGTAAGTATCCCCCTCATAACAAATAAGCTAAAACATACTAATAAATATTACAAAAAATAACCAAAATATGTATTTTTTATAGGATCAATATTAATATTTTAGCACCTTACACTAGCTTACTTGTTATGAGGGGGATACTTACCTTAATTAAATAATTTAATTGGTTTAGCTGTGCTACTATAGGTCAATAACATTATCTAAACCAATTTTATACAAAACCTTACCCCTTATTAAAAGCTGTATATAGTGAGAATAGTTTTTTAGGCTTTAAAACTATAATTTTACCATTAAAACCTGTATTTAATTCAGGTTTTGGCGTTACGAATACAGTTTCAGATTCTTCATTTAAGTACATTTGCTGCTTATATTGGCATTTATTATTATCTTTATTAATTGTGTAATATTCTACACTTCTAGTTTTAGCTAGATTTATAGATGATAGATAAACTTGACTTAAATCTTCCCAATAATGGTTACCCCAATGCGTTAATCTAACTTTATCATTAACTTCATCATACCCGCTAACCATTGCTACATGTTCATATATTTCTTCCACAGGAGCTGTAAAAATTTTACCTGATTCACGAGTTCTAGTTTTTACTGCAAAAAAAACTAACGCAGCTTGCTTTTTGTTAATAGCTTTAACAATATTATTTCTATATTCATCTAAACTATTTGGTTTTGAATATTTAACACTATAACCAATTTTCTTAGCAATGCGAATAAAAGTTTTATAACACAAAATCTCGCCTTGTTGGCTAGCTACATTTTTTTGACTATATTTTTTAACTAATTTTAATATGCTATTTTGCTTAATATTTTGTTGGCAATAGGCTAAACGTGACTTATCTTGGCAAAAATATTTTTCAACTTGAGCTAATGCAACTACTTTACAAGTAGCACCAAACTGTAAAATAGGCTCAACAGATAAAATTAATGGTAAATGCTTTAAATTTGTATTAAATTTAAAAATATTTTCTTGTTTAGTTTTAACTAAATAGTTATGCCCAGAATTAATTTCACTATCTAGTTTTATAATTTTAGATATACTGTAATTGCCATTTCCTATAACTAAATTTATAACAGAATACTTATCAAAATAATCATTAGATTGAGCCTGTATAATTTCAATATGACTATTATCAAGAATATTTTTATCATTTAATTTGAGCATATACATACAAATATCATCAATACTTTTAGCTGGATTTAGATTAATTAAATCAAAATGAAGATTTAAATTATGTTTTGATAATATTTTAGGAGAAAAAACTTTATTTAAAATATTATCAAATAAAGTATTTGATAAAGTATGTAACATAGATATTAGAAATAAATGACTATGATTTATTGTATATTATATTTCTATATAACTAAAAATAATTATTTTGCATTTGTATATAACATTTAGATATATAAATGTTAATCTTTAAGTGAAATAGTAAATATTTTATCATAAAAACCTGTATTAAATTCAGGCGTACCTGTAATTAAATGCGTTTTGCCTCCTTCATTTAGCTTTAACTGCTGTTGAAGTTTCCATGCACCGTCATTGGGCTGTGCATCTTTAATTCTATAATATTCCTGACTTCTAGTTATAGCTAAATTTTTTGAAGAAGTATATAAATTATTAGTACTTTGCCAATAATGATTACCCCAGTGGGTTACTCTACATTTATCAGTTTGTTTATCATAACCCGTTATTTCGCCTGTATGCTCGTACATTTCTTTAGGATTTTTTTTAATAAATACATCGCCATGTTCTCTTTTTCTAGTGCTTACAGAGAAAAAAGTTTGTACTTTTTGCGATTTATGGGTTAAGGATTGTAATATAGTATCTTTAAAAGAATTATAATTATTAACTTGTTTTATACTTACATTATATCCGAGTAATTGATATATAATAGCTGTATGCCGATAGTCTAATAGCTCACCCTGCATACTAATAATAGTTTTTTCACCAGTTTTTGGACAAATAATTTTTATACTTTTAGCTAATTCCCTAATACTTTTAGCATTAGCTGTATATTCGATTGAAAATACCTCTTGTCTAGGGTAAGTAGTTTTTTCTGTTTCTATTTCTGTAGTGACAGTAATATTTTGTGTTTTGATTTGTTTTTCTGCATCTTTTAATTTTTCTATACATGGTAAACCATAATTATCATATCTGCCATTATGATTTTTATATGCAGGTAATGCAGAATCACCTCTAAAGCCCTTATCTATTTGTGCAATTGTAGCTACTTTACAAGTAGCAGCAAATTGTAGTAATGGTTCGACTGAGTCTATAATAGAATTTGCTTCTTTTAATGTATTTAAGTTAAAATTCAATACATTCCAGCCTAAATTAGATATCTTAAAATTAAATTTTGGTTTAGTGAAATGATTATGCTTAGAATGAATTTCACTATCTAGTTTAATTTCTGTGGATTCTTGTTGTTGATTATTGCCAATAGTTAATTTTATAATTGAATATTTATCAAAATAATTGCCGGACTTTTCTTGGATAATTTCAATATAAGAATTCTCGGCTAATTGTTTAGCTTGTTCTGGGCTATTTATTTTTTGTTCTTGATATAATTTAGAAAATTGTATGTATATATCATCTATGCTTTTTCCTTTAACTTTAGTCAGGTTATTTAATAGATTTTTTAAGTGCGAATCAGGAGTATTATTTAAACTATTAGAAAAGCTTAGAGTGGTTGAAAATGTATTGTAAATATGAGAAATAAAAGAAGGGATCATATTATAATGTCAAATATTGTTAAATTATTTAATCATTATATGCATTATAAGTTAATTAAAACAAATAATTAGATTTAATTAACTTATATAATTTTTTTATATTTATACTTTTTTATTATTCAACTACACTAGCTTTATTAATAATAACATTTTCAACAGGAACATCTTGATGATATCCACTATTACTTGTTTTTACTTTTTCAATTTCTTCTACAATCTCTAAACCTTCAATAACTTGCCCAAATACAGCATAACCCCAGCCATTTGGCGTTGGAGATGAAAAATTTAAGAAATCATTATCAGCTACATTAATAAAAAATTGTGCAGTTGCAGAATGCGGGTCGCCGGTACGAGCCATAGATATAGAACCTTTAATATTTTTAAGGCTATTATTAGCCTCATTATTAATTGGTTTTTCGGTTTTTCTTTCAGTCATATTAGCATCCATTCCGCCGCCTTGAATCATAAATTTTTTGATTACACGGTGAAAAATTGTGCCGTCATAATGACTACTTTTTACGTAATTAACAAAGTTTGCACAAGTATTAGGTGCTTTTTCTTCATTTAATTCAATAGTTATATTACCTTTGCTTGTTTCTAATAAAATTTTCATTTTGTTCCTTATTGATTGTTAATATTTAAATTTAACTGAGAGTTTACACCATTATATTGCATTTTTAAATGTTCAGGCATAGGAGTTTTAAAATGTCCATAACTCAAAGCAGTAGCCATACGTCCTCTTGGTGTTCTTTGCAAATATCCCTGCTGGATTAAATACGGTTCTATTACGTCTTCTATGGTTTCTTTTTCTTCACCAATACTAGCTGCTATATTATCTAATCCAACTGGACCGCCATTAAATTTAAATAAAATACACTCTAACATTTTTCTATCCATTAAATCTAATCCAACCGGATCAACATCTAGTAAGCTAAGAGCAAAATGTGCTATATCTTGATTAATAGTTCCATTAGACTTAACTTGTGCATAATCTCTTACTCTACGCAAAAGCCTATTAGCTATTCTTGGTGTTCCTCTGGCTCTTTTAGCAATTTCTAAAGCACCTAATGCATTAATCTCTAGGTTTAATAAATTTGCTGAGCGTAACACAATTT
>Ga0247816_10000775_pt1 | contig 16961 bp, 18 predicted proteins | sample UWRJL209509C1_FD_179930 | JGI IMG/M metagenome (GOLD analysis project Ga0247816, IMG submission 179930) | Plant litter microbial communities from Arlington Agricultural Research Station in Wisconsin, United States - UWRJ-L209-509C-1 | ecosystem: Environmental > Terrestrial > Plant litter >...
CATCTTGAGTTAAAGAAGCTTCGTAATTGTCTAATAAAATTTCTAATAATTCATTTACACTATTTAAACTAAATGAAGTAATAATTGCATTTAATCGATGTGAGGTATCTGCTGCACATCGAATAGTTGTCGTCTTTCCTTTTGAGCTTTTTTGAATAGGTTCTTTTTTTTTGTCAAATTGATCTTGCTGAGATTCATCGACTGTAAATAAGCTAGATCGATTAAAAGCTTCTTTTGGTTTTACTTCTTCTTTTCGTTCAAGAAGATTACGTTTACCTTTATTCTTATTTTTATTTAATAGACTGTCAGCCATAATATTCCTCTTCCTTTCTTATGAGCGTGAGCATTATTTTTAAACACTTAAAATGATTTATTGCATCTTTAAGAATCAAACTCTTTTAAGCGACTGAGCATTTCTTCGGTAACTTTTTTATAAAGTGCCATTACTCTTTTATCATGTATATCATATTTATTGTCTAAATCGGAATCAACTATGCCTACAATGTCATAACGTTTCAATCGTTCCATATTTTTCACTAAATTTTTAAAGAGATTTTCTTCTCCAAATTTTTCTTTTGCAGTAGCAAGCGTGGCTTCATCTACCTTAGAATTATTTTTTAATAATACCGGTAGAACACCTAGAATATCAAAATTTGCATCGTAGTTGTCAACTAACTCTTGTAGATATCCTACATAAGCTTCTGCACCTACTAGAGAACGTTCTTGGGTTTGTAATACAATAATTGTATAATCAGATGCTAATAATGCTGAATCTGTATAGGTACTTAATGTAGGTGGGACGTCTATCAAAATAAAATCATAATCATCTTTAATTTTTTCAATTAGTCCTTTTAGAAAAGTAACTCGTTTTAACTGGCTATTGGGAAATTTCTTTTCTAAAAATAAAGGAAAAGACGTAAAATCAGCGAAGCTAGGAAGCAAATATAAATTGTCTTTTATTTCGATGATGATATCAGATAAATCCTCATCAGCTATAGCAGACATTAAGGTTTTATCAAAAGTAACGATATTATTTGTAATTCTTTGTTTAGTATGTAAATACAAAGATGTTGCATTGGCTTGAGGATCTAAATCAGCCAACAATGTCTTGTACCCCAATTTAGATAACATGTAAGCCATCATTGCACTATTTGTGGTCTTTCCTGTTCCACCTTTAAAATTACCATATGTTATTACTTTAGCCATACTACCCCTCTTTTCTAATTCGTCTACAAATCTACATGTTGTATTATATAGTTAATATATCATGCTGTATATAGATGTCAAACGTTATTTAAAAAACACGTCTACAAATCTACATGTAGACGTATCTACAAATCTACAAATCTACATGTAGACGTATCTACAAATCTACAAATCTACATGTAGACGTATCTACTAACAAGATCCCTTTTAGGACAACGGTTTCAATACTTTTGTAGACGTATCTACAAATCTACAAATCTACATGTAGACGTATCTACAAATCTACAAATCTACATGTAGACGTATCTACATAAAAACCTTGTATTGCTTATAAAATAAGGTTTTACAAAAAAAAAATTGTGTAGTAAATTTAGATTAATTCAAAAGTAATAATATAATTAAATAAAAAAAAAGCCCCGTAGACGGCAATCTACGAGACAACTAAATTCAATGTTTTGTATTACTATTATACCAACTATTTAAACTGTTGGCAATTAGTAGTGGCTTTTTTACCAACACAGGAGCCAAGCTGTGTGCGTGACAGCATTTAAGTGGACAGGTTAAGCATACGCCGCTGCAATAAGGAATGCTAGGAACAATCAAATAGGGTCGCTATATCCTCTATTGTTCTGAATGGTGACCACGACCGATTTGAACTGGTGGGGGCGGTAATCCAGGTCTGATTTAGACTGGTAGCTTAAAACAATACTCTTAGGGTGGATTTTAAGAGTGTTTTAAGTGTGTTGAGACAACAACACCGACGATATAGCATGTGAAGCAGGCTCCGACTCGATCCGAGGCTAGAACATACATAATAGACACATTCGTACTCTAGAACAGCTTAAAGATATTTTAGGCTGTTCTAGGGTACAACTATGCTCATCTCACCACTTTCTCTCACCTCGGCTAGCAAATGAGAAACCATAGGTCAACCCCTTTTATTTACTATAGACGTTAAATAAAAGGAACGATATCTTATTAAGGTAACGAATTAATGAGTAAAAGAATAATATATCGAAATTGAGTTTGATTATAGTTTAGATAACTTTTAAGACTGTTTAAAATAGATTACTGAGAAAGACAAAATACAAAGAAATATAAATGGTTAATAAAAAAACTTTTTGGAAAACTGAACTATTATAGTTAGTAAGGAGGGTAGTATGAATATACATATTATTCAACATGTTTCATTTGAAAAACCTGGTCGAATTATGGACTGGATACAAGAGAATAATCATACAGTCGAAATAATAAAAGTATTTAATGGAGAGCCTTTTCCCAAAGCGGAAGAAGTGTCTTTCTTAATTATTTTAGGTGGACCAATGAGTGCGAATGATACAGAACAATGGATAGAAGATGAACAACACCTGATAAAAGAAGTCGTCGATAGTGGGAAAGCGATGTTAGGAATTTGTTTAGGTGCACAACAATTAGCTAAAGCCTATGGAAGTGCTATTATCTCAACTCCTAAAGAAGTTGGTTGGCACTCAGTAACTTCTTTAACGCAAAACTTTCATCCTAGTAAAGAGTATACTGTCCTTCATTGGCATGGTGAAGGATTTACAAAGCCTTGCCATGCTACGCCTTTATATTCTACTGAAAAGTGGGAAAACCAAGGGTTTCGCCTGTTCAATGCGATAGGATTACAATTTCATTTTGAAGCGACCAAAGAAACTGTGAAAGAGATTGTAGAAGCTGATTCACTGTTTCTGTCACAGTCAGTTTTCTCTGTGACACGAGGAGGAACAATAGATTTTCCTGTTCCTGATGAGAATAAAGATATTCTATTTTCGATCCTAAATACATTGGAACGTGAAGTGAAATAAGTACATTGTATTTATTTGATGGATTGGGCTTGAAATAAAAGAATGGAGGAAGACAAAGGATGATCTTAAAAGAGGTTGTAACAAACTATTTATTTAACGATGAAATAATACAGACTATCGCTAACTACTGGAAGAAACACTATTACCAAGATGAAGAGGTTACTGTTGGTAATATCAAAGAAAAGTTAGTTAAGTTGAGAGAAGAATTGGATAGAGTAGACACAACGGATGCTGCTTCTAGGTGTGGATATAGTCTTACCGCTAAATGGATTGAAGATGCTTTTACAGATGAAATAGTGATCGATATTTTTTGTACCTTTAATGAAGACGGAAAGCACTACTCAGTTGATTATCTTTCTTTTGAAGAGATGCTCCATTATAACGTTATATTTCCATTGGATATACCTAAAATCGATTTTTTAAGCGAATTACTATGGGAGATTACTTTCGAGGGGTTTACTGAGGAAAGTAAGACTAAAAGTCGCAGGGAGTTAGAAAATAGAATTCAAGAATCTGATGAAGTTCAAAAATCAATGGCTGATGTTAAAGCGTTCATTGTCTTTTTTAAAGAAAAATGTTCAACTGATAAACGCATTTCAATAATTGACCACTTCCAACCACTGACGGATTCTGTTGTTGAAGACTGGTCAGACATTTTTGATGAGACCGAGGATGAATCAAGTGAAGTATCTTTTTGGTCCAATGTAGCTGTGCAAAAGCAAGATGAACAGCTATTAGAAGAATTTCTTCAAGTTTTCAAAGATGAATATGACTCTTTTGTTGATCAGAAGTCACAAAAGAAATTATAAAATACAAATACATATAGATTAGTTTAAAAATTTCAGCGGATTTATTTGGCTTAGATACATTAAATTAGATAGTTTCATGTATCAAACAGAATAAGGGCCACCAAACTCATATAAAATATAGGTAAGTTTGGTGGTCCTTATTCTTGTGTTTATCTACCAATAGGTTTAATTAATTACATAATAGCAAATAAGATATTTTTGTACATGTTATTTTAGGAATCCCTACAAAGTTAAACGACTACTTCTAATTTGAGTTTTCCGCCTACAGATTCTACGATATTACTTAATGTTTGTACACTAATGTTTTGTGTTCCTTTTTCAACTCGAGAAATATAAGATTGTTTTTTTCCAGTTAAAGTAGCTAATTCAGATTGAGTTAATTGTTTTTCTTCTCTAATTCTTAAAAGAATAGTTGCAGCTTGATAGCTCGCTTCAGTTTCTTTCCATGCTTCAGCAAATTCCGGATTCTCCATTTGGGTATCAAAGTATCCTTTTAGTTTATTTTCCATCTTTTTCACCCTTTCTTTCTAGGTAGTCTTTACGATACTCTTTAGATTTGGTAATTTCTCTTGCAGGAGTTTTTTGTGTTTTCTTCGTGAAACCATGCGTGATAATATATTTATTATTAGTAAAATGAAAATATAAACACCTAAAAATATTGCTTGAGAATTTTACTCGGATTTCGTAAATGCCATCATCTAAGTGATCAATATACCCTGGTGGAGAATGGACTCCAAAATCTTCTACAATAGTTATTGCTCTTAGTACTTTAGCTCTAGATTTTACATCTAGGCTATCTAAATAATCCAAGAAAGGTGTTTCTCCGTTTTCTTTTTCATAGATATCGAAATTATATTTTTTCATATACATATTATAACCTATAAGTGATAATATGTAAACTTTCTTAGAGTATTTGTATTGGATAACAGATACTATTAAGTTTATAGGAATACATGAAATTGCTTAGAATCATGTATTGCAAAATAAGAGATTAATTTGACAAACCGTCATAAAAATAAAAACCAGTCAAAACTAATAATAATATAGGTATTCCATAAGCTAAAACTCCTATTAATCGATCTACTAAAAATAAATAAAAAAATTCTTTTCAATTTTTATTTATGGTATGACATAAATAAAGTAAAGTTATTCGTCTAGGTTAATCTTATTAATACTCTTTCTCACTAGTGTTGCATGCAACACTAGTGAGAAAGAGTATTAAATATACTGCAAGACAAGACCTTTGGTAAATGAAGAATATCAAGCAAAAAAATAGCAGTCATGTCTCTTGACAAAGTATAGTTGCTATTCTTTCTTTAGACCCTACTTTAATGAAATTTTTGTTTGGAGGGAACGACTTCATTCCTTTGATTATTTCAGTTGAATTTAATAGAGAAGCCTGGCGTCTATTAAGAAATACTTTTCTTGATGAGCGTCAATTTTTTTAACGGAAATCTATCCTATACTAAATTCAGTAAAGAAAAAGGAGGAATCAAAGAAAGCTATTTTAAACAAACCAAAATTATAGGAGGAATAAATCATGACTGAAAATAAAGCTACTCAAGAAAGAACACCCCAAGAAAGATTGCAAGAAGAACAAGAACACAAGGAACATGTCCATCATACAAAAATTAATGCAGCGGCCATTTCGGATCATCTTTTAGGGAACATGCATACTTTACATGTGAAATTGCACCAATATCACTGGTATGTAAATGGCGCTAATTTCTTCACTCTGCATGAAAAATTTGAAGAATTGTATAATCAAAACGAAGAATGGTTCGACAAACTAGCAGAACGCTTGATTATTTCCGGTCATAAACCGGCTTCAACCACCGCTGAATTTGAAAAATATTCCATGCTTTCAGAAGATGCCATCAATAAATACGCTAAAGCAGAAGACATGGTTGAAAATATTATCGAAGATTTCAGAAGTACCCGTGAATTAACGATTCGTGCTATTCGTTTAGTACAAGATGAGGGTGACGATGCTTTAGAAGATACACTGATTGCTTTTAAAAATGACTTAGATAAAAACATTTGGATGCTGCAAGCGTTCATTGGTAAAGAGGCATTGGAAGACGACGATGCGTTTGATGAGGATGAAGATTAGGTTTTTCGTAAACATACATTTAAAAATTAAAGATTTTGGGGTTGGGACTCTTTCCAGCTCCTATTTTTTTGCCGTTAAAAAGACTTTTCTTGATGAGCGTCAATTTTTTTGAGGTAGGGGGCCTTTATACTAAATATAGGAAAGTTAAAAAAAGGACAATAAACTGATAAAGGGGAAGAACGAATTGACTCAATACACCCAACCACATGCAACAGGAGACCACTCAGCTTGTATCCGCTTAGTCCCGATATTCAATCATTTGGAGGAAAGCTCGATGGATCGCATCGCTAGAAAAGCTCACACGAATCACTATCAAAAAGGGGAGTTTCTGTTTCGCTCGCAAGAAAAAGATGATGCCTTGTATATTGTGAATCGCGGAAAAGTCCGCATCTATCGCTTGTCTGATTCTGGCAAAGAGCAACTAGTTCGTATTTTGAATCCGGGTGACTTTACGGGAGAATGGACGCTGTTCAATCCTGATGCTGTGCACGAGGAATACGCAGAAGCTACTCGAGATACGTCTGTCTGCATGATTCAACAACAGGATGTACAAGAGTTTCTAAAAGAGTATCCTGCAATTTCGTTAAAGCTGCTAGGAGAGATGTCGCAGCGGTTAGAAAGCTCCGAACGTCAAACCGCACAAGTAGCCGTGGAGAGTGTCATTACCCGTTTAGTTTTGTTTTTGGCAGAAAATGTGGAACCTGAAATGGGCAACTCTCCCACCATCACCCTGCCGATGGCAAAAAAGGACATTGCTTCCTATTTAGGAACGACACCTGAGACCATCAGTCGCAAGTTTGGAGAATTGGAGGACGAGGGATTGATTCAACAGCTGTCTGGGAAAAGGATCAAGATTCAGGATTTAGATGATTTATTGCTTTACAGCGAATAATCGGACACACTTTTTTCTACACGTTGGTGTTCTGTCGCTCTTCATTAACAACGGGACAGAACTCAGTGCTTTTGCTTCCATCTGTCCGTTTTTGGCTTTTTTAAGACAGAACGACCTTCATTCATTGGAAAAATAAAAGCACAAACATGATAACCCTCAAGTTTTTTTTGTTTTATTTTTCTTTAAGATAGGGTTGTCGAACAAAACGTAAAAATAAGTAGGGGTGAATGTGCATTATTTTTGGGTGATAGTTGCCATCACGTTGTCAGCAGCGGGTGCATTCTTTGTCGTCCCTTTCACCAAGAACACGATTGGCGGCGAAGCAAAAACGTCTAACGTTGTTGAGGCAGATAGGTTAGCTATGGAAAAAGAAGAGGAAGTTGTAAAAGGAGCCGGCGTAATCGGACACGGAAAAGTGGCGTATTACGAAGCGAGTGACCAGGGAGATAAAAGTGTATTCACTGTTTGGTTTCCATGGAGCTTAGCCGGAATCTTGTTCAGCATCACCATGACTAGAATGACGCGAAAAATTGAAGAAATGGAGCAAATAGAATGGAATTCGTATTAGGCGTTTTGAATCCCCATGCGGTGGAGATTGGTTCTGTTGTGATTCATTGGTATGGAGTCATTATTGCAGCGGGCATATTAGCGGCTCTCCAGTTGAGCACCAAGGAAGCAAAGAAAAAAGGACTGGAAGAGGATACCATTATCGATATGGCCTTATGGGCAATTCCGATTGGACTCCTCGGCGCTCGGCTTTATTATGTGTTATTTGAACTTGGTTATTATCTGCAAAATCCAGGACAAATCCTTGCGATTTGGAATGGCGGCATTGCGATTTATGGGGGATTGATTGCAGGAGGGGGTACGCTATATTGGTATGCAAAGAAAAAAGGTACTTCTTTGGCACTCGTTCTTGATATTTTAGCGCCCAATGTATTGTTAGCCCAGTCCATTGGTCGTTGGGGCAATTTTATGAATCAGGAAGCTCATGGTGGACCGGTTACTCGTCAATTCTTGGAAAATCTTTATTTACCTGAATTTATCATTGAACAAATGAATATCAATGGTACCTACTACCATCCGACTTTTTTATACGAGTCATTGTGGAGTTTGTTGGGCTTTGTCCTCATCGTCACTATACGGAACCGAAAACAGCTTTTGCGTCAAGGAGAAGTCGCTTTGAGTTACGTTTTGTGGTACTCAGTGGGTCGGTTCTTCATTGAAGGTATGCGAACGGACAGTTTATGGATTGGCGAGTGGATCCGCGTTTCGCAAGCCTTGTCTCTGGCCCTGTTTATTGGCGCGATTGTAGTATGGTTTATACGCAGACAAGACTATCCACCAATTTCTTATTATTCTGATGGCAATAAGGGGCAGAAAAAGACTATTAAGATGGTGAATTGAGCAAAAAGATAAAAAGAAGTGCAAAACTTGATATGCGTCAATTTTCGTTTGCTAAAAGTGAGCTATACTACAGTTGTAAAGAGGAAAAGGCAGTGTTCATTAATCTGCTGCCGATAAAATAAAAACACATAAAGGAGATAGGAATTATGGAAAAAGCTATATTGCAATTAGAAACGTTGTCTTGTCCAAGTTGTATGCAAAAAATTGAAGGTGCCTTGAAATCAGTTAACGGTATTGATAAAGACAGCATTAAAGTATTATTCAACTCCAGCAAAGTCAAAACCAATTTTGATTCAGCGGTCACTTCGATTGAAGAGATTCAAAAAGCTATCGAAAACGTAGGCTATCCGGTCCTTAAAGCAAAAGTCAAGGCCGCTTAACAGATTAAATGAACTAGGCAATTCTGGAAGAAAAGCTATTTTTCCGGGATTGCTTTTTTGTTGCAATCCGATTCGAGGTGCTTAGAAACGATAAAAGAGAACTTTCTAAACTTGATAGCCGTCAATTTTTATTCGATAAAAAGAGGGTATCGTTATAACTGTAAAGAGGAATAAGTGTCATTGAGGCTGTTAGATCAAAAAAATAGTGAAAAGGGACACGTATTTTTTCAAAACTTGATGTCAGTCAATTAATTACTTAGGCAATTATCTTATACTGTGTTTATCAATAAAAGAGAAATTAAATTTGGAGGGAAAAAGCATGCAACAATATATATTAAGCAAGAAAAATGTTATCACCGTTATCAGTGGATTGTTAATCGCACTCGGTTTCTTCAGTCACTTTGTTTTGGAAAACGTAGGACTTTCAGAGTGGTCTTTGATCATCGCCTCTGTCTTTGGGATTACGCCAATTGCCATTCAAGCGTTTCAAGCAATGAAAGTCAAAGTCATCAGTATTGATGTCTTAGTCAGTATTGCAGCGATTGGTGCGCTTTTTATTCAAAATTATGAAGAATCGGCTATTGTCACGTTCTTATTCTTATTCGGACACTACTTGGAACAACGAACATTGAACCAAACGCGATCTGCTATCAAAGAATTGACTGAAATGGCACCCGAAAGCGCCTTGAAACAAATGGATAATGGCGAATTTGAAGAAGTAGAAGTGGATGATGTAGATGAAGGGGATATCTTGCTCGTTAAAACGGGTGCGAAAGTTCCAGTAGATGGCACAGTCCTTACGGGGGAAGGGCATATCAATGAAGCTAGCATTACTGGGGAAGCTGTTCCGGTCAACAAGCTAGCTGATGCAGAAGTTTTTGCAGGAACCATTTTAGAAAACGGAACGATTCAAATCAGAGCTGATCGAGTTGGTGAGGACACCACATTTGGAAAAATTATTGAACTCGTGGAAGAAGCACAAGATTCTAAGTCCGAAGCGGAACGGTTCATTGATCGCTTTTCTAAATACTACACACCAGCTGTCTTGGTTCTGGCAATTGTTGTATGGGCGTTCAGTCAAAATATTGAGTTAGCAATCACCATCTTGGTTCTAGGTTGCCCAGGCGCATTAGTTATCGGAGTGCCTGTCTCAAACGTTGCCGGTATTGGGAATGGTGCTCGTAACGGTGTTCTTTTAAAAGGGAGTGAAGTCATTCAAGACTTCAGCAATGTGGATACAATTGTATTTGATAAGACAGGTACTTTAACTGTCGGAAACCCAACCGTTGCAGCGACTGAACTGTATGAAAAAGATTCTGCTGAAACGCTTGGCTATCTGGCCAGTGTGGAACGGGAATCAGATCATCCGTTAGCAAAAGCGGTCTTAAATCAAATTGGAGAAACAAACTTTTATCCTGTTGAAGGAACTGAAGTCGTGAAAGGCGGCGGAATCGTTTCAAGTATAGCTGGACATAGAGTGGCTGTTGGGAATGTGGCCTTGATGGAAAAAGAAAAGGTCACTCTCAGCAAAAAAGTGCAAAAAGATGTCAAACGGTTTGAACAACAAGGGAACTCTCTCGTTTTGACAGCGGTCGACGGTGAATTAAAAGTACTGATGGGCATTCGCGACCAAGTCCGTCCGGGTGTGAAAGCTAATTTGCAGGAATTAAAAGACCTGGGCGTAAAAAATCTAGTCGTTCTTTCAGGAGATAACCAAGGAACCGTTGATGTGGTCGCAGGCGAACTTGGTTTGACCGAAGCTCACGGCCACATGTTGCCGGAAGACAAATCGGCTTATATCGGAAAACTCCAACAACGTGGTCAAATTGTAGCCTTTGTTGGAGATGGCGTTAACGATAGTCCGTCCTTAGCTTTAGCAGACATTGGCATCGCAATGGGAAGCGGAACGGACGTAGCGATCGAAACATCCGATGTCGTTTTAATGAACTCGAACTTCAGCAACTTGCCTCACGCATTAGGAATAGTAAAAGCCACCGCAAATAATATGAAACAAAATATCGCGATTTCAATTGGAGTAGTGTTGGTCTTGTTGACCAGCGTCTTCTTCAGCGAATGGATGAATATGTCTATCGGAATGTTGGTTCATGAAGGTAGTATCCTGGTGGTAATTTTCAATGCCATGAGATTAATGAAGTATAAGTTGAAAGGTCGAAAAGAATAAAAAGAAGTATCAGCACCTGCAGAGACAGTAAAAATATCTTAAGAATAAACTAGAAGAGGCTGGGACAATAGTCCATCCTTGAAATGACAAAAGCGGAAACTCCCAGATTTAAAATTCTGGGAGTTTCCGCTTTTTTGAGTTCTTGAAAAAAAAATAAGAGTATAGAGTATGCTCTTTATAAAATTAATTTTCGTGTGAATGATTAAAAAATCTAATAATAAAATTTAAATTCCTATTAAGTTTTAACACATGAAATTACATAGAATCATGTATTCAGAACCTTGATATTTTGAGGTTATTTTTTTGCTAATCAGAGGTACTCTTAGAGATGGCGGCAGGAATTTAAGCTAGTACAATTACTCAAAATTATTTTTTATTGACTATAGATAGATAAAGTTCTATATTGTATATAGACGATTGTCTATGTATTAGTGTCAAAATAAATTCTATACAAAGGAGCAAAAAAATTATGACAGAATTAGCATTATTTGAACCAGCAATGTGCTGTAGCACAGGTGTATGTGGACCATCTGTAAATGAAGACTTATTACAAATTACTTCAGTTATGAACGCTTTAGATACATTAGAGGGGTTTCAAGCTAAAAGATACAATTTATCTAGTGATCCTCAAACATTTGTAGAAAACGAACAAATGAGTAAATTATTGCAAGAAAAGGGCGCTGATGCGTTGCCAGCAACATTATTAAATGGAGAAGTAGTTAAAGTGGGAGAATACCCTTCAATTGAAGAAATAACAGCTTTTACAGGAGTCAGATTTGTCCCAATGGGCTCGAATGACGGTGGCTGTTGTGGATCAAATTCAGGATGTTGTTAGGAGGATTTTAAAAGATGGAAAATTATCAACCAGAACAATTAAACCTTACAAAATATCTTTTCTTTACTGGTAAAGGCGGAGTAGGAAAAACATCTACAGCTTGTGCTACCGCAGTTTCTTTGGCGGATAGTGGGAAAAATGTTATGTTAGTGAGTACGGATCCTGCTAGTAATTTACAAGATGTTTTTGAGAAAGAATTAACAAACAACGGCTTAGAAATTCCAGAAGTGAAGGGATTAACCGTAGCGAACTTTGATCCAATTACTGCTGCACGTGACTATATGGAAAGTGTTGTTGGTCCGTATAGAGGGGTTTTGCCTGATTCAGCTGTAGCCAACATGGAAGAGCAATTATTAGGTTCTTGTACCGTTGAAATTGCGTCTTTTAATGAGTTTGCTGGCTTTTTAACGAATCCAGAAGTTGAAGCTCAATATGATCACATCATTTTTGATACTGCTCCAACTGGACACACATTAAGAATGCTGCAACTGCCTTCTGCATGGAGTAACTTCTTGGATGAAAACACTACTGGTGTTTCATGTATGGGTCAGCTATCCGGACTTGGCGATAAGCAAGAAATGTATGAACACGCAGTAGACACACTATCAGAGGGTACAAAAACAACCTTAATGTTAGTTACACGTCCGCAAAACGGACCACTGGTAGAAGCGAATAGAGCTTCTGAAGAATTAAAAGAAATCGGTGTGTTAAATCAACAATTAATTATCAATGGATTATTAGAAAGACCGACAGATAGCGTTTCTCAAAAGATTTATGATGAACAACAATTAACGTTAAAAAATATGCCTGATAATTTGAAACAATTTTCAAAATTTATCGTTCCATTACGCTCATATAACGTAACAGGTGTTGAAAACTTACGATTACTTTTAACATCAGATCAAACAAATGCCGTTGTAGAAGCTCCAGAAGTAATGGATTACCCTAAATTACAACACATTGTAGATGAATTAGATCGTACAAATAAAAAAGTTGTTTTCACTATGGGTAAAGGTGGCGTTGGTAAAACTACGATTGCTGCTACACTAGCAACGGGATTGGCAGCCAAAGGAAAAAAAGTTCATTTAGCAACAACAGATCCTGCTGCTCATTTGGGATTTGTAATAAAAGAATCGGATTCAATTAAAATGAGTCATATCGACGAGAAAAAAGAATTACAGGATTATAAGGAAGAAGTGTTAGCTACAGCCCGTAAAACAATGTCTTCTGAGGAATTGGATTATGTTGAAGAAGATTTACGCTCGCCTTGTACTCAAGAAATTGCCGTTTTCAGACGATTTGCAGAGATTGTCGCTACAGTTGATTGCGATGTAGTCGTCATTGATACCGCCCCAACTGGACACACTTTATTGTTATTAGATTCCTCTCAAAGCTATGCTAAAGAAGTGGAACGAACTTCTGGTGAAGTTCCTGAGTCCGTTCGTAGACTGTTGCCAGTCTTACAAGATCCAGAACAAACCGAAGTTGTCATGGTTACTTTACCTGAAAATACACCAGTATATGAATCTATGCGCCTACAAGAAGATTTAAATCGTGCTAAGATCGCTCATACTTGGTGGGTCATAAATAATAGTATGCTAACGAGTGGTACAACAAATGAAGTGCTCAAAGCTCGTGCTAAAAGCGAAGTCACTTGGATTAATAAAGTAGTGGAACTATCTAATGATCATTTTGCAGTAGTAGAGTGGAGTCCCATCGAAGTAAAAGGTTCCGTTATTGAAAGTATTTTAAATTAAAAATATACCTTCCTAAATAGATAACATATGTCTATTTAGGAGGGTATTTTTAATTGTTGCATATAGATAGGACATCATCTATATTTAAATTAAGAGCACAAAAGAAAGGAGTTTGTTTATGGACTATGAGTCTTATGCAGCCGTAATGAAAGCTTTATCTGATCCTAAACGAGTAAAAATATTAGATATTATTTCTTGTGGTGAGCTATGCGCTTGTGATATATTAGAGCAATTTGATTTTACCCAACCGACTTTATCCCATCATATAAAAGTTCTTGTGAATGCAGGTTTAGTAAACGTAGAAAAAAAAGGAACATGGCACCATTATTCATTGAATGAAAAAAATATGAATCAATTGGTGATCGATACTAGTCAACTTACTTCAAAAAAAACTAGTTGTATTTGTTCTGAAACAGATCAAAAAGGAGCTGCTTTAAGTGAAAAAACTCTTTTTGTATGAGCCAGCGATGTGTTGTAGTACGGGAGTATGCGGTCCTTCAGTAAATGAAGACTTAATACGAGTTTCTTCGATCATGAACGAACTAAAAAAAGCAGAAGGTATTCAAGCTGTCCGTTATAACTTATCAGCTAACCCTAATTCTTTTGTTCGAAATAGTAAGGTTACGGAAATTTTGCAGGAAAAAGGAATGAATTCTTTGCCTATAACCGTTGTAAATGACGAAGTTATAAAAATAGGTTCGTACCCTTCTAACAAAGAAATTATGGACTATACAGGTTTACAGTTGATAACGATTTGAGTTCTTTAATGAGCAAATCCGTTCTACTAACAAGCTTTTATTAAACAATAAGTGAGGAGAAAAAACTATATGAAAATTATTGTCATTGGATCCGTTGCAGCAGGTACTTCTGTAGCAGCTAAAGCTAGAAGAAACACAGAAGAAGCTGAAATTATCGTTTACGATCAAGGAAAAGATATTTCTTATTCTGTTTGCGGGATTCCTTATCAAATTGGTGGCGAAGTTGAAGAATTAAGTGCCTTAACCCCGAGAAATGCAGCATGGTTCAAAAAGAGATACAATGTTTCAGTTTTCACCGAGCATAAAGTGACAAAAGTTGATCATGCCAACAAACAGTTAGAAGTGACGGATCTTGTTTCTGGAGAAAAGAAACTAGAAAATTACGATGTATTGGTTTTTGCTACAGGGGCTTCTCCATTCACTCCACCTCCATTTAATCAAAAAGAGTATGATAATGTGTTCCAAGTTCGAAATATTCAAGACGCACGAGATATTGGAGCCTATTCAGCTAAACAACCTAAAAAAGCATTGATTATTGGTGCTGGATTTATTGGTTTAGAAATGACAGAACAATTAATCCATAAAGGATTAGAAGTAACAATCGTTCAATTAGAAGATCAAGTCATGCCTCCTATGGACGCAGATATGACTTTCCGTGTAGAAGAGCATATGCGTGCAAAAGGTGTTAATTTAATCCTTAGCGACACGGTAAAAACGATTGAAGGAGAAACGTCAGTAGAGAGAGTTATCACGACAAACGGCATTACAATTGAACCAGATATCGTTATTTTATCAGCAGGTGTACGTCCAAATACAGAATTAGCTAAAGAAATGGGCGTAGAACTGGGAGCTTCAAGAGCAATTGCGGTCAACAAAAAAATGCAAACTAATCTTCCAGATGTTTATGCGGTTGGGGATGTGGCAGAAAGCTTCTCCGTTATTACAGGTAAGCCAATCTACCGTCCGTTAGGCTCAACGGCTAATAAAATGGGTCGAATCGCTGGAGATGTCATTACCGGTGGCGATTTAGAGCACAGAGGTGTCTTAGGAACAGGAATATTCAGAATCTTTGATCTACATGTCGGTCAAACAGGATTAACAGAAAAAGAAGCGAAAAAAGAAGGTTATGATGTTGAAATCTTATATAATATCAAGCCAGACCACGCCGAGTATTTAGGTGGGAAAGAATTGACTATCAAAGCATTAGCAGATAAAGAAACCGGTCGCATCTTAGGTGCACAAGCTATCGGTCAAGGTGGCGTAGACAAACGAATTGACGTAATCGCAACAGCTATTACGTTTAAAGCAAAATCGGAAGATTTATTCCATTTAGATTTAGCCTATGCACCACCATTTGCGACAACGAAAGACCCCATTCTTTATACGGGAATGGCATTGGATAATGCATTAAAACGAAATCCATTGTTAACACCAGCTGAATTAATACGTCGCCAAAATAGTGGTGAAAAATTACAAATTATCGATACACGTTCTAAAAAAGATTATGACAAATCACATGTTAAAGGAGCAATTCATGTTCCTTTGGCTGAACTGAGAGAAAGAAATGTAGAATTAGACAAATATGTAGCAACGGTCACTTATTGTAATAAAGGTGTAACTGGTAATGCATCTCAAAATTTATTATTAAATTATGGATTTGAAAAAGTTTATAATTTATCTGGTGGGAATAAAAATTATCAAAGTTATCTTAAAATGTTAAAATCGAAATCAAAATAAATAAAAAAAAGAATCAGACAGCCAAAAGTTGCTGTCTGATCTTTTTTTTACGATTTAAATAAATGAAGCCAATACGGTAGCGCCCCCCCAAAAGTTTAGATTTCACTCTAACTTTTGGGGGGCGCTACCTATTTGAGTATTGAGAGAGCTTATTTTAATTTTAGAGCGAAAGAGCTTCATCGTATAATTTAATTTTTTACCAGTTTTTTAGTCGTTTTGTCTATAAATGTCAGCTCTAAGTTTAAACCGTCTGCAATTTTTGTAATGGTCTTTAGAGAAGGAGCATAAGAAAAGTTTTCTACACGAGCTATTTGAGCCTGAGAAACATGTACTTTTTCAGCTAATTCTTTTTGAGTCATATTCTTTTCTCTACGGAGACTGGCTAATAAAGCAGTCAACTCAATCAGATTTTTATCTTCTTGAGAAATGCTGCTAATGTCTTTCTTTACATCTGTCCATTTCATACTAATCATCCTTTCTTGCGTTCTAACCAATCAGCTAATTCACGTTTAGCTTGTTCAATTTCTCTTTTGGGTGTCTTTTGGGATTTTTTTCTAAACTGGTGTAATAAAATTAATTCATTATCTTCTAAGGTTGCAAAAAATACGCGATTAGGAACTGGGCGTAATTCCCAAATTTTACCCTCAATCTGTTTAACAAGAGGCTCACCTATAAAAGTGCCGTCATATTCCAGACGTTCCATTTGATAATAGAGCTTTTTTAAGGTGGATTTATTTTCTTTAGTCGGGTTACTATCCAGTTCTTTGATCCAATTCACTATTTGACTTTGGCCTTTCTTATCTTCATAGAACTCTATTTCATATTTTTTCATAGAAACTCCTATCACTCTCTGTATACCTCTATAATATATCAAAAATGATATATTATCAAGTTTTATAATTGCTTTTCAATACATGAAATTGCTTATAATAGTGTATTGAAATTAAGGTAGATTGACAAACGAGTGATCAAATAGATATACTACATTCAAACGACCGTTTGAATGTGAGGTGAGATGAATGGAAAAAGTTTGCCAAGTGACTATCGTACATAAAGAAA
>Ga0247816_10000776_pt1 | contig 16935 bp, 17 predicted proteins | sample UWRJL209509C1_FD_179930 | JGI IMG/M metagenome (GOLD analysis project Ga0247816, IMG submission 179930) | Plant litter microbial communities from Arlington Agricultural Research Station in Wisconsin, United States - UWRJ-L209-509C-1 | ecosystem: Environmental > Terrestrial > Plant litter >...
GGCGCGGGAGCTGGTCGTACCCTGATCGATCGCGAGAACGTACTGAGCCATGGTGTACCTCCTTGTACAGGTTGATGAGGTTGTGCGGGAAAACTATAGTTCCGCCGTCCGGCGACGGACAGGCGGATGGGCCGGTTCGACGTAGAACCGGCCCACCGGTCAGGCGACGATGGGTAGCCAGATGAGGGATGCCCAGCCGGCGAGGACGCCGCCGATGACGGGCCCGATCACCGGAACCCAGGAGTAGGCCCAGTCCGAGCCGCCCTTGCCGCGGATCGGCAGGATGAAGTGGGCAATCCGCGGGCCGAGGTCACGGGCCGGGTTGATGGCGTACCCGGTCGGGCCACCGAGCGAGGTGCCGATCACCACAACGAGCAGGGCGACGGGCAGAGCACCGAGGGCGCCGAGGCCCCCATTCTCGCCCTGCCGACCGCCGCCGAACGCGATGACCACGAAGACCAGCACGAAGGTGCCGATGATCTCCGTGATCAGGTTCCAGCCGTACGAGCGGATGGCCGGCCCGGTGGAGAAGACACCGAGCTTGTTCGCCGCGACCGGTTCGTCGTCGAAGTGCTGCTTGTACGCCAGCCAGACCACGACGGCACCGATGATGGCGCCCAGGAATTCGCCGGCGATGTAGGTGAGCACCGACAGGAAGTTCACCGGGACCCCGAGTCCGAACTCGGTGGCGCCGGAGGCCACCAGGCCGAGCGTCACGGCGGGGTTCAGGTGGGCACCCGAGTTGTAGGCGACGACGACGCCGGCGAAGACCGCGAAGCCCCAACCGAACGTCACCATCAGGAAACCGCCGCCGAGGCCCTTCGTCTTGGCCAAGGCCACGTTGGCGACCACTCCACAACCGAGGAGGACGAGCATCGCTGTGCCCAGAACCTCCGACAGAAACACGAGTCCGATATTGTCCACGATGACCTTTCTGTAAGGAGCAAGATGCTTCGACAGCCGGAGCATTCCCTTCGCACAGAGCGAATTCGTGCTTAACATAGCGCGGCCCGGTCACAAGCGAAATGCGGGCGGTTTCGCGGCACCATCTGCCTCTTACTCTTCCCAGCGGCAGCGCGTAGGTTGTGCAGGGAGCACCCCGGGTGCCCGGCCCGATTGTCTGGCGCCGCCGATCGATCCCCCGAGCGAAGGAAGTTTGGTCATGAAGAAGCTTGTCAACGACCCGAAGAACGTCGTCGAAGAGGCCGTCGCCGGCTTCGGCGCCGCCCACGCCGACCTGGTGACGGTATCCCTCGACCCCGTTTACATCGTGCGCGCCGACGCGCCGGTAGCCGGAAAAGTCGGCATCGTCAGCGGCGGCGGCAGCGGTCACGAACCGCTGCACGGCGGTTTTGTCGGGTTCGGGATGCTGGATGCGGCGGTACCCGGCGCGGTCTTCACCTCGCCGACCCCTGACCCCATCCTCGCCGCCACGAAGGCCGTGGACGGCGGCGCCGGCGTTCTGCACATCGTGAAGAACTACACCGGTGACGTGCTGAACTTCGAGACCGCGGCCGATCTGGCCGAGGCCGACGAGATCGAGGTGCGCTCGGTCATCGTCAACGACGACGTCGCGGTCAAGGACTCGCTCTACACCGCCGGCCGTCGAGGCGTGGCCGGCACCGTCCTGGTGGAGAAGATCGCCGGGGCCGCCGCCGAACGCGGCGACGACCTGGACACGGTGGCCGCCGTGGCGGAAAAGGTGATCGGCCAGGTGCGGTCGATGGGGGTGGCACTGACGCCCTGTGTGGTCCCGCACGCCGGCGAACCGAGCTTCACCCTGGCCGACGACGAAATCGAGATCGGTATCGGCATCCATGGCGAACCGGGTCGGGAGCGGATCAAGCTGGAGCCGGCCGACGCCATCGTCGACCGGATCCTCGGCCCGATCCTGGAGGACATCCCGTTCGGGTCGGGCGACAAGGTGCTGCTCTTCGTCAACGGGATGGGCGGCACGCCGCAGGTTGAGCTGTACATTGTATTCCGACGGGCTGCCGAGGTTCTCGCCGAGAAGGGCATCGAGGTTTCGCGCACTCTCGTCGGCAATTTCACAACATCACTGGAGATGCAGGGCATGTCGATCACCGTTCTCAAACTCGACGACGAGTTGACGACGCTGTGGGACGCTCCGGTGCAAACGGCCGCGCTGCGGTGGGGAAAGTAGGGACCGGATGAGCGTAGATGCCGCATGGGCGAGAACCTGGATCAGGAACAGCGCACGGGTGCTCGCCGAGCACCGTTCCGAACTGAACACCCTCGATCGGGAGATCGGTGACGGTGACCACGGCGAGAACATGGACCGCGGCTTCACCGCCGTTCTGGCGAAACTGGATGCCACGCCCGACGCGGCCACCCCGGCCGAGCTGTTCAAGACCCTCGCGTCCACGCTCATCTCCACCGTCGGCGGTGCTGCCGGCCCGCTGTACGGCACCGCCTACCTCAAGGCCGCCGGCGCCGTGACCGGGGCGGACGAGTTGGACGGGCCGGCGGTGGTGGCGTTTCTGACCGCCGGCCGCGACGGCATCGTGCTCCGGGGCAAGGCTGCATCCGGAGACAAGACCATGATCGACGCCTGGACCCCGGCCGTCGACGCGGCGATCGACGCCGAGGCGGCCGGCGCCAGCGCGGACCAGATCCTGGCCGCGGCGGCCGACGCCGCGGAAGCCGGCGCGGTGGCGACCGAACCGTTGGTCGCCCGGAAGGGCCGCGCCAGCTACCTGGGGGAGCGGGCCATCGGGCACCGGGACCCCGGTGCGCAGTCCACCGCGCTCCTGCTGCGCTGCGCTGCCGACGCCGCGGTCGGCCGATGACTCCGAGCGGTACCGCCCCCGCCGACACCCTGGTAGGTCTGGTGCTGGTGTCGCACAGCAGCCAGATCGCTGACGGTTTGGTCGCTCTGGCCCGGCAGATGGCGCCGACCGTCCCGCTGGTTCCGGCGGGCGGGACCGACGAGGGCGGGATCGGCACCAGCTTCACCAAGGTGACCGACGGCATCAACGCGGCCGACACCGGTGCCGGCGTCGTCATCCTCTGCGATCTTGGCTCGGCGATCCTCACTGCGGAGACGGCCCTGGACTTCCTCGACGATGACGTCCGGGCGCGCGTGCGCGTCGCCGACGCCCCGCTGGTGGAGGGGGCCGTCGCTGCGGCCGTCAGCGCCGAGACCGGGGGAGACCTCGATTTTGTGCTGCACGCCGCCGAGTCCGCGCTCCGGGACTCCGCCCGGCCGGCCGCCGATTCCTCCGCCGAAGCCTCGAGCGCCGCCGTCGGCCCGGTGGAGCGCACGGTGACATTGCGGAACCGCGACGGCCTGCACGCCCGTCCAGCGGCCGATTTTGTGAAGCTGGCCAGCACGTTCGACGCCGAGGTGACCGTGAACGGGAAGGATGCGCGGAGCCTGCTCGGCATCATGTCGCTGGGATTGACGCGCGGCGCCAGCGTGCAGATCTCCGGGCGCGACGAGGGCGCACGCGCCGCCGTGGACGCCCTCGCCGACCTGATCGAGAGCGGCTTCGGCGAAGAGTAGGCCGACCGCTACGCCCGGGCGTACCCTGTCTGCATGGTCCAGAATGAAAAATCTTCGGCCAGGGCTTCCAAGGCCGGCCGCCGTCAACTGTTCGAGTGGGTGGAGGATCGACTCCGCCCGGCTTTCGAGTCTCCAGCCGTGGGTACCTACGATGCTGAGGAGGCCACCGGTCTGGCCACCTGTCCGGTGTGTGGGAGACCGATGACCGAGCACACCATCGAGCACTCGGCGCATGACACCGTGCTGAACTGCCCCATACCGCACCCCGGCGCCTGGGATCGGGACGCCTTCGAACCGGTGAACGAGTACGGCATGGTCATCCGTCACCCAGCCGAGGAGCCCGGCCCGCCGCCGGAGTGATCGCGTACCTCAAGGGCGGCGGGAGAGGCCCAGAAACAACTTTGTTGACATAATGTGCATTATCGGTCACGCGCACAGCGTCGGAAGGGGCTCCGGAACGACCCGTGAGACTCAGCCGCCGACGTAAGTCGCCAGGTGCTCGCCGGTCAGGGTCGACCGGTCGGCGACCAACTCCGCCGGCGTACCTTCGAACACGATCTGACCACCGTCACGGCCGGCACCCGGGCCCAGATCGATGATCCAGTCGGCGTGCGCCATCACCGCCTGATGATGCTCGACGACGATGACCGACTTGCCCGAATCGACCAGCCGGTCCAATAGGCCGAGCAGGTTCGCCACATCGGCCAGGTGCAGCCCGGTGGTCGGCTCGTCCAAGACGTAGACGTCACCCTGTTCGGCCATCTGGTTGGCCAGCTTCAGGCGTTGACGTTCACCACCGGACAGGGTGGTGAGCGGCTGGCCGAGGCTGAGGTAGCCCAGCCCCACGTCGACCATCCGGCCCAGAATGGCGTGTGCGGCGGGCGTGCGGGCCTCCCCCGCGCTGAAGAACTCTCGGGCGTCGGTGACCGACATGCCCAGCACCTCGCTGATGTCCCGCCCGCCGAGGCGGTATTCGAGCACGGATGCGTCGAATCGCTTGCCCTCACAGACCTCACAGGGCGTGGAAACGGTCGCCATCGGTCCCAGGTCGGTGAAGATCACCCCGGCGCCGTTGCAGTTCGGGCAGGCACCCTCGGAGTTGGAGCTGAACAGGGCGGGTTTGACCCCGTTGGCCTTGGCGAAGGCCTTACGGATCGGCTCGAGCATGCCGGTGTACGTGGCCGGGTTGCTCCGCCGGGAGCCGCGGATGGCACCCTGATCGATCGATACCACGCCGGCTCCCGCGGGGATCGATCCGTGCACCAGGGAGCTCTTACCCGAGCCGGCGACGCCGGTGATGACCACCAGCACACCGAGCGGAATGTCGACATCGACGCCCTGCAGGTTGTGCGCGGTCGCCCCGCGGATCTCCAATGCCCCAGTGTTGCTGCGCACGCTGTCCTTGACCCGGGCGCGGTAGTCGAGGTGCCGGCCGGTGAGGGTGTCACTGGCGCGGAGGCCGGAGAGGGCGCCCTCGTAGCAGACGTTGCCGCCGGCGGTACCGGCACCGGGCCCGAGGTCGATGACGTGATCGGCGATGGCGATCATCTCCGGCTTGTGCTCCACCACGAGAACGGTGTTGCCCTTGTCGCGTAGCCGCAGCAGCAGGTCGTTCATTCGCTGGATGTCGTGCGGGTGCAGGCCGATCGTGGGTTCGTCGAAGACGTAGGTGACGTCCGTGAGAGACGAGCCGAGGTGCCGGATCAGCTTGGTGCGTTGCGCCTCTCCCCCGGACAGGGTGCCCGCCGGGCGGTCGAGCGACAGGTAGCCCAGCCCGATCTCGGTGAACGAGTCGAACAGGTGCTGCAACGCCGCCAGCAGCGGGGCCACCGACGGGTCGGAGATCGAGCGCACCCAGGCGGCCAGGTCGCTGATCTGCATGGCGCAGGCATCCGCGATGTTGACGCCGTCGATCCGGGAGGACCGGGCGCCGGCGCTGAGGCGGGTGCCGTCACACTCCGGGCAGGTCGCGAAGGTGACGGCGCGGTCCACGAACGCCCGGATGTGCGGCTGCATGGCCTCCCGGTCCTTGGACAGCATCGACTTCTGCAGCTTGGGCACCAGACCCTCATAGGTCATGTTGATGTCACCGACCTTGACCTTGACCGGCTCCTTGTAGAGGAAGTCCCTCTGTTCCTTGGCGCTGTAGTCGCGGATCGGCTTGTCGGCGTCGAGGAAGCCGGAGCCGGAGAAGATCTTCACCCCCCAGCCGTCCGCGGTGTACCCGGGGATGGTCAGGGCGCCCTGGTTCAACGACTTCGAGTCGTCGTACAGCTGGGACAGGTCGATGTCATTCACGGTGCCCATGCCGTCGCAGCGCGGACACATGCCGCCGGTGACGCTGAAGCTGCGGCGTTCCTTGGTGGTCGCACCGCCACGCTCGATCGTCACCGCGCCGGCGCCGGAGATGGAGGCGACGTTGAAGGAGAACGCCTGCGGGCCGCCGAGGTAGGGCTGGCCGAGCCGGCTGAACAGGATGCGCAGCAGCGCGTTGGCGTCGGTGGCGGTGCCCACCGTGGAGCGCACGTTGGCGCCCATCCGCTCCTGGTCCACGATGATCGCGGTGGTCAGTCCACTCAGCAGATCGACGTCGGGTCTCGCCAGCGTGGGCATGAAGCCCTGCAGGAAGGCGCTGTAGGTCTCATTGATCATCCGCTGCGACTCCGCGGCGATGGTGCTGAACACCAGTGAGCTCTTGCCAGATCCGGACACCCCGGTGAAGACCGTGAGGCGTCGTTTGGGAATGTCGACACTGATGTCCTTGAGATTGTTCTCCCGTGCACCCTGCACCCGGATCAGATCGTGGCTGTCGGCCACCGGCAGGTCGATTGATCGGCTGCCGGTTGTCGTGGCGGTGCTCATCGTGTCTCCATCTGGTCGGCTCGCTGTTCTGCTGGTTCGATCGTGCCACGACTCCCCCGTCCCGCGTAGCCGGATGGGCCGGTTCGGAATAGAGTGGCGCCGCTGCGACCTCCCCCGCCCGTCAAGGAGACCTCATGTCCCATCCCACCTCGAAGAGTCCGTTGACCGGCGTGGCCCTGATGGTCGATCGGAGTCGGCTGAGTCCGTCGCAGGTGGCCGGCGTCCGGCTCGCGTTCGTGATCAGCGGACTCGTCGCGATCGGGCTGGGCACACTGATGCTGGTGTGGACGGAGGCGACACTGGCCGTGATCGCCCTCTTGTTCGGCCTTTACTTCGTGATCAGCGGCATTCTGCGGATCGTGCGCGGCCTGGTCAGCACCGGTGCGGAGCTCGGCGGCCGGGTGTTCAACATCGTCTTCGGACTGATCATGCTGATCGTGGGCATCGTCGCCATCCGCAACCCGGAGGGCTCATTGGCCGTGTTGGGCCTGGCGATCGGCATCTCCTGGATCGTGGAGGGCATCGCCGCACTGACCGAGTACACCGCGGACGCGAGTCGCTGGTTCGGGGTGTTGTTCGGCGTCATCGGCATCGTGGCCGGGGTGATCGTGCTGTTCGTGCCCCTGCAGAGCCTGGGGGTGCTCGTGACGGTCGGCGGCGTCGCGCTGATCGTCTCCGGGCTGGTCCAGCTGGTGCTGGCCTTCACCATCGGCCGGGGCGGCCCGGCGGGCACGGACTCCGCCGTACCCGCCTGAGCGGATGGAACGGTCTAACCGATGAAGTCGGAGATGTCGCCGACGTACCGGGTGTTGTTCGCCGGGACCGGCTCGACGGCGGCGAGGGCGATCTCGGCCGCGAACTCGCTGACGTTGTAGAGCTTGCCGGCGGAGTCTTCTCTGGCGCTGATCGCACCGGGGTTCGCGCGTTCCAGCAACGTTGCGGTGATGGTGCCCTGGATCATGTCGCCGGAGACCACGACGAAGCCGATGCCGGCCTCAGTGAGCTGCGGGATGACGGCGCGGAGGGCGTCCTCGCCGGCTCGCTTACTGCGGGCAACCGGCTCGTAGATGTCGATGTTCGACGCCGTCGCCACGAAGTGAGCCTGGTGGCTGGTGATGAAGACGACCCGGGCGCCCTCGCTGAGTAGCGGCACGGCGGCGTTGAGCAGGTTGACCTGCGCGTCCCGGTTCAACTGCATGGCGTAGTCCTCGGCCATGCCCGATTCCATGCCGCCGGAGGCATTCATCACGAGGATGTCGAGTCCGCCGTACTCGGCGCGGATGACGTCGAACATCGCGGTCACCGATTCGGCGTCGGTGAGGTCGGCGGCCACCGTGATGGCCGTTCCCCCCTTCGCCCGGATGGCGTCGGCGAGCTTGGTGGCGCGCGCGGCCTTGTTGCGGTAGTTGATGACGACCTGGGCGCCGGCCTCGGCGAAGTAGGCGACGGTGTCGGCTCCGATCCCCCGGGACGAGCCCGTGACGAGGATGCGCTTTCCCGAGAGGCTGCCGGGCTGAAGGGGATTAGTCTGCGGTGTACTCACGGGAACACAGACTACCAACATGCCTGCGACAACATGCCCTGGGCCGATCCCGGGTGATAGCGTCGATAGGAACCGACGCGCGAGGGGCGAGCGACATGGTGGATCTGACCGACTATCTCTGGATTCTATGGCTGGGGTTCATTCTGGTCTGCGTCATCATCGAGCTGCTGACGCTGGAGTTCACCTTCCTGATGATCGCCATCGGCAGCCTCGGCGGCCTGGCCGCGAATCTGCTGGACCTCGACTGGTGGCTGCAGATCCTGATCGCCGCCGCGCTGTCCGTGCTGCTGTTGCTGGTCATCCGGCCCCTGCTGTTGCGAGTCATGAAACGGGGCGCCGACCCGACCCCCAGTAACGTGGCCGCGCTGATCGGTCAGGCCGGTCGAGTCGTCGCCACGATCGGCGAGTCCAGCGGTCTTGTGAAGCTCAGCAACGGTGAAACGTGGACGGCGAGGCTCTCCGAACGCTCCGTCCTGCCCGTGGTCAACCCGGGTGATGTCATCGTGGTCTCCGCCATCGAGGGCTCCACAGCAGTCGTGCTCCCCCAGAAAGGAACGCCCCATGCTCAATCCTGATGAGTTCATCGGCCAGATCTTTGTCATCGCCCTCCTGGTGGTGGTCGCGGTCTTCGTGATCGTGGTGCTGGTGCGGGCGATCCGCATCATCCCGCAAGCCAACGCCGGCGTGGTCGAACGGCTCGGCAAGTACCACAAGACCCTGATGCCGGGCCTGAACCTGCTGGTGCCGTTCATCGACCGGGTCCGGCCGCTCATCGACATGCGTGAGCAGGTCGTGTCCTTTCCGCCGCAGCCGGTGATCACCGAGGACAACCTCGTGGTCTCCATCGACACCGTGGTGTACTTCCAGGTCACGGATGCCCGCGCCGCCACCTACGAGATCGCGAACTACCTCGGCGCGGTCGAGCAGCTCACCACCACGACGCTCCGAAACGTGGTCGGCGGGCTGAACCTCGAAGAGGCCCTCACCAGCCGGGACAACATCAACGGGCAATTGCGCATCGTGCTCGACGAGGCGACCGGCAAATGGGGCATCCGGGTGGGCCGGGTGGAGCTGAAGGCGATTGACCCGCCCATCTCCATCCAGGACTCGATGGAGAAGCAGATGCGCGCCGAGCGTGACCGTCGGGCACTGATCCTCACGGCCGAGGGAACCAAGCAGTCCGCCATCCTCACCGCGGAGGGCGCCAGGCAGGCGTCGATCCTGAAGGCGGAGGGCCAGGCGAAGGCCGCCGTGCTGGAGGCGCAGGGTGAGGCGGAGGCGATCAACATCGTCTTCAAGGCCATTCACGACGGCGATCCAGACCCCAAGCTGCTCGCGTACCAGTACCTGCAGACGCTGCCGAAGCTGGCCGAGGGATCGGCGAACAAGCTCTGGATCGTGCCGAGTGAACTGACCGAGGCGATGAAGGGCATCGGCCGGGCGTTCGGGCAGAACCCGGTACCGGGCTCCCACCCCGGTGCAACCCCGCCGGCCGATGTGTCGGCCCCGAGCGGTGCCCCTGGACGTGTCGACTGACGGGGGTACCTACCTGACGCCTGCGGGTCCGCGCATCCTCGCGCACCGCGGGCTCAGCCTGGACGCGCCGGAGAACACGCTGCTGTCCTTCCGCCGGGCGCTGGCGGCCGGGGCGACTCACCTCGAAACCGATGTGCACGCCACCAGCGACGGCATCGCCGTGATCAGTCACGACAACGTCACCCCGGCCGGCGACCGTACCCTGAACCGGATGACCATGGCCCAGCTCAGCGCCATCGAGCTGGGGCGCGGTGAACGGTACTGTTCCCTGCAGAACGCCCTGGTCGCGTTCCCCGACGCCCTGTTCAACATCGACGTGAAGTCAGCCGACGCGGTCGTGCCCACCGCAGAAGCCATCAACGCGGCCGGAGCCGGCCACCGGGTACTGCTGACGTCCTTCTCCGAGTCCAGGCGGCGCGGTGTGCTGAGGCTGGTCCCCGGTGCCGCGTCGTCGGCATCCGCTCGTGGAGTTGCCCTGACCGTGTTGGCGATGTCGCTACGGCAGCATTGGCTGGTGCGGCGGCTGGTGCGCGGCGTGGTCGCGCTGCAGGTGCCCGAGCGGGCCGGCCCGGTGCAGATCGTGTCTGAACGTGCGATCACCGGCCTGCACGCCCTCGGGATCGAGATCCACGTCTGGACCGTCAACGAACCGGAGCGGATGCGGACACTGCTGGGGATGGGGGTTGACGGTCTTGTGACCGACCGAAGTGACCTTGCCGCGGAGGTGGTGCGTGACCTGCGCTAGCGATGACGTTTCTGAGAGAACCCCGTCAAATCTCAGTAACGGAAAGATAACGCCCAGCTTGATGGTTTACAACTAGGACAGCACCGCGAGAGGAGACCACACAATGGCAGATCGTAGTTTGCGTGGTATGAGATTAGGCTCCCAGAGCCTTCAGAGCGAAGAGGGTGTGACTTTTTCCCCACGGATGAGCCACACCTACCTGTGTGGAACGTGCGCGCGCGAGACGGTGATGATTTTCTCCGCCGAGGCCGAAGCTCCCGATGAGTGGGAGTGCCGGTTCTGCTCGCAGACGGCCACCCGACTCGTGGATTCGAAGCCCGTGATCGTCGACCACTCCGATGAGAAGATCGCCCGTACGCACTGGGACATGCTCCTGGAACGTCGTACCCGTGCCGAACTCGAGGAACTCCTCGAGGAACGGCTCACTGTTCTTCGTCAGCGCCGCGGTCAGAAGATCGGCGCGTAAACCGTACCACCAGGGACCATCGGTCCCGCTCCCCTGACGGCGCCGGCTAACCCCGGCGCCGTTAGTGTATCTTCGCCCGGTCCGGACCAAGGATGCGTAGCGATGCACCGCGGTGATCCCCGCTTCGGTTGCCGGCGCCCCGGCCGAAAACGAGGCAGAGGGCGAATCCGGCCAGGCCGAGACCGGCGACGAACCACTCCACCGAACGGCCGGCCAGCATGGCCGGGGTGACCGTGGTGCTGAGCGGGACGGTCTGCACCATCGCCCCCGGCACCCAGGTCGGCAGGCTGTCGGCCGTGCTGCCGTCTGGCAGGATGATCGCGCTCGTGCCCACGGTGGAGATGTTCACCACGGTGCGACCCGCTTCGATGGCGCGCATCCGGGCGATCGCGAGTTGCTGCACGGATTCGTCGGTGGTCCCGAAGTCGGCGTTGTTGGTCTGCGCCAGGATGATCTCGGCCTTGTCGTCGATCATCTCGTGCACCAACTGGTCGTCCGCGATGTCGAAGCAGATCGCGATGCCCGCGATGATCCCGTCGATGTCGAAGACGTTGTCCCGGGTGCCGATTTCATAGTCCCGGGAGACCAGGTCGATCAGCTCCGGCGCGAACGGACGCCAGAACGCCCGGTCAGGCATGTATTCAGCGAACGGTACCGGGTGCACTTTGTCGTAGATGTCCACGGCGCCCTCCCCCGACTTCCACAGCAGCGAGCTGTTGTAGAACTTGCCGTCCCTGGCCGTGATGGTGCCCGCGATCAGCGGGGCATCCATGGCCTCGCTGATGTAGTCCGCCACCCGGGCGGAGTCCGGAGACCGGAGCGGGTCGACGTCGATACCGTTCTCCGGCCAGACGACGAAGTCGACCGGCTCCCCCACCAGCGGCAAGGTGGCCGAGACGTGATCGTTGAGGATCTGACCTGGCTCGTTCTGGGCGAACAGCCCGGCGTCCGACGCCCCCTGCACCGCCGCGATGCGAGCGGTTCCGCTCGGAAGCGTCGGCCAGGCCGGGATCACCAGCACGGTGGCGATGGCGCCGACGGCGACCATCGCACGAGCGCCGACGCGTACGCCCGATTCGCGGCCGAGTTGCACGGTCAGCGCGCTGAGCCAGACCAGCACGAAGCTCAGCCCGGACATGCCCACCCAGGCGACCAGCGTGCCGAAGGGGCTCTCCGATTGTGAGAGGGCCACTCGCCCCCAGGCGAAGCCGCCGTATGGCCAGACTGCGGAGATCGCCTCGCGGGCGGTCCACAGGCCGGCCACCACGACGGGCAGCACGCCGATTCGGCCGGTGACGGTGGGCCAGACCCGTGGGCCCACATTGAGCACCACCGCGGTAAGGGCCAGACCGACCGCGAAGAAGATGGACTGCAGACCCGCCAGCGCGAACCACGGGACCAGCCCCAGGTAGAGGGTGAGCCAGCTGATGTGGATCAACCAGAACGACAGGCCGCCGGCCAGTCCCACCAGGAGACCGGTCCAGGGCCCTCGACCGAGCAGAGCCACGAGCATCAGTATCACACCCACCGGGGCCAGCACCCACCAGGACCGGTCGGGGAAACCGGCATCGAGCACGGCGCCGGCGCCGACGGCGAGCAGGAGCGCAGCCCAGAGGGGCAGGCCACTGCCCCGCGATCTGCCTGTGTCCACGAGAACCAGCCTAAGCGACCGACGAATACGCGACGATGCCACGACGGATGGAGTCCATCGCCACCCGTGCCGTGCGGCCGACCGGACCATCGGCGACTAGGGAGAGCTGGTCGAGCAGGTCGATGGTCTGCTTAGTCCAGCGCACGAAATCGCCGGCGGCCATCTCAGCCTCTTCGAGCACCAGACTGAGCGAGTCGCCGCGAGCCCACTTCCACATGGCCAGGCTGAGGCCGCCCGCGAGCGGGTTGCTGCCGGGCAGTTTGTGGTCGCGTTCGAGGTCGTCCAGCTGGCTCCAGAGCGTCTGGGTGGCATCCAGTGCCGGTCGGAACGGTCCCTTGGGCAGGAACCTCTCGTCGGTGAGGCCCTCGTCGCGCCTCGGTTCGAACACCAGGGCGCAGGCCATCGCCGCCAGGCTGGGTGCATCCAGGGAATTCCACAGTCCGCGCCGCAGCGATTCGGCCACGAGCAGGTCCCGGTCGGCGTAGATGCGCCGCAGGATCAACCCGCTCTCGCTGAGTGTGACCGTGCGTCCCTCACCGGGTACGAGGTAACCGAAGCCGAGGAGTACATCGGTGACCCGGTCGAAGATGCGCGCGACAGCACCGGTGCGGGCGGTGATCTGGCTGGTCAGAGCCTCGGTTTCCCGGCTGAGCTTCCACCAGCGCTGCGCCCAGCGGGCGTGCTGCTCCCGCTCCGGGCAGGTGTGGCAGGGGTGGGCCTTCATCCGTTTGCGCAGCGACGCCAGTTCCTTCTGCCGGCGATCCCGGCCCCTGGCGTTGTCGGACGCCGCGGCGTTCTCCCGCTCGAGGTCGGACAGGGCGCGGCGGATGCCGGAGTACTCGGTGAAGTCGCCGCGGTGGCAGGTCATCGAAGCGGCGAAGCCGTCCAGAGAGGTCTGCTGCTGGCGGACCCGTCTGGCCATGTCGACCACGGCCCGGTCCGCCTGGAACTGGGCGAACGACGACTCCAGGACCTCCCGGGTGCGTTCCCGACCGAACTGGTCGATCAGGTTGACCGCCATATTGTAGGTCGGTTTGAAGCTCGAGTTCAGCGGGTAGGTGCGGCGTGACGCGAGGGAGGCGACGGCTTGCGGGTCCAGGCCCTGCTGCCATTGGATGACGGCGTGACCCTCGATGTCGATGCCTCGACGTCCGGCCCGTCCGGTGAGCTGGGTGTACTCCCCCGGCGTGATCGGAACCCGGGCCTCGCCGTTGAATTTCTCCAGCTTGTCCAGCACCACGGTGCGAGCGGGCATGTTGATGCCCAACGCCAGAGTCTCGGTGGCGAAAACGGCTTTGACCAGCTTCTTCTGAAAGAGCTCTTCGACGACTTCCTTGAACGCCGGCAGCATTCCGGCATGGTGGGCCGCGACGCCACGCTCCAGACCGTCCAACCACTCCCAGTAGCCGAGCACCGCGAGATCCTCGTCGAGGAGCGTGCGACAGCGTTCGTCGACGATCTGACGGATCTCCTCACGCTCGTCGGTATCGGTCAGGCGCACGCCGGCCCGCAGCACCTGACGTACCGCCTGATCACACCCCACCCGGCTGAAGATAAAGAAGATCGCCGGCAACAGGTGCTTCCCCTCCAGCATCCGCACGATCTCGGCGCGGTCCATCCGGCCGCTGTCGGTCTGGGTGCGCTGCTGGTGATACCGACCCTGGTTCGATCCGCGCCGGCCGCCCCCTGACCGGTCCAGGACCGGGCGGCCGTTGGACTGGGCGAGACGCACCAATTCGGGATTGACCCGGTGCGTGGCCGCCAGACCCGAGGAATCGAACAGGTCGAGCATTTTGCTCTTGACCAGCACATGCTGGTCGAGGGGCACCGGGCGTTCTTCGGAGACGATGACATCGGTGTCGCCGCGGACGGCCTGCAGCCAGTCGCCGAATTCCTCGGCGTTGGACACGGTGGCGCTGAGGGAGACCATCCGCACCGACTGCGGGAGGTGAATGATGACCTCCTCCCAGACCGCTCCGCGGAACCGGTCGGCGAGGTAGTGCACCTCGTCCATGATCACGAACGCCAGGTTGGTGAGCAGATCCGAGTCCGCGTAGAGCATGTTGCGGAGCACCTCGGTCGTCATCACGACGATCCGGGCGCCGGCATTCACGTTGGTGTCGCCGGTGAGCAAACCGACCTGGTCGGCGCCGTACTCCTGCACGAGTTCCTGGAACTTCTGATTGCTCAGCGCCTTCATCGGCGCGGTGTAGAACACCTTCGCGGTGGGCTGCTGCATGGCCAGGTAGATCGCGAACTCCGCCACGACGGTCTTCCCCGCGCCGGTGGGGGCGGCGACCAGAACACTGCTTCCGGCTTCGAGGGAGGCGCCGGCGGCGAGCTGGAAGGCATCCAGGTCGAAGCGCAGGCCCCGTCGGAATGCTTCGAGGCGGGGGGTCTGGGCGCGAAGGCGGGCGGCGGTGTACCGGTCTGCCGGCGACTGCGTGTCTGTCATCTGGTGCGCTAGAGCGCCAACTCCCGTTCGAGGGCGAGAGCACGCCGGGCGGCGCGCCGATCGTGCAGGTAGGCGATCCCATACGCCGCGAAGTAGAGCACGATCATGGGGACCGCGAGCATGAACATCGAGATCACGTCGGCGGCCGGGGTGGCGATCGCGGTGAACAGGATGATGACCAGGATGGCGACCCGCCAGGACTTGATGATGGATGCGGCGCTGATCACCCCGGCGAAGTTGAGCAGCACCACGAGCACCGGCAGCACGAACGCGATGCCAATGGCGATCATCAGCTTGAGGGTGAAGTCGAGGTAGTTCTGGGCGTTGATGAAGGCGGCGTCCTCGGGGGGCGCGAAGCTCGTCATGAGGCCCACGATCTGCGGCAGCACGTACCAGCCGGCAGCACAGCCGGCGAGGAAGAGTGGGACGGCCGTGAGCACGAAGCCGTAGACGTACTTCTTCTCGCCACGTGTGAGACCAGGCATGAGGAAGGCGAAGATCTGGTAGAGCCAGACCGGGCTGGAGACGACCAGGCCGACGTAGAACGCGATCTTCAGCCGGAGATCGAAGGCGGAGGTGATGTCTGGGTAGTTGATTTCTGCGTTGCGGTTCTGCGCCTCGGCGATCGCGTAGATCGGTTGCCGGAGGGCATCCCAGACCCCCTCGGACAACAACCAGCCGATGATGCCGCCGATGAGGATGCCGGCGGCGGCGCGAAAGAGCCGTTTGCGCAGTTCGAGCAAGTGTTGCCCGAGTGACATCGTGCCGGCGCGGTTCGCACGCTGGGAACTGCGTACGGCCACGGGCTAGGGCTTCGTCTGGTCGCCCGGGCCGACGGGTCGCGTGGAGCCCTCGGTGGGACCGGGGCGCGCAGCCGTACCGGTCTGATCGGTGGGCTCGTCGACAGAGTCGCTCTTGATCTCGCTCTTGAAGATCTTCATCGACTGGCCGAGGCTGCGGGCCAGGCCGGGAAGTTTGGGCGCACCGAACAGAAGCAGGACGACAACAAGGATGATCAGGAAATGCCATCCGGTCAGATTGCTCAACATGAGGGTCAATCCTCTGGCTTGTAGGGAGAGTGTTGTAGTAGTTTACCCCGGCTGATTGAGCTATCACGACGAAGCGCCCGACGCAGGGTGCGTTCGATCCGGGTCTGCTGGATCGCTGCCGACAGCTCGCGTCGGCTCTGGAAAATGGCGGGTCGGAACCGCGGTGAGTCCGTGACCGCGTCCAGGTCGAGCCGGTCGACCTGGTCGGTGAGGTCCTCCAGCGCGGAGAACGTCGCCATCAGTTTGCGGAACAGTCGCACCGCGAACCAGGCCAGCATGCCGACCAGGCCCAGCACCAGCAGCACCCAGATCAGAATCCAGGACCACACCGGCATCAGGAGTCGTCCTCGTCGTAACGGGCCGCCCCGGCCGCGGCCCAGTCGGCGACGGTCTGGCGGGCCTCGCCCGGATCGACGACGGTGACGACCCCGGCGAGACCCGCGACGAGGCGTTTGAGGCCGTGATAATGCGAGACCCGCACGAGCGCGTGCGACAGCGTGCCGTCGGCGTTGCCGCCCGTGGGCACCGGGCCGTAGTCGGCCAGCAGACCGAGGGCCGAGGCAGGCAGCTCGAGCGTAACCGTGAGATCGTCGTCTGAGCCCTCGAACAGGGTGTCCGGCAGGATCACCCCGTCGTCGTGACTGTCCGCGGCCACGTCGGTGGAGCGCAGGTCACTCATCCGGTCGAGCCGGAAGGTGCGCATGGCCTCCCGTAGGTGGCACCAGCCGCGCAGATACCAGTCGTTGTCGACCGACTCCACCCGCAGCGGATCGACGCAGCGGTGCTGCGCGGTGCCCCGGGAATTGAGGTAGTCGAACTCCACCTGCGTACCGGCCTGCACCGCGGACTGGATGATCGAGATCGCCACGTCCGAGTTGGTGCTCGACACCGCGAGCTGGCTGGGGGCTCCGGTGGAGCTGCGGGTGAGTTTGGCCATCAAGGAGGCGATGGCGTCCCGGTCGCTGTTCTCCGGCAACGCGGACAGGTACTGCAGACCGGCGATCAGCGCGGCGGCCTCGCGGGCGGAGAACCGGGGGGAATCGTCGATGGCCACCATGTGGGTGAGCACGATGTTGTCGTTGTTCTCGAATTCGTCCCACTG
>Ga0247816_10000778_pt1 | contig 16913 bp, 35 predicted proteins | sample UWRJL209509C1_FD_179930 | JGI IMG/M metagenome (GOLD analysis project Ga0247816, IMG submission 179930) | Plant litter microbial communities from Arlington Agricultural Research Station in Wisconsin, United States - UWRJ-L209-509C-1 | ecosystem: Environmental > Terrestrial > Plant litter >...
GAAGATGATAACCCACCGCCTCCAACATACACTAACTTTAATGGTGGGTATTGGGGAGCCGTATAACAAATTAAATGCAATGACACATTTAACTTTTAAAATATTTCTAATTTTTGGTGGGCTAATAGCAGTATTTTTGTCCATGTTGATTTTTTGTCGCGGACAATTTGCACTTGGATTGTTTCTTTTAACGTGGAACTTCATTGCTGTCACAAATAATATTAAAGCAATTAATCGACTTATATGAACCGTCAAACCCCGAAAGGAATATTCCAGTCAATAGAGACTCGTATTTCAAACCATAAAAAGAATAAAGATTTTGTTTCCGTTGCAGAAAATGTTAATATTTACGCAAATACATTGAAATGACAAACGAAAGAATTATCTGTTCCGCGATATGGTTTGACGATGGAAAAGAATATGTCCACATGCCCGACAATATCAAGACAGGGTATGTAATTTGTGGCAGGAGACACCATAATTGTTTTGCCATTTTAGGGCAGGTTTTACAAACAGACAGAGGCTACAAGCAACTCGACGAAATACAAGGATTTATTACAAATACAAACAGATTCGTTGACAGAAAAGAGGCCGGAGAAATAGCTTTTTCGGCAATGCAAACAGGAGAATTAAAAACAAAACTTTATAGTGAAGACCTATACTAAAGAAGAGTTAAAAGAGACATCCATAAAACATGGAATGACTCTTAAAAACATAAGAGAATTTGTAGCCAAATATCCTGATTTACCTGATGACACACCCGTAGTGACTGAAAGAATACATGATGTTTATTTCGAGAAACATGGTTGGAGATTGTGGCTGGAAAAGGGCTATTGGTGGCACTCGACAAAGACAATGAATGAGAACATGTTGGAAGAAATTTCCCGGCGTGAAAAAGGGGAGGAACACCAATATCCTAAAATTATTAGCCCAAGGGAGTATATGACTGAGATTACAGATGAGTTAAAGGACAGTTTTATTTCACCGAATTGTATAGTCCCAAATAAAGACAAGGACGTAGTACTAATCTATTTACATCACTAATGAAAACTTACTATTATTTCAATCCCGCCGTAGACGAAAAACCGGTTCCGGTAAAAATTATTCAGGAAATAAAAAGAAAAGATTCCCACGAAGTTGAAATAAACAGAGATTTTCAAGGTAGGGCAGGATTCTTTGTTCCTTTTAAATGTCTCAGAGAAACAGATGAAATGACTAATCAAGATATAATAAATAAAACAAGATATGTTAAAAATAAATCCAAACACAGTAACACACATAAGACTGTTTCCAGAAGTTGAAGGAATATATGTAAACTATTGGGGGCTAACAAAATTCAAACTTGTGCCAGAGAAAAAGTATCCTTGGTGGAAGTTTGAGTATGATGTGGAGGCCGCATACTATCCCAATGGCAAGTATGATCGTTACACAATAATTTATACTCCTGAAGAAGTTAACGAAAATAAAGGGCTTTTTATTAAAGAAGATTCTGTCTATACCCGAGATCATATTGAAATCTTCGCAGGGAAAAACCTTATCCGTACCGAATATTTTGGTGACATGGAGACTTTGGAGAATCATTTGAAACAAAATTACCCACACGTAAATGTAAGTTACTAATGAGCGAATACAAACTACTTAAAAAATATCCATCCCTACCCACTGACTGGGAAGAGGGGATGATAGTTGGACTCGGAGACAGGGCGCAATTATACGCTCCATGTAACGGAATCTACACGGACAAGAGACTGGGAAATCCGGAAGTGGAGAATAATCCTGAATATTGGGAAATTACGGCCTTTCATTATGTGACGGCAGATGGGGCAGTGATAACAAATGAGGAAGATCTACTGTATGACACCTTGGATTATGATAAGAAATCTGCCCATTTCAGTAATATTACTTTTTTCTCCCAGACACAGGCTAAATATGCGGAGGGCATCACAGACAGAAAATTCTGGAAAAGTAAGCAGGTAGCTGAAGAGTATATGATTATAAATATCCCGGCAATTAGTATAAGTGATATAATAGCAATGTCTGCGGTTGGTTGTGCCAATCCTATTGAAAAATTTAAGGAACTTGTGGAATATAAATTGAAAAAATGAGAATATACCTAAAAACATCAAAACATTTCAAACCGGAAGATATTTTTGAAGTAAAGGCCGGGGATAAACTAATATTTGATATGCCACCTTTTTGTAGTGGAGATTACGAAGCCAAGGTAAAAGAGGATCAATTAGGATTGTATGTAAAATCTAAAGACTGTTGGTTTGAGGGTTACAGGAATTATTGGTTTTATAAAAAAGAAGAAAATGTATCTGAACAGTAAATTATTAGAGACTAGAAATCTTTCTCCGGCGGAATTTGCCCTATTGCTTTTAATAAAACAAAACAAAAGCGAACCTAATGGTGACATAATTGAAAAATATCTCGATCCTGAAACATCGGTAAAATTTGAGGAGATGGGACTTGTGGATTACGTCAAGGAGAAAAGTAAAAAAGACAGGTTGGTTGACAGGATTCGTCTGAGCCCAAAAGGAACAGCTTTACTAGAGGACTTGCAAACGCCTGATGTGACTGACGGTGATATAGAGCTGTTCAACTATTTAAGCGATATGTACCTTAACAATGAAGATGATGAGCGTTCCATAGGAAATAAAAAACTTGTTAAAATGTATGTCGCTCAATTTCGTCAAATAATTGGATTGTCGTTACATGAGGCTTATTGGCTGTACGATTTATTCCTCAAAGAGTATTCCTACACCAAAAAATTAGAGTACCTTTTTTTAAATCGCGCAAAAAATCACTACGGTAAGTTTTCCTCCAATTATCAGGATTCACCAATATACCAGTTTTGGGATGACAATAAAGAAAGGGTAGAAAAATACTGGGAATTGAAAATCAAATAAAATGTATGGCCTTAAGAACATCAAAAGAACTGACAAATGAGACTGCACATACCATATTCAAATTTAGGACAGGCGAATTAAAGCCGATCAAAACAGGAATTGAACATTTGGACGACTGTCTTCTTGGTGGCTTGTTGCCGGGAACCACACTTGGAATAATTGCCAGATCATCGCATGGAAAGAGTTTTGATGCGGAAAGGATACAAGACCATATTCTACAACACGATCCTGATGTTGTTTACATTAAAGCAAATTGGGAGTTAAGTGTTTTTAAAATTTTATTAAGGGATATTTCCCGCAAAACCAAGAAAAGTACAAAACAGATTTTATTTGATGAAGTAACTGATGAGACCAATGCCGAATTAAAACAGGTTTTGGATTTACACAGGACAGATAATGTATTCTATCAAAATGAGCCGGTTACTCCCGAAGTATTTGCAACTGATATTGAAAGTATAATAGAGAGATTCCCAGACAGTCGTATTGTTGTTGAAGTAGATAATTTGGAAAATGTATTGATTGCAAAAGGCGATCAGAAATCCTCAATGGATTCATTACTTTATCAGGTCAACCGTTTAAAGAACTTACACCCTTTTATAGCATTTATTATTCTGAACCAAATGAACCAGAACTATATCTTGCGTATGGATGATCCCAAGAAACAGAGACCGCTGGATTCTGATGTGTATGGTTCTGACCAGCTTTTAAAGTTGTGTGATGTTCTTTATGTCAAAATAATTCCTTGGAAGTTACATATAAGGGAGAAATTTATGGTTTTTGGCCGAGATTTTTATCCGTGGTTGGAAGATTTCAAAATCTATCCTAATGATAAGACAGCAAGTTTTGACCCTTTTGGTACCGCTTATTACTTCTATTTAAAGTTGAGGGCTGTCGAGGATGAGAAAAATATTAAGGATGTTTTCGCGGAAAGAATGTTTAAAAGAGAGGATTCAAATATTCCGGTGGAAAAACCAATAAGTATGATAGAGGTAAGAACGCCTACTTTTTCTACACCTGTGTTCAATTCTACAGAACAACCGTTACCACTAGCAACCCTCTCCGAAGCATTTGACGTACCAAAACAGAATATTGAACCAATAATAGATCCTTTCTAATGATATTTATAACAAACAGATATTGTCAATTTACAGAGGGCACTAATATAAATAACGTGTGGGAAGTAAACTCAAATAATCCCGAGCAGGATTACAAGAACTTTATGATTTCTGCGGCGAAAGAAAATTTTCAGATAGAAATAAATCCCCACTGGCTAAATATGATGAATCACAAAGATCACCATCCACACCTTTCTAGCCGAGAATACCTAAAATTGTTAAGTTTGTGGGAGAAATATAGTAAATTATGGACTATCGAAACTTACTTGGAAAAAGTTCTACATGCAAATAAAGTTGAATATTTAATCTCTGTTTTTTAAAATAATGAAAAAACTACTGAACCACCCATTGACTTATCTATTATTAATATTTACATTTTTTGTTTTTTGGATTCTCTGGTTACTTGGAATTTTTCCACAGGGTAGGGTAGGGCAACGTCAGGATGAAATTGGTTATACCGATGTTGTGGAAACAATGGTGTGGAGAAATGGGCAACTTTTAGAGATGTGGATAGATCCTATTGACTCGATAAAAAAGCATCCTGATTTATTGGAAAGAAGATATGATGAGGCTCAAAGATTATTGGACAACGTTAATAAAATGAAATAATGGAAATATCAATAGATAAAAGTTACAGCAGTTGTTATATTAAGGTCACGGCCGAAAATGTAAAAGTTGAAGAGTGTGTGAGCGAAAGCCTTTACCACTTGAAGGAGGACGGTAAACCTGATTACACCAAATTTAAGGGATACGATATTGAGGATAAGCCTTTGACCATGTTTGTAAGTGTTTTGGAAGATCTGATCTACTATAGGGAGAGGGAGTACAATTCGACTTCCCTGATTTCCTGTCTGTTTGAAAAATTGCCGGAAAAAGAAAGAACTGAGTTACTAACTGAATTAAAAAGATATTATGATGAGGAATAAATTATTTTTAACTGTTTTATTGTTTTTTACCGCGATTTTTTGTAATGCGCAGCAAGTGTTTTATACAGAATCAAATACCAGCATTTTAAACCCTGAGCGCGGACTCTACCTTTATCACTCGTTTGACTCCACGACAGATGCACTACCAAACCTTACCACTATGAAAAATAATGGTATCTCACTTTTATGGTATAACCCGGTCATTGGGAACTTCCGCAATTCCGCAATCACCACTGCATTTTTAAATAAGTTGCAGGCTGATTTCAATGCAATGAGAACCGCTGGGGTAAAATGCATCCTAAGATTCTGTTACTCCAACAACGACTCAAATGATGCTACCAAGGCGAGGATTTTAGCCCATATTGATCAATTGAAAGTAGTTGTAAATGTCAATCAGGATGTGATTTCCTCAGTTGAGGCAGGCTTCGTAGGAAATTATGGGGAATGGTACTACAGTGATAATTTTGGTACGGATAGCTTAACTGCACAAAACCTAGTAGACAGAAATCAGATTGCAAATAAAATCATGGAACTGGCTCCAAAAAGAATGATTGCTTTCAGGACTCCATTTATAATGCGAAATCTGGCCGGGACAAATCCTATGCAGATAACAGATGCCTACACAGGAACTATCCTTTCAAGAACCAGTTTTCACGATGATTGCTGGCTTTTCTTAGATTATGGGTCATATACGGACTATCCTACTGAAGCTGCATATCTTGAAAATCAAACTAAATTTAGCATTGGCGGGGGCGAAACTTGCGGCACAAATCCACAATCAGGATGTACAAGTGCTATTCAGATGATGGAGAAATACCATTTCAACTATTTAAACAGTGCGTATGCTCCTCAAAATTGGACACAATGGCAAAATCAGGGTTGCAAGGATGAAATAATCCGCCGATTAGGATACCGTTTTGTATTGCTCAATTCCACACTGGATAACGCGGCAAAAACATTAGTAATAACCCTTGAAAATAAAGGCTTTGGAAATCTTTTAAATGAGAGATATTCTTACCTTATCTATAAAAATACAGTTACCGGAGAAACATTTACAGATCAGCTCAACAACGTACCGAGATTCTGGATGGCCGGAGGAAATAATTATTTATTCCACAACTTGAATCAGACTCTACCGGCAGGAACTTATGACTTATATCTGAATCTACCCGACAAGGATTTACCCAATGATCCAAGATATTCCATACAATTTGCAAATGTAGTCCTATGGGATGCCGCAACGGGTTGGAATAAATTAAATCAGCAATATGTGGTTGCGGCCGGATGCTCAGTTTCCACTACTTGGAATGGAAGTGCTTGGAGTAATGGTGTGCCTACTGTTCTTTCTACGGCGATTATTAATTCTCCTTTGATAGTAAATTCTTTTACCGGATTTGATTGCTGTGAACTTATAGTGAATTCAAATCTTACTGTCCAGAATAATGCCTTTGTGACCGTTCAGAATGACATCCATGTAAATAGCGGTGGAAATTTATTGGTTCAATCCGGCGGAAAATTAATCCCTGTCTCTGATACTTCTCTGTGTTATGGAAATGTCACGGTTCAAAGGACTACCACCCCTTTGAAGCAATATGATTATACTTATTTTGGATCATCTGTTCAAAATGCAACTGTATCAAGTATTTTTCCAGCTACAAACTGGGAGGCTAACTACACGTTATTCACAGACACTTCGAATTTCTACGATGTGGAAACTTCATATAATGGCACATTTATTTCCAACGTTCCAGATGGACATGATGATTCAGATGATTTTTGGTATATTGCTTCGGGTATAATTCCGCAAGGAAAAGGAATTGCAGCTATGGTAAAATCAGGAGGTACATTCCCAAGAACAGAGACTGTTTCTTTTACCGGCGTTTTGAATACAGGGGTCATCAATGTACCTATCTATCTTAGTCAAAATACAACAGACAACACAGATGATTATAATTTCGTATCCAATGTTTTCAGTAGTAGTGTGTTTGCCCCGCAATTTATAAACGAAAATCTTGCGAATATTTCAGGTACTCTTTTATATTGGACGCACGATTCAACCTTAAGTTCATCTTATCCGGGATTGGAGGCTTTAAATTTCACCAATGAATACGCCTACTACAATCTTATGGGCGGAACTGCGTCTGCTTTTGGTGGTAAAGTTCCTACGGACTATATTGCTAGTTGTCAGGGATTTTTCATAGAAGCTGAAAATAGTGCAAATCTTGTATGGAAACCCCAATTTTTAGCTGCTGGCTATTCTAACTCGACCAACAGTACATTCTTCAGACAATCAGAAATAATTCCGGCTAAAAAAATATGGCTCTCCCTCTCTAATTCAAACAATCTTTACTCTCAACAATTAATAGGGTACAACAGCGAATCTTCCCTGAATTATGAAAAAGGGTGGGACTCAAGAATCAGTATAGCCAAGAATCCAATTAAATTTTATTCTATTCAAATCGGTGAAAAATTCAAAATTCAGTCGCGTGGAGAATTCAATGATCAAGATATCGTTCCTTTAGGGTTTGAGAGTGCTGTGGCAGGTGAATTTACCGTTGTCTTGGATTCTATTTCCGGCCTAGAAAACGTATATTTAAAAGAGGGTGAAAATATTCATTCCCTACCACACACTTTCTATACAGAGGTAGGAACATTTGACAATCGTTTTGAGCTTGTCTTTGACAGTTCTCTTGGACTTAAAGGTTTTTCTAGTAGTCTTGTTACGGTTTTGCCTAATCCTGTCCGCAATGTACTGTATATAACTCTTAATAAACCTAATGATTATAAATATGAATTATTTGATATTTCCGGCAGAAAAATAAACGGGCTAAAACGTGAAAATAACAGCTTTGATGTAAGTTTTTTATCTGTGGGTGAATATTTTTTGGTAGTTTATAGTGAGAAATCAAAAAAAGTTTATAAATTTGTAAAAAAATAGTATGAATAACGCTTATGTTTATCGTCATACAGATTTTCAAGGAAAAATTTTTTACGTTGGAATAAGTGTTAAGGCTAAATTCAAACGTGCATACTCTTCTCTTAAGAGATCTAAATATTGGAAAGAAGCTGCAAAAGACGGCTTCACTGTAGAAATTTTGACACACAGTATAGAAAGGTCTTTTGCCGAGGAGTTAGAACAGATTTTAATAGCTTGGTACGGTAGAGAACATCTAGGCACAGGATGCCTAATAAATAGAACCAAGGGTGGTGAAAAAAATCCCGGAGCCATTCCTTCTAAGGAGACAAGAGAAAAGAAAAGGTTGGCGATGGTTGGAAAAATGGTAGGTGTGGAAAATCCTGCATGTATATCTATTATTAACACCCAAACGCTTAAGGTGTATGAGTGCATTAAAGATGCTTGTGAGGATTTTGGAGTAACAAGTGGTACATTATCTGATTATTTAAGTGGCAAATCATCAAATTTAACCCCTTTAATATATTTAAAAGATTATGTTTTAGGAATGCCGCCTATTATACCAGCTATGCCGTTTCAGGATGTAATGTGCCCAGTGATCAATATAGAAACGGAAGAAACTTGGCCTTCTATTAAAATAGCAGCAGAGAAAAATGGTCTGGATAAAAATACGTTGCTCTCTTATTTAGAAGGCAGGGCTGGAAATCCGACATCATTGAGGTATGTAAATAAAGAAAACAAGTCTAAAAACCCCTCACCTAAGCACATAAAAAGAAAAATTATCGACATAGTTACAAATCAGATTTGGAATACAAAATTAAGGGCTTGTAAGGATAATAATATAGCAGAATCAACTCTGTATTACATGTTGAATGGCACATACCAAAATAGAACTAATCTTAGATATTTAGACGAATAATATATAAAACTAAAAACAATGAAAGAATTAATTCAAAAATTAAACGACCTTAAGATATTACAAACATCCGGAGACTGGGAAGAAGATATTCCAGAAGAAATATATACGGAATATTTTGAAAATAATTTCAGAGAAATTGAGGAAGAACTTGACGTTGAAAAACACAGGCACTATGAACTGTCAACCACTGTTATTGAGCTCATAGAAGATGGACATGAATTTTTAATGGGCATAAGGGTTATAAGTAAGTTATACTCCGATATGTCCATGTTCGAGGATGTTTATCATTATTTGGAATTTTTTGAGATGCAGCAAGTAGAAGCCATAACTTATGTGAGGGTATGAAAGTAGACAAAGGATTATGGTTTATGAAAGGCATGATAATGGGAATTTGTCTGGGAACTTTGGATGATACGCCTTATCCTACAGTCTTATATCCTATAAGTATTATAATTTTTACTGTTTTAACAATGATTATACAAAATAAAAATGAACGACACAGATGAAATTGGAGCACTAACCGCTCCACAAGACAATTCCGATAAAATAGTAAAGGCATTTTGGTGCCAACTAGATAAATACACTGGAAATGCAAATTATTATACACATAAGATAAGTTTTGGAATAAATAGTTCAATAGGGTTTTATTCTAAAATCAAAAAAGTTAAGAGATTTTTATTACCGAATTATGATGTAGTGGTCAGTGAATATGTCTATGTTAATGTCTATAATGAGGATAAAAACATTACCCTTTCTGTTTCAATAAATGATAATGAAAAAGTTGGTTTAATTAAGGCCGAGATATTTCGCCGAAAAATAGAGTTTGAACAGAAAGCATTGAATGAATTGATGTGCTGATGGAATACTTCGATCCAACCAAAGAATTTTACATACTTATTACCGTACAATCCAATAATTTAAGACTAATGAAAGAAATAAGAGAATTCGATTGCAGAAAATTTAAAATAAAAAGCGAGCCTGAAGTATGGTATTTCATAAAGACAGGCTTCCACGACACATATACCTGTATAAAGGAAAGTGCATTTGATCCTATAGAGGAAGTCAGTGTGCATACCAGCGAGGAAATATTTGTAAGATTTGGGGTTGAGCTATGAAAGGTATTGTAAAAATATACAACTTTTCCAAATGGAAAGGTCAGACCAGATCCCAAAAATGGGCACGGAGAAAGAAACTTGAAATTCGGTGTAAGCAGATTTGCAGTACGATTGATTTTTTGGCCGGTCTAAATATTCTTGATAAAAGTACACATGATAAACTTGTTGAAATATGGAGAGTTTTAAGGGTAGAGTGTATGAAATTTGAACCGCATAGAAAACATAGGTTTTACTATAATATAAGACAAGATTGCAATCAACAACAATTTGTAAAAGAAGTTGACAACCAAATTAAAAGGTATGAAACACATTTTCCAAATTACCAAGTTGCAATGAAATTTGGGGGAGTTTTTACGAAAAGGCAACTTTATCAACCTAATTAAAAAATCGCCGAGAAAAAATTAATAAAACAGTTATAATAAACCTATATTTGCACAATAAACCAGTTAAGTTTATTATGATAAAAAAATTAAATTATGGAGGATAGAGTATTCATCTACAAAGATAAGCAATATTACATAGAATCATTTGGAGAAATGAAAATTCCAAATGGTAACTGGGTAGACTGTACTATTTATATTTCTTTGGAAAGTGGTAAGAGGTATTGTCGTTTTAGTGAGGATTTTAATAATAAATTTGAATTGGTTTGAACTTAGATAACCCAATTATAGGAGATATTGAAACAACCAACCTTTTAGAAGATATGGAGGGATTAAAAACAGATTTTCATGTCTTAGGGATTTGTTTTCTTAATGCTGAAACACAATGGCAAATAAAAACCACTAACAAGGAAGCTGATGTAAAAAAAGTGTTTGAAAATCCTAATAACACCATTGTAGGACATAATTTCTGGATGTTTGACGTTCCTGCATTAGAAAAAATTTTCAAGGACATAAAAATACAGGCCACAATTATTGATTCATTATTAGTTGCATGGTATATTGAACCCAATAGAATTAAAGAAGGTGGAAAATATGGATTAGCTGATTATGGAGAAGAATTTGGGGTAAAAAAACCAGAGATAAATGATTGGCAAAACCTTTCCTATGCTGAGTATGAAAATAGGGTAACTGAAGATTGTAAAATTAACACTAATACATATCTAAAACACTTGGGTATGCTCAGGGAACTTTATGATGGTAATGATGAAACCATAAAAAGCCTTTTAAGATTTCTTATGACAAAAGGCAAGGTTTACAAAATGCATCAGGATAATCCATTTACCTTGGATGTTGAACAGTGTAAAGATAATTTGGAATTGTTTGATGAAATGATAAAGGAAAGGGTTGATAAATTAAAGACCGTAATGCCTAAAATTCCAGTGGAGGTTATCCGTAAAAAACCAAAAAGTCTTTATAAAAAAGACAACACTCTATCCAGCGCAGGAGAAAAATGGAAAATACTTACAGAGGGTTGCAACTTACCCTTAGAATATGAAGGAGATATAAAAGAAATCATAAAATATGAAGATTCAAATCCACAAAGCGTTTCTCAAGTCAAAAATTGGCTATTCAGCCTTGGTTGGAAGCCTCAGATATTTGTAGATTCAGTTAGTACTAAAGGAGATGTAAAAAAAGTTCCACAATTAAAAGATAAGGAAAAGAATCTTTGTAAATCCATTATTGAACTGTCGGAATCAGTTCCTGAAATAAAAGAATTAACTGATCTCAGCTTATTACAGCATCGTAGAGGCTATTTTGTAGGTTTTCAGAGGGATAGTATAAGAAATGGGAAAATAGTTGCCGATATAGCCGGTTTTACCAACACCCTAAGAATCCGACACAGAACTCTTGTAAATCTAATTAAGCCATCTGCACCTTATGGTGAGTATGTTAGAAGCCTTATTAAACCTCCTGAAGGTTATATTATGATCGGTTCTGACATAGGTGGTCTTGAAAGTGTGACAAGAAATAATTTTGTTTATGATATTGACAGGGAATTTGTTGAAGCACAGTCACATCCTTTTTATGACCCTCACTTGGAGATTTGTGAGATTGCCGGGATGATGACTAGAGCCGAAGTATTCTTTTACAAATGGTGGAAAGAAAAAAGAAAAAATCCTGATATAAAACTTGAAGAAATAGATGTTGTTCCTGAAGATTTTTATATCATTTTGAATGCTTATAAAACTGATGAGGAAAAAAAAGAATTCCATGATAAACTTGACAAGAAACGTCATTCTGGTAAGCAGACCAACTATTCTAGCATGTATGGTATAGGAAAAGTCAAGCTTGCCGACGATTTAAAGATAACTGTAAAGGAATCCGGTAAACTTATTGATGCATATTGGATTAAAAATAAATGTGTAAAAACGTTTTCAGAATCCTGTAAAACAAAGACAACCAAAAATGGACAGTTGTGGGTGAAAAATCCGCTTAATAATTATTGGTATTCGCTTAGGGGAACAAAGGACATTTTTTCTACAGTAAACCAAGGTACCGGAGATTACATTTTTACATTGTGGCAACATAATCTTATGAATATGGGTGTTATTTTATATGGCGGTTGGCATGACGAAATCGTTACATGTTGTAAGCCCGAAGAGTCTGAATCCGTAATACAAAAACTTAAAGCTGCTATGGATTTGGTCAATAAACAATTAAAACTTAAGGTTCCGATCAGTGTTGATTATAAATTAGGCAAGAATTATGGAGAGGTTCATTAAAAATAATTTCTTTTTTGCATTGTCATTAAAAAATAATGTTTATCTTTGCCTTATCAATGTTGGAGAAAGTTAAGATTTTTACTGTTTTTCTTTTTTCCGCGAAATTTATAAAACTATGAATAATTATTTACTTTATGGCCTTTTGATTTTTTACCTTGTGGGGTATGCTGTCCATTTTTATCTTTTTACCCGCGATAAAAATGCAATTCAAACTGGCTGGGGTCTAGTCTTTACCGGGGCATATTTCTCAATCATTTCTTGGATTGCAGTAATAATGTTTCTAGCTTTTGAATCTAAAGCACAGCCTCCAAAATGGTTGATTGGAGATAAAAATAGAAAACCATGAAAGACTACGAACTATTAGAATCAGAAAGAGCCAACTTCACCGAAGAACAACTGAAAACTTATGACCAAGCAATCCGCTACACAAAAAATGAATGGGCTGGTAGTTATGATGGTTGGAGTGTTGGGCATGATTTGCTCAAAGGTTTAGGTTGGCGTGAAGAAAAAGTAATTGAAGGCCATAGGGCTTTCGTAAAACTTGTTAAGCCATGCTAATAAAACTATTTACATCACCGTTACCCGATATTAAGGAAATTGAGAAAGATATAAATCTCTGGCTTGATTTGGAAGAAAATCACAATATCACAGTCCTTAGTTGTGAGACAAAGCCAAATATGATGCATGATTTGTATTATGACGGAAATATTTGTAATCAGTGGAATGAATATATAACTACAATACTTTATAAACCATGAAATACACAGACGACAACTTTAAAGAGTTATTAAGAAAGGCAATCGAATCCGCAAAAGGAACTGATTGGGGTTGGGATGGTGAGGATGAAGTGCCTTATGATACCTTTGATGTGGATAGTGCTGTTGAAAATATATTGATTATAATCAAAGAGCATTTATCATGACACAAGACGACTTTCTAATAAAATACCGGCAAATAGAAAAAGAGGCCGATGAAAAGAAATCACAGTTAAGGATGGAATACGTCAAGGCAACAAATCCTTATAAAATAGGTGATATTATTTCCGATCACTACAAGACAATAAAAATAGAAGGTGTTTCTGGAATTGCAACTGATGGGGGAAGTATTGTTCCTTATCCGATTTATCGTGGTGTGGTTTTAACCAAGACAGGGGCTGTCGCCAAGAATCAAAAGGATAATTTAATGTATGCGAATAATATTGTAAAATGAAACTAGACGGAAAGAAGATATTAATGGAAAAAGTAGGTTGTTATAATGGATTTTTTCCCGGCGGCATTACCTATTTAAAAACGGTTGAATATAAATTTGACGATGAGGAGAAGGCCAAATTGTTTTATTATGGTGTAAAGGCCAATGAAGATTTATATAAACAAATTATGAAAAATGTATGATGATTTTAAACATCTTATTTTTCTCCGGCGTTTTTCTTATCTTATTGGGGTTGTATTATGCCATTAGGGGGTATTATGTTCCGTATTGGATTACTAAATCTTTTATTTTTGTCTGTTTTCTTTTTGCGGCGGTTTACTTAATTTTAAAAATATTTACATGAAAAATATAGTTTTCGAATTCATTATCCAACTTGTACTTGATGCAAAGAATAAAGAGGAAATGCCTATACTGAAAGCCCTTTTATTGTTGTTTTTTATTTGCGGTGAGGATGAAACAGGAGAACTATTTGAATTGTTTGATTTTTATGCACAACCTTATGGACTCATTGAGGTAAATATGCGGGAGAAATTTGCTATGGATGATTTAATATCACTCCGGAAATCAGAATCCACCGTAATTGCTTTAAGAAACAGGGATCCATTTTGGATAGATTTATTACCCTTTAATCTCAGGCTTAAAATTGATAAAATAATAACCAAATTGGCAAAAACTGAGTTATTTGAAAAAGATTCCTTTGATTTGGTAAACTTACACAAACAGCATTTTTCACATAGGTATTATTATAAAAGAAACGGGGATTTAAGCGTTTTGGTGCCAAAAGAAGTTTTAAAACAAGAAGAAAAATATGTTAAATAAAGCAAACCTAGAAGAGATATTTTTCTTTGCCGGAAAATATGTAGAGGATAAAGACGAAGCCATAAAATTTTCAAAGGAAATAGGCGTTTATGTCATGGAACTGTGGAGGAAAAATCGAGAAGCAGAGCTGATACTCAACAAGTCTCACATAGACAAAGCTAAAGAGAAAATCCGTAGCAGCACAGGTTTACATGAAGAAGTTTATTGGGAGGGCATGGAAAAAGCCATTTCAGTAAAAATTGTTTCTAATCAGACTGAAATAACTCAAGCGAACGAATTTATAATAGAAATACTGAAATAATGGAAGACATAGGTATAATTGCCCAAGAATTAAAAGATGAGTGGAATATAACAACCGATAGAATATTACTCCAGCAGTTGGGTATTACGTCTGAAGTTGATAAAAAGAAGTTATTTGCTTGGATTAAATACCAATGCGCCTTTTCTTATAATGAAGGTTATGAAAATGGTCAGGACAGTAAGGTGTTGCAATTCAAAGATCTGATGAACCTTAACAGATAAATATGAAACTCCTAAAGAAAGCCTACGAAATAAATCGCGACAAGTTTGCTGCACCTTGGGATATTACCGACGAAGTGTTTTATGCCGAAACAAGAGGAAAAGCTAAGAATGCCGCTTGGATGGCAATGAGCTATGATGGTACATATTACGATAAATACGGCAGAGAAATTACATTCCTGAATCTTCCAATTCGCCGGGCAAAAGATAATGACATCTACGAATATCTAGGCAAAGAGAAAAGAAAATGCGATATTGATTATGATATTCAGAAAAATAACCGTAACTTTGAACTCGATAAGCTATTAAGCGAAAATCCTGATGGAAAATGTTACATTATTAAACGTGGTCAATATTACAGGCCAAACAGTAACGGATACACGGATCACAGAATCAAGGCCGGAATCTACAGTTTAGAAGAAGGTATTTCCGATGTAAAAAGATGTGGTCTTTATGATAATATTCATGTACAATTGATTGACATTGAGGAGCACAATAAATACATGATTGAACATATTGAAGATTTAAAAAGTAGATTGTTATGAACCATTATCAGATAATTACAAAACTAATAGGCCAAGTTAGCCCTATTGGAGACGCAAGCAAAGATGATGAAAGGTTAGCAAATCTAATTCAACATTGTGAACTCATAGAGTTGCTTATGGAAGATGTGCAGTATGTTGCAAACCATAAAAATTCCTATGAATCATCAGTGAAAATGTTAGGAGATTACGCGGATAAATTTTTAAAAACCCTGTTGGAAAACTATTATGAAAAGTAAAAATATACCTATAGTAATTTATTTACAATCCGATTCAGAAGACTACGCGGATTATACCGACGGTGTAAATTGGTGTTCGGATCAAATAAGTCAATCTGATATCCGGTATGTGAGAACCAGATATTTAGAGGATGCACTTTCCCGCCGGATAAAAGAATTAGACGACGAAATAAAAACAATAAACACCGCAACAATGTCTGGAAATAAAAAAGCAAACAGATTAAGAGGAATAAAGAAAGAGTTAAAGGATTGGCTAACAAGTACACAAATATTATAACCCATGAAAACATCATTTATCAACTATCAGCTAAACAAACCAAACCACACCGACGAATACATAGTAAGATTTGAGCAGGGAGGGGAATTCTATCACGAGATAGGACATTATTGCATTATAGAGAAAAAATGGGCTTTCAGGTCTGAGGATGTTGAAATCTGGAATATTGTTGGATTTACAAAAATACCTAGATAATGAAAGAAAAATTAATTGATTTTGAAACAGCAAAACTTGCACATAGTAAAGGATTTGATGTAATTGATAAAATAAATACTTCATATTCATCCACAACATCTTTAAATGGAGAAATAAAATCGGTAGGAATTAAACTGCTTATTACCTGGATAGATTGTTGGAAAAAGACCCCAACAGATACTAGATATAATTATACTTGCTTAAGACCTACACAATCTTTTCTACAGAAATGGTTAAGAGAAGTTAAAAACATTGATTGCCATGCTATGCCAGTGAGATTTACGGGAGAAATTGAAGTTGGATATTATACTTATGCAGTACGAAGTATCCAACCCGTAGGGAGACAGAAATATAAATTTGATACTTGGGAAGAAGCTTTGGAACAGGGATTGCAAGAAGCATTAAAACTTATAAAAAATGAAAATTAAGATAGGCAAACCAATAAAAGCACCAATAGTCTGGGACGGCGATTACGGAAAATACAATGCAAGGAGGGATTTGTTCCTTGACAACGATATTGTAATCTATTTCGATCTGGACGTTTCGGTTC
>Ga0247816_10000779_pt1 | contig 16906 bp, 21 predicted proteins | sample UWRJL209509C1_FD_179930 | JGI IMG/M metagenome (GOLD analysis project Ga0247816, IMG submission 179930) | Plant litter microbial communities from Arlington Agricultural Research Station in Wisconsin, United States - UWRJ-L209-509C-1 | ecosystem: Environmental > Terrestrial > Plant litter >...
CTAAACACGAAGTATATACGCCCAGATACGCTCTGTTTTCAGGATGAGGAAGATATATGCAATCTTCGCGATGAACTTCATAATCGCGGTTCTTCTGCGGATACTTGTTCACGTAGTACTTTTTCATAAGCTAATATTCGGTGTGATACTATCACAAAAGTATCAACGTAGAAGCTTTCATTTTACGGTTACCCGTAAACCATCAAATAATTCTTTTGTCCTTGCAGTAAGCAACCAGCTGCTCATTATTTGATATGTTCAACGACGTCTTAATAGCATTTAAACGCTTTTCCACGCTACTCAACCCAGAAGGCTTAATGTTTTTCTCTTGTAAATACGCTGGTATATTCTTCTGTGGCGTTCCGTTACAGAGCAAAGTGATAATCTCAATATCAAACGCTTTGAAATCGTAAGAATTTTCAGTCCTTTTTCTGCGCACCAGATCGGCCGACCGGTACTTTTTATTCTTAGAAACCGCGTCGATGGCGCGCCTCAGATCATCCGCGTCATATCGGGCTTTCCGCACATACGCATCAATACCAAAGTCTTCAAATAAATCGTCCACAAGACTAATGTTATTCTCCAGGGAGAAAACGATAATCTTAAGACCAGGTTGCACAGCTCTTACCGCTTTAATCAGCTCCTTCCCTCCTCCTATTTGCTGCACGTTACTGTCTTCATCAAATGATAGATCAGTGATCAGGAGATCGTAAGGTTGTTCCTGGCGAACAGCCGTACGGACCAGCTCAAGCGCTTCGTCACAATACGACCTGAAATCGCGCTGGGCAATCCCCAGATCCTCGAGTGTTTTGCGCACAGAAATATTGGCGTGTTCGTGGTCTTCTGCTATGAGTACTTTTTTGAACATGATCCTCTGTTATTTTTTTAAGAAAATGGGAAAGAGATATGGATTGATAAACCCTTCTCCAAAATATTATCAAAAGTAACAGTACCACGAATACCATTTATACGGTTTTCCGTATTCTTCAAACCATTTTTCTTTGCGGCATCCGCCGTGCCTACCCCATCATCAGTATATAAAATGCCAACATGGGTATCAGTCCGATGAAATTTGATAACTACTGTGTGTGCTTTGCTGTGTTTTTTCATATTGGTCATCAGCTCCTGCAGGATCATATACACCTCGGCCTTTGCAGCTTCATCTACATCTGCCCACAAATCTGGTTCGTTAGCCACTATCAACACTTCGGTAAGATCGGACGAATAAGATCGCAGCATTGTGGAAAGCTGTTCACTATAATCATCCCCGTTTGCTGGTTCAGGACTTTCATAAGAAATATCACGGGATATATTATAGAGTACTTCGAGTTTATCCAGCAACAAATCCCTGGTCATATGTGGGCTGTTCTCTAACTCAGACATCACGTGGTAAACCTTATTCGCCACCCGGTCGTGGATCCGCTTTACATACTTCAACTCGGTATTCTTCACTTCCAGTTCCTTCTCCTGATCCAGAATCTTCTTCCGTTTCCGGTACCAAAAATAAGCGCCCAGCAGCATCAGTAGCAAAATAGCAAGGATGAAATTCTGGACCAGAATGCTGTTTTTCTTGCGGATATTCTCTGCCTGGGATTTGAGGAAATCTGATTTATGTTTTTCGGTTTCGTACCTGATGATGGCGAACTGGTTTTTGGAACGCCCACGTGCCGTCTTCAGACTATCATCAAGCTTTTGGTAAGCGACAAAATACCTCTTGGTTTCCGCCAATGGCGCCAGCCTGATCAATTTCTGCAGGGCCGCCAGTTGATCATCGGGACTATCAATTTCCCTGGCTACCTGGTAATTCTTGCTGGCATATAGGAAAGCTGAATCGGTAGCATTATTGGTATAGAACTCTGCAAGGTGTGCATAGCTGGAATTCAATCCCCAAAGATCTTTTTCCTCCTTGCGGATACGAAGGGCTACCCGGTAATTTGGCAGGGCATTGTAGCTGGAATCCTGAAGCCACTTGGTATAGGTAAGATTGGTCAATGCCCTTGCATATTCTTTCCTGTTTTGTACTTTCGCTTTTAAAATCTGATTGTATATTTTGATAGCCGCGGGATTGTTTGCGAGTGCCCTGTAAGATGTGGCTTTGTTATTTAATGCAACACGCTTATTTACACTATCAACGGCTGTCCTTACCGCAGCATCGTAAAATCGCCCTGCATTTAAATAGTCGCCCAGCGCTTCTGTTGCTATGGCAAGGTTATTATAGTTGGAAAACAAATATACGTATTGGTCTTTCTTGTTGTGATTAAAGTACGACGAGGCACTGAGCGAAAACTCCTGCCCGCTAAAGTAATCGCCCTTGTTGGTAGCTATCAAACCCATATTGGTCAGGCATTTCCCTACACCCAAACTATCCTTCTCCAAAAGGAATTGTTCCCTGGCTTTATTGAAGTATACAAAGGCGCTATCTGCCTTTCCTTCTTCGCGGTAATCGAATGCCTTATTATAATATATGTTTTCCGCTTTCTTCTGCTCCCCGCCCCTCTCTGTACATGAAAGAACAAAAACAATGACAAACAGGAGTAGCGATAGGTATTTCAAGCGTTAATTTTTTACCAAAATAGGGAATAAATCAATCACTAGACGCACTTGCTATTTATTTCTACAATAAAAAATGGTTTGCCACACTAATTTACTTTTCCATGAATAACAGTTCATTTCAGCATTTAAATGCAACAAGTGGATAAATTTATAATTATTACAATGTGAAACTGATATTCCAGAACTCACTATCACAAATATTTTTTCATCCTTTTATTTTATCCTTAAAAGAAACATTCGTATATTTATAGGTAAATAACAATAACAGATAAATATATGAAAACAGCTCTCTTATTCTTATCAATTCTCGTTTCCACCTCTTATGCATCGCATACTGCACCATCAAAAAGTACCCGTGTTGATATAGTATATATATGCGATAGTAAAAATGCCAAAGTTTACCACAGCTATGAATGTCGCGGTTTAAACAACTGTACCCACCAAACAGTAAAAGTCAGCAAAGCTGAAGCTGTAAAAATGGGCCGCAGGGCTTGCAAAGTTTGCTACTAAAAGCAAATACTGTTAAATTATAAATGGACCTATCATAAGATTTCTCTGTACAAAAAAAATTGAGTATACTTATGATAGGTTCATAGCCGTTAAACTAGAAATCAACACCAAATGAACAAGGTTACTCAAATTTCTATTTATTTTGCCGTACTCACCCTCCTGCTCAACATATATTCATGCAAAACCGCCTATCCCGAATTCGGAATAAGCACAATTAAGCTGGTGAACGATACTGCAAATACCAGGGCGTTAAAAAAGGCACTTAACACATTGCCCGACCAGGATTTTGTTGCCAACACATTCGTTACCAAAGACAGTACTACCATACCTTACCGTCTGTTAAGCCCGCTGAACAATGAGTCTTCACAGAATTATCCTTTAATTATTACCCTTCATAATTCAACCAGGATTGGTACGGACAACACCTCTCAGCTTGAACCGCTGGCAAGAATATGGCTTGAGGAAAACAACAGGACTAAATACCCGGCTTTTGTTGTGGCGCCACAGTTTGCTACCCGCGCAACTACTTATACATTTGACCAGCAAAGGCAAATACCAACGTCTAAACCCCAGCCACCGCTGCTTGCCATCCTTGACCTGATAGATACCTTAAAGAAGACGCACAATATAGATGAGAACAGGATTTATCTGGTTGGATACTCGATGGGCGGATCGTCTGTAATAGATCTCCTTAATATAAAGCCATCCATGTTTGCCGCTGCAGTGGCTATTGCGAGTGTTCCGCAGTTTGAAAATACAGAGAAATTGCAGGGCGTACCTATCTGGCTGATCCATGGCAGTGATGATATAGAAAACCCATTTGCCGGTAGCGCGCAATTGTACAAGGCCATCAGCGAACAACAAAAAACCAGGTTCTGGATATTTGAACACAGAACGCACAATAACATTTTATCCCCCGCCCTGCTTGGAACGGTCATCCCGGAATGGTTGTTTACCAAAACACGCCCTACGGCTCCGCTATAGACAGCGAATAAAATTGGGCTAAAACGCGAAAGAGGCAGTAGTAAACAGCAAAATTATAGTAGCCCAAAATAGAATTTCCTATGGAATCAGGTGAGGGAATTCAAATCAGGTTGACAGCGTTTTTAATTTAATTTCTAAATAGCGGATTGTGTTTTTTTAGCACACCAAAGTCTTTTTCACCAGCAGCAAGAAAATACGTCTTTATTATTTGTTCGACTTTAATTGCTGAAATTCTACCGGCACGACCGGGGCAATACTTCTCGAAATGATGAGGTGCATAGAACCTTAAATCTTTTACTTTATCTTTTGTGATCAGTTTAAAAAATAGTCCCCCTCCATCATATATATAATTTGGCTGTTTTTCATCTCCTATACTGGGACATCCTTCACCGTCATCCACATCATCCTTTATTTTCCAGATCATCTCTTTTGCCAATTCTTGCCACAATTTATGCAACACCTCCTTTTCAGCGATTTTTACCTCAAACAAAGCATTAATATCAGGAGGCTCCTGCATCATCATCATTAAGTTTCTATGGCTGATGATCCTATTTATAGCTCTAGGGATTATAACCTTGGAAGAAGGTTCTATCAGGTTTTTATATCGATAGGTATACATATTAACGGTGTCGCCCGTTTTGCTGATGATATAATAATCGGGGTATTCATATATGATACCCGTGTACGAAAAAATGATTGTACTGTCGGCGGTTTTCTTTAAAATGTCGAATAACGGAGCTGAATTGAATTTCTGAGCTAATGATATATTGGGATTTAATAAGAACAATGAATATAAAATTGTTAAGAATACAAGGGATTTTATATTATTCATATATTTTTTGCCCTGTCTGATATGCAGCATAGTCTTTTATCTGGTTACTGGTACCGTTGCTTTGGAGAACCCTCCGAAGTTGGTAATGCGTATTTAACGTCTTCTTGGTGACAGCTAATCATACTTAAAAAAAATGATATTAGTAGTGACAGTCATATAACATTTATTGCCCTCATATCGAGCGAACATTAACTTAATAAATGTACAATGAACCACGCAGACTATTGTTACCTAACAATTACTTATTTGTTCTGGGATTGTTAAGGAAAACAACAGGAATAAATACGAACTCTAAACTAATCCATGGTAGTGTTCATACTGTGAGCCCATTTGCCAGTAACGCGTAATCCTACAAGCCGATCAGCGAAAAACACGTTCTTCGGCTCCACTATAAGCAACGAACATGCCTCGACAAAAATCCGGCAAAAAGGCGATTTTCCGGAAAATTAACTTTTTTAGGCAATTTATTTGCTATTTAATTTAAACCATAGTACGTTTGCTATTGTAACAATTGAGTAATTGTTATATGTTTGTAGTTCTAGTCATACAGAATAGGATTGCAATACAAGCCTCGCACCATAATCTAACAAATTACCAAGCGAGCGTAAGTGTAGCATCCATCACCCTATATTGCAATATAGGGCTGGTGCTCCTTATGTCTATTGTTTGGGCCATTTCCAAAAGAGATGGTGGTTTTGTTAGAACCATGGTACAGTAGACCGAGTGAGTTACCAGCCCTATTTTGTGTTGGCAGCACCCTTAGTTAGAGGCTTAATTAATTAAATTTTTAACCGTTTAATTTTTAATGCAAATGACTAATGAAAACCAAAACCTGATCACAGTGCCAGCAGAGTTCAAAGAGGCCTGCAGCAATTGCAAAAACACCATGCAGTTTGCACTGCAAATCTTTATTGACTGCTGTACACTTTTCCATGCCTTAAAACCAGGTTACAGCTGCTTATTTAGTGAAGCCCTTGAGACTATTTTCCGTTACCTTGATACCAAAAGACCAGGTACAAAAGTGATCACGGATAATAGCAAAGAAACCCAGGACCACTTGCTGGCTATTTTAAAAATTGTTGTTGAAAAGCGCGCTTATGAAACCCTGGCCAAAAAGGAAGTAGCCAAACATGTGGACGGACTGCTAAAGTCAACTGCGGGCAGTTACTACCCAAAATCAAGAAAGCTCTATATTGATGAGGAAATACCCCTAAAGCTGACAAAGGATTTCTGCGCCATGTGCCAGCTGTATGAATGCCACCCGGCAGAAATACTCAATTATTATATGAGTGTGATTTCGTTGGCTGATGTGGATTTCCGAGGCGATGTGAACATCATCAAAGCCGACAATTACAGTATGTTTTTCTTTATGAACACGATGCACAACTACGTACAACGCCGCAGAGAGTTGTTAAAACTGACCGCGGAGGAAGCGGAATAAGGACAAGGGTGACATAGCCGAAAGGGGCAGGTACCTGCCTGATGATTTGTAAGAAGGCATATGATGAGGCATCCGCCAGAATGGGCGGATGCCTCTTTGCTTTCAGCTTAACTGTTATCTTTACCGTTTTGGTGATCGTTATGGAAATCGATAAGCTTTCCTTGTAGTTCTATAATCTCAAATTGGAGCTTTTCCAGCTTCATTTTAAGTTGATCGTTCAGTTCAATGTAGCCCATTATGTTTGGCTCCATTTCTCCATAAATTAGTACTGCAGGGTTAACACCTAGAACGTCAGCCGTCCTAAATAGTAATTCTATTCCGGATTTTCTTGGGTTGGTTTCGAGTCTTAAGTAGTCGACTATTGAAATGCCTAGCTGTTCTGCCATATCACCCTCGGTCAACTTTTTATCTTTTCTAAGATTAGTGATGTTGTGTCCTAAAAAGGCATAGTTAGATGGATTGTTCATGTTTTAAATTTTATTGTTATAAAACTATTCTGTTAATCTCTAGCAAAACGCATTGATTTTTACCAGAATAAGTAATTATTTGATACTACAATTATTCTCAGGTGCAAATTAAAATATAATTTTTCTTATTCAAAAAAATAATTAAAAATTTTATTTTGATAAGCTGGGATTTATTGACCGCCGCCTGGAGCATTCCCTTCGTTGGAAGCGGTTTGATCGTAAAACCAAATAAGTTTGGCTTGCAGCATAGCAATTTCTTCGTCTTTTTCTCGCAGCAGAACCTTGTTCTCAGCAATTGTTGCTTCTTTTATCCTCCAAACGGCATTGAGATTCTCAACTGTATAATTCACTGTGGCTCTCATAAAAACTATTTATTCTTCGCTTCCTCATAAAGCTGGATAAGTTTAACCTGTAGCTTTTTAATTTCTTCCACCTGTTCGTCCACTAAGGTTGCAAGTCTTAGATTTTCAACTGCATATTCATTTTTGACAGGGCCATCACCACTTTTTAAAATAGCCGTAGAGTCAACGCCAAATACGGCAGCAATTTGTTCAAGTCTTGAAATCGTGATATCAGCTACTCCAATTTCGATTTTACAAAAATTAGGTATTGACATTTTCAGTTGCTTTGCAACCTGCCCCTGAGTCCAGTTTTCTTTTTGCCGCAAGCGCCGAATGTTTTTTCCGATCGTGTTTTGAGGGGTTTTTCCCATTGTATTTTTATTCATTGTTAAAATCTACCGAGTGTATGGCATCGGCCAGAATTATTTTGCACTCATCTTGTCATACGCCTTAATGAGCTTGGTCTGCAGTTGCGCGATCTCTTCTTCCTTTTCGTCTAATAAAGCAGCAAGCCTTATACTTTCTGCTTTGTATTTAGCCGTTATTGAATCATCACCGCCTTTTACTATGAAGGTGTAATCAATATCAAATACTTCGGCAAATTTTTTAAGCTTTGTAAAGTAGACGTCTGCTTGTCCAAGTTCAATTTGAGAGATGGTAGGTATCGATAGGCCCACTCTCTCCGCAACGTATCCTTGAGTCCATCCATTTCTTTTCCTTAAGCGTCTAATGTTTTGTCCGATTGTTTTTTTTGCATCACTTCTTTTCATTTTATGTTGTGTTTATTGTTAATATCTATAGTGTCTATTCCAGGGTTATCTGTCATGAGTTGAAAACTTCTTCTCACAAATATTTTTCTTCACACTGTTTAAGGTTAAAATTTAAAACATGCTTGTACAGTTCATTCTGGTAAACCAGTAACTGATTGTTTAGCTGAAGTAATTTTACCACTGCCTGTAAATGCTGCTGATCACAGTTTTTGCTTAGCCAGAAGTCTGCACAGCAATCGTTTAAATCATAAAATTTGCCGAAATCTAATTCCCCGTAGCAAAACATTTGAAACACCCCTTTTAAAACACTTAGCAAAGACAATGAGTAAAGGTTGTGCATTTCTATGTAGTCTAAGGTATCAGCATCTTCTTCTTCGATTGATGAAGGAAACTCATCCAACACCAAAGACCAGTACAATTCTGACGAGATACGGATAATGCGTTGGTCGGTACCCAGGCACTCTTTAAGCTCAATGGAATAAGCATTAGCAACATCAAAAAGGACAGTATCGAAACTTTTAACTGTCGAAGCAATGATGATCATTAACGACTGGTTCAGTTGCTGACTTTCCAGATGCCCCTTGAGTTCCTGATAATGGTCAATGATTGCAATTTTCAAAGAAATCTGCTTGTAGAGGTGGGCGCAGATATCCAACACGTGGAGAAAAACAGGGACCTTGTCCCCGTTTTTATATTTTCTGATAGCCATAATTCTAATTGGTATTCTTTGTATTTGATCGGATCTCTAGTGCTAATAATATGGGTAGTATGGAGGGCCACAGATAATAAACCCTACCAATTAGTTTTAAATGAGGTATACCCCATGTTTTACGCCAGCGATGGCAACTGCGTACGTCAATTGAAAATAGTATTGCAAAGTCTGCATTGGTGAGTAGAGGTTTTTTTACCATTTCTGTTAATATCTCCCTTTTGGCATCTTCAGGTTCAACTGCAACTATTGCCTGCAATGCATCTTCGAATTTTTTTATTAAAGGTGATTTATTCATTTATTGTTATTTTAAGGTTGATTGATATTTGTTGATTTGGAATGCCGCTTGTTGCTATACAGTTGGCATTTCAAATCACTTTTTATTGCTTCTTATATAGTTGATCAGTATATCTATGTCATCCCTGATGGCACTTGACTCTGTATAATTGGCAAAACTTATAAAGAACGCATTTCTTACATTAGGAGCCGTACGCTGAACTTCAAGATCCATTATGGCAATATTCTTTTCATTGAATAAACCGTATATATTTGACGGATATTTACCTGAGCGCAGCTTGAGGTAAAAGAAGTGGTGCTGATGGTTATTTATATATTGATCATCAAAGAGCCCCGAAGCAAGCAACAATTTTTTGGCCTCCATCAAATATGATTTCGGTGTTACATAATGAAGATTGTGTTTAATATTTTCATACTTATTGAACAGTTTAATTATTGCAATGCTTAAAGAGACTGGCAACCGGATCCCCTTACGTGCATATGATTTCGCTAACTTCTTTACCTCTTTTGAAGGACCAGCAATAACATTTACTGGATTTAATAATTCGTTATTGCTCAGTATAGTAATATAAATTATAGAATTATTTGACCCAGGTTGCATTCCTCTAAACAGGTTTGGAATATTCACAATTTTTGGATGCCTGTCATCAAGGAGAATTTTGAACTTCTTAGTTTGCTGTAGATGACGAAGCCTCCGCCAAATGTCATCCTCGTCATCATGCAGCAATTGTAATGGAACTGAACTTCCCACATATACCAGTTCTACTCTTTCTTTTTCGCAAAATTTTTCCAACTCTTCCAATTTTTGTTCAATTGACTGGTGCTCTATAATCCGAATTTTTCTATTGGACGCTTGCATTGCTTTGTACACATCCGTTGAAATAGGCACTAAAACTATTACAGTAGTTCCAGGACTGCAAAAACTGGCACAGGTCGACGTTATTAATTCGCTATAATCATCGGTGTAGTACATTTCAGTATCAAAGAACTCATAATCCAGAACTGAGCTGATTACCTTCGCAAAAAGCGAAATTAACACAGGAATAACTGCTAAGTTCTTAACCCCCTCTTGAAGTGAGAGATATTGATTTGAAGCCAATTTAATTTGGCGGTCAAACGATTCAACATGGCCATGCACAATAGTCCTGTCCATCCTAATTAAAGGAATTGGTTCCGTCCCTTTCTTTAGCAATGTGTTAATCTCATTCCTTTTTTCTTCAGAGATCACCCGGATCAAATATGTACCAACTTTTGGCTTTGCGTCTATAATTCCAAATTCATATTTCGATATTCTCCAGACTTCTTTTATTACACGGATTGGAACGCCCAACTGGCGCGCTAGTTCTCCCTGATGAAGCATCCTGGCCCCCAGTATAGTCTTGTCTTTCAACAGCAAGATGACCAAGTATCGGGTAATGACGTGAGCAGCCTCCATAGCTTGAGGCTTTTGCTCATCAAGGATTTGTCGAAGATATTTGGCTATGTTTATCAAAATAATAGGTTAATAAGCAAATTTAATTATCACATAGAGTTTTTCCTATAGTATTTTCACTTTTTAATTAGGTTTGACAACAAATTGAAGGCGTTTTTACATTTTTTATCGCCAAGTAGTTTCCAAAAAAGCAATTACATAAATTAAATTACTATTTATCAGTCACATAGTATAACACTTTGACTTTTTGACATTTTATATTAGGTTTTTAGCACTAAAAAATTTGTAAACTTTTGGGACTAAAAACCTTCCTTATCAATAGAAAGATTAGTAATACCACCAAGGCCGACAGAATAACTATCAATATTATCTGAGGAGATTTCTGTTTTTCAACCCGCTTTTTGCCTGAACTTCGTTGTTCTTTCTGCCTTAATCTTTGCTCGCTTTTTGCAGTCGACGCTTCGTTTGTATTTGTACTTTTACTTGTCGAACTGAGCTGCCTTTGCTTGCCAACAACCATCACGCTATCAAACTCACCGGTAACTGCACCAGTTGGAGCAACATGTAATATTCCCCTAGGCCAAAAGCGAATGGAATAATTGGTTTCTGTAGTATCTCGACGCAACAATAACTGCTGTCCGCTTTTATGGTAGTCTAAAATTGTCGACGCTTGTAAATCTGTCAGTTTTTCAACTTTTGAAAAATCCTCCTCGGTCGTCTTTGATGTACGTTTTAGAAGTCCACAAGCCGATACTACTATGAACAGAATAAATAAAAATATTTTCTTCATGGGTACTTCCCCCTTTCTGTGTACCAATCAGCTATGCAATGTATAGTTGAGATATGTCGTACCTTCCTAAATACCCCCTGTCCTTCCCTTGCGCCTTGTACGGTTGTATTGCCTTCGGTGCTGTAAATCCACTTGCCTTTTTGCTGCATTACTATTCCTACATGGGCAATGCGCTTCAGTTCCGGAAAATATACCCCAATCAAATCACCGGGGAGTGCAGAACGCGCTAATCTGCAAGCTGGGAAAAGCGCGGGCGACCAGCCAGTTCTTGGTTTTGGAAAACCTGCTTTTTGGTATACCCAGCTTACGAAAGCCGCGCACCAGGGCTCTCCTTTTTTCAGCTTTACTACAGAAAGGTACTCTTCTACACGAGGGCCATCATTTCGGCCCGTAAGTTCCCTCACTCTCAGTTCATTATTTGCAATTTCTGTGATGGTAAAGCGGGAAGGTCGTTGTTGGGTATGTTTAAGTAAGCGCTTTAGCAAATCGCGTCTATACAGCTCATTGCTGCCAAGATAAGTAAAGCAAAGGAGGCAAAGAAAAAGCTTAATTGTTGACATGAGGTTAAGTGATTAAATTTGAGAATCAGTTTATTAAAATCGGGCAGGCCGGCCATCGTCCAGAATTGGCGCAGTAGCCACCAACATAGGGCAGTTACTAACATAAAGGTGATAAGGCTTAGCACGATAAGCAGCCAGGTATTTTGTTCTATAAACCCTGCTGTTGGGTCTTTACTACGAAACCATACGGGGAAAATAAGCCATATGATGATGAGCATACCTAATACCAGGACCGGGGTTATTTTCTTTGATTTGACTTGCAATACTGGCATAAGGCCATAGCGGGGGTATTTGAATACGAAAGTGTTCATACAATTTGATTTAAGATGAAATATTTTGTTAAATTTTGGACTAAAGATGCCCGGCGGCATCTCATAACTACTGCCGGGCAAACTTCCTGTTTAAAGGATGGGTATCATAGTGCCTAGGTATTGGCTGTTAGACACCACTTCGCCATTATCGCTTACAAAAAAGGCCCAGACGTGCACAGTCTTTCCCTCAAAGGCAACCGGCATTGAAACTTGATAAGTACCTGCAGACCGGGCCGCTGCGCGCATGATTGATAAAGAACGACGTGTTGTTTCGTCATACATGAATATTACAATACGGTCGCTACCATGTGTTATCATATCATCTGCTGAAAGTTCAGCGGGGTCCCAGTTGATTACCACTTCCAAATCAGGTAATGGTGGCATAACTCTCATTGTATATGCGTCTGGTAGATCGCCCTTGCTCAAGGTAACATTTGGAAAGTCGATCTCAAAATTGGGTGCCACCCCAACCATTGCATTATTTAAAAGATCACGCACTGCAGCATTGCTGCCATTCATTGTTTTAACGGACTGGAATCCAAGGTTCACGATTTTCTTTACAGACTTTATAAATTTGGTTGCTATCCCGAATTTACTTCGCTGGAGAATCTGCGATTCTTTTGGCGGTTTGCTAGACTTTTTGGGCTTGCTTCTTACGGTTGCTATACCGCGAACTATTGCTCCTACTACTGGGCCTACTGTGCCCGATACTCCGCCTACGATTCCTTTTAAAATTTTTCCCATTGTGTTTTAAATTAAAATGTAAATAAATCTGTTAATTAAGTTGTTGCGATACCGGTAGCTCGAACTTGTGATACAAAGATAAGTCAAGAATTAGCCAAACGTATTGGTTTTCAGTGGCCTGCGCGCAAATGTCCGGTAGTGTCCGTATTCGTCCGGTAATGTCCGATGTTTTTTTTTCATTGTATTAGGAATACCTGGTGGTCAGGGAATAGATGGAAAAATTGGACATAAAAAAAGCCCGGCTGTCAATGACAACCAGGCCCAATCCATGGCAAGATTTGTGAAAAGGAAGATTACTTCAGTTTGATGGATTTAATCCACTTACGCCGATCATTATTTTGATACTTACCAGGTGTGACCACTGCACCGCAGAAACAACCAGGACTTGTAATATGGTCTCTGTAAGTATACCAAGCTGAATTACTATTACTTGAATAATTTAAGAACATGCTGACGAGACACAAACATCCCGGGGGAACGTCAAAATCAAACGCAAAAGGCTCGATAATTATTTGATTGAAATTGAAACTTATACTTTGTCTTTCGGCGACCTCCACCATTTTTCCGTCGTGCAATCTAAACAATGAGAGAGCTACCACGATTTCGCACCGGACACTATCCCTCGGAAATTTAACATCCTGTTGAACATAAATTTCACTCATGTTTACACGTAGAATATTTCCGTGCAGCTCAATCTTATGCCAAACGTTTACCAGATTTTTCACCTGCGATCTCTTATTGAACTCCAGTCCAACCATAGGATCAAAGCTGTCTTCTGTAAATTCATACTTTCCTTCTACGGGATCGTAGCCTGATTTTAAACACTTAATAAGTCTTGCGCTAATTTGATTGATAGCGTCAATTTTGAACAACTTTGGATATTCACCAGCCAATGTTTTCCGTATATGGGCACCGAGGGTAGCGGCATCTCCAAAAAACTTATTTACACGTTTTGTTGCAGCTGATTGTTTGATTTCGCCCGCTGCCGGCTTTAAGGAAACGACTTGTTTCCCATTTACGATTCTGAATACGTAAGGGCCTATTGACCCCGACAGTAAATTGCCAAGTAGTATTGCCATATGCTATATTTTTTTTTAAGCAAATCTACATCAGTTAGTTGCGATTGCACCAGTCAGAATTAGATCGTGTCGCAATTGTCCGGTAGTGTCCGGATTCGTCCGGTAGTGTCCGATGTTTTTTTTATGTTATATCTATGTTTTTGCTATACGACGAGGATGTTTTGATGTTCTTAGTATACTTTTTCCCGGGCTTTGGTATCTGTAGGTACGCCTTAAGTAAAACTTGGGTACGTAGTGAGTATACTGTTTTTAACTAGTAAAATCCAGTATACTCACTACGTACCCATGCCTCACTCTGGGCGTACGCATGGATATCTAAATACGACTAAAAGATAGGCAAGAATGTATTAAGGTGTTCGTGTTGATTATGAATTGATAACATGTCAAAATCGGCAAATCATTTGCCGAAACAGATTGCTGATAATCTTGTTCTACCTAAAACACTTATCATTTTATAATTCTAAAACTATGTGCGCCAGATATACACTTACTAAAAAAGAACAGGATTTGCTAAAAGCTTATGAGGTGAAAATGCCACCATTTGAACCAAATTACAATCTGGCCCCTACTCAGGAAGGATTGGTGATTACATCTGACGAACCCGGGCTTGCACAAAAGATGCATTTTGGTTTGGTACCATACTGGGCAGAAAGCGTAAAAATGGATTTCAGCACATTAAACGCGCGAAGTGAAACTGCAGCTGGTGCCAAAACATGGGCCCCGCTCCTGCGTCATCATAAAACATGTTTGGTTTTAGCAGATGGATTTTACGAATGGGACAGGAAATCAGGGAAACCTATTCCTTATCGTTTTGTATTAAATGACCGTGAGATTTTTGCCTTTGCAGGTTTGTGGAGCGAATGGAAAAATAAGCTTACGAGTGAAGTGTACAGATCATTTACGATTATGACTACTGTTGCAAATGCTACAGTTGGCGCAGTACATGACCCGAAATTCCGTATGCCGGTTATCCTGGATAAAAATGAAGAAGCGCTTTGGCTGAGCAAGGATATCAGTGTGCCTGACTTGCTTACTTTATGCGACCCGTTTCCTGATGAGGATATGAGCGCTTATATGGTTAGTACCTCTGTGAATTCTACGGTAGTAAATAAGGCACCGAATAATGTTCCGGAGTTGATTTTGCCGTTGAATAGCCAATAATAAATTTACACCGAGGAGGAAGATAATTTAAGCACATTGCTTTGATTTGTACATGTCACAAAACAAGCGTTTCATCTATGATATGTTACATGTTAGCAATTCCACCCTGGTGAACATGCATAAACCGATTTTTAACCATAATACTAAATTTGTTAGTAATTTTTCTTGGATTTGTTTATGCTTCTGCGGTTCTTTGTAGGAAATACTACTACTATGAATGACGATTACCACAGAATGTTGCGTGAGAAAGAACTGAAAAACTTTGTGAATGAAGCGCTGAAAGCAGGTTACTGGATTTATACTCCCGGCACTAAAACATGGGACACGCCGGAGGAATTTATGACCAGATACCGTGAAGACAGGCTGACGCTAAATGAAGGATGGGTGGTAAACTACAAGATCATGAACCCTTTGAAAGGGAGCGCTGCCGCGGCTATATTAGTGCAGGCTGCTATTAAACGCAAGCAAGATTTTGATATAAAAATTGTTGAGTACTTTCAGGATAAGTACGTTAAATAGGGATTTATGCGGATTCCAGTGATATTGACAGGTCATAAAGAACGTGGTTTAATATTTTGGGCAAGGGGTTCCGGTGTACGAATTGCTTATTTTAAAACTTTTTTAAAATTTGTTTACCTGTTAGGTGGAAGTTAGTCGTCTTACCAGTATAAAGACAAAAAACTTTTTTAAAATTTGTTTACCTGTTGGGAGGAAGTTAGTCGTCTTACCAATATAAAAGAAAAATTTTAAGAAGTATGGAAAAAATTGTACTAGATGGAGCTTTTGACAAAGCTGAACTTTTAAACTTGGATTGCGTAGGATCGGTTGAACTTGGTAATGCTGGTGTTGGAACAGGCGGAACTGAGGTCACCTCTTTTCAGCAGGATTTTTATGTTGTTAAAGAGAACAGGAATAAGGAGAGCAAACATGGTGGCGAACGAAAACGGATCGGCTGGTTATTTGGGATGTTTGTTTGAGTTGGTTGGCAGGAATAAAATGTAAAAGTAGAGTTTCACAACGGGGCTGATATTACGTATTATTTAAACAAACTACCCAAATTTAAGTAGAAGGGATTATAATTCCAAACTGAATTTCTCAATATATCTTACCTATATTTTGTGCGTTGACCTTTAAAGAGCTACAGTTGCAGGAATAGCTAAAAATTGCCCTTTTGATCAATATCTAATATTCCATTCAGGTGTCTGTACGTAGGGTACAGGAACACGGAACGATTTTAACAAAGCAAGAAAATTTACAAGTGGAAATTTATATCCCAAATCACCCTTAAAGGCAAGTCTAAATAGACGTTGTGCTTCCGTAAATTGCGCCATGCGTACAAAGACGGTTTGCATCTGTTGTTTTTGAGGATCCATACTTCTACCAAAAAAAACGTTTTTATTAATTCTGTCTAGCTGCTTCAATAATGGATATTGCCATGGATCCTCGTCGATAAATTCTTTATTCAGATCGTCAATATTATCTGTGAATAGATGGCCTTCGGTAATAGCTGTCTGGAGGATAAAATCAAATGGATAATTCATACCGTTTGAAGTGGTCTTATTTTGAGGCACAAATACCATTCCGTCACCAATAGAATATGCGGCTTCCCGAACTCCGCTCCAGGTTGTGTACCTAGTTGCTCGAACTGGAATCCATTTTCCGTCAATAAATACTGTGTCTGGCTCTGTAGAATCATTTTCTAAAGATGACCAACCCTCCCATCTACCCTTTATTGCCTTATAAATATTTGCCTCTAATTTTTTGACTGAGCCAGTTTGTTTAGACATTTCGTCCTGCAGTATTTTGACCAGTGCAGGATCATAAAAAATGTCCTTTTCAAACAACGGGCAATTTTTCGGCGTAAGTTTTCGCCTGGCAAGAAGCTCTAAATTAGGGCTTTTGAGTATTTGTTGAAACATCTGTCG
>Ga0247816_10000780_pt1 | contig 16884 bp, 14 predicted proteins | sample UWRJL209509C1_FD_179930 | JGI IMG/M metagenome (GOLD analysis project Ga0247816, IMG submission 179930) | Plant litter microbial communities from Arlington Agricultural Research Station in Wisconsin, United States - UWRJ-L209-509C-1 | ecosystem: Environmental > Terrestrial > Plant litter >...
GAAACCGTTAAGCAGAACGATGTCTGGTATATGGTGCCTTACCTATTCTTCTCCGAACTTTCCGAGGGAGTCTTACGATGGAAATATTCTGGAGTGGGGATGCAGGTTTGCCCGTAACCACATTGACGAGCTTGATGCACGATGTGGGGATGGAAGCGCTTTTGCCAGGACTTACTGGGGTGCATTTGCTGACGATCGCACTCAGCTCTTTTTATCTTTTTTTTATGAGCATGGCGTAAGTAACCGGGCGGGTACGATACTGCACGAGTCCAGACATGCTGATGGTAAAGGGCACAATAGCGGTAATAATGATAGCAACTGGGCTTATAACGGCGCCTGGCGATGGCATGTATGCTGGCTTGCCTGGTTTGCCCATGAGGGAATAAACACCTCTGTGGCTATGAAAACTCAAGCTACTCAAAGGGCCAACAATATTATCAATAGCAGATTTGTTGAGCATCCGGGTTTTAATGTTTAATAAGAATAGTATCGATAGCGATGAAAACACAACTATCTGTAAAAACAGCGATTTTAGCAGTCCTGTTAGTTTTAGCATTTGTAGTCTCATGGGAACTGTACTTGCGGGATAAGGGTGTAGTTACAGATTTCGATGACGGTCCTGAGTTATGGGCGCATACGCGTGGGCAGGTTTATAATCCTTCCGAGAAATCAATTGTGTTTATTGGATCATCCCGTATTAAATACGATCTTGATATCGCGACATGGCACGAGCGCACAAAAAAGGATGCCGTGCAATTAGCAATGGTAGCGTCCTCACCAAGGCACATGCTTACCGATTTAGCCAACGACCCAAAATTCAGAGGCAAGCTGATTGTTGACATCACTGAAGCATTATTCTTTAGCAACCGTGGCAATGCTTCGCCGGATGCAGCTATATCTTATTATAAAGATCGTACGCCGGCGCAAAAATTAAGTTTTCTTATTGATCAGCCCATGGAGAGGAGCCTGGCTTTTTTAAACAACGATAAATACTCGATAATGCGCTAATTGGCGAACTGCACATTCCAGATAGGCCAATGGTATATCCATTTCTGGATTTCCCTTTGGGCTTCAGTATAGGTCTTTTTAATCGCCAAAGTAAAATGAGCGCAGATTTTGTTACTGATACAAATAAGTGCAATCAGGTAAAAGCTATCTGGGGACTATTAAAGAATGACCCGACACCACCTATGAGTGGCAAAGAACTCGATCTGGTGATGCGATCGGTAACAAGCGACATAGCTAAAATAAAAGCAAGAGGCGGTGATGTGATTTTCACAAGAACGCCCTCTAGCGGATTTTTTTTAATGGCTGAGAAACACCTTTTTCCACGTGAGGCCTATTGGAACAGATTATTAAAAGAAACCGGATGCAGGGGTATATACTTTGCAGATTATCCGGCGATGGCATCACTTAGCTGCCCGGAGACTTCGCACTTATCACCCGCAGGGGCTATTAGCTATACCCGCACCCTGGTAGATATCTTAAAACACGACAAGATTTGGGGATTTTAACTTTTCAGGAATGCATGCAAGAAAAAAATAATAAACCTTAAACGCTCATTATATGGTTTTTAACTCCTATACATTTGTTATATTTTTTGCCATCATACTTGGTTTGCATAACCTGCCCATCTCCTGGAAGGCGAAAAAGATCAATTTACTCATTGCCAGTTATCTTTTTTATGCAGCGTGGAATCCACCGTTTATCCTTTTACTCTGGCTCTCTACTGTTGTAGATTATTTTGTAGGCCGTGCCTTATACAAGCAGCCCAATAAAAGAAAGCGGCACTTGCTCCTGGTAGTAAGCTTAATAGGTAACCTGGGTATGTTATGCTTTTTTAAATATGGTAGTTTTATATTGGAGAATTTTGTGATGCTTATTAATGCCATTGGTTTAGATTACCATCCTGCTCAACCAAATATCATACTCCCTGCGGGCATTTCGTTTTATACTTTCACCACACTCTGCTATACCATTGACATGTATAAAAAGGAGAGCAAACCGGTAAAGTCATTACTTGATTTCTCATTATTTGTAACTTTCTTCCCTCACCTTGTTGCTGGACCGATTGTGCGTCCGCCCCAGCTGGTACCTCAATTTGAAACACCCCGTAAGGCTACCAGCCAGCAATTACTCAACGGATTGCTATTACTGACACTAGGTTTATTCATGAAAGTTGTTTGCGCTGATACACTACTTGCTGCCACATCTGATGCTGTTTTTGGTTCCTCTGGCACTATGGGGCCACTGGATGCATGGGCAGGGGTACTTGCCTTTTCGGGACAGATATTTTTTGATTTTGCAGGATACTCTACAGCTGCTATAGGTGTGGCCCTTTGCCTTGGTTTTATTTTGCCACAAAACTTTTTGTATCCGTACGCAGCTATCGGTTTCTCGGATTTTTGGCGCAGATGGCACATCACCTTATCATCATGGTTGCGCGATTACCTATATATTCCATTAGGTGGCAACCGGGAAGGAAAATTCAGGACCTACATCAATGTGATGATCACTATGCTGATTGGTGGCCTATGGCACGGTGCAAACTGGACCTTTGTTGCCTGGGGTGGATTGCATGGCCTATATTTATGGATGGAAAGAGCTTGGCAACAGAGGAATGTAAAGGCGCCCCGCCTGCCTGACAATAATAATCCGCCCCATGTTATGGCTACAGCTTCGTTCGAACCTGTATTGCCGGAGAAACGCAGCGGTGGATTTTTATATGCTCTATTTACCTTTTTGCTTATCTGTGTAACCTGGGTATTTTTTCGTTCGGCTACGTTTGCAGATGCATGGCGCTTGTTGAATTCGATGGCTGGTCAGGCCCCGCCATCAGGACCGCCATTACTAACTACTGCTGCTATACTGCAGGTAACAATTGTAGTATCGTTAATGCTCGCATTTCATTGGTTTATGCGGGATACAACGGTTTTAAAAATAGCGGTAAAATTACCCTGGTGGTTATTGAGTGTGATATGGGCTGTGTTATTGATCCTGATTATCTTAAGCCAGGGCACAAGCAAATCCTTTATTTACTTCCAGTTTTAAATTTCACGTCAGCCACCACCGCAATCAGTTAATACAGATGTACATGGGTTTTTCTCAAACTTGATCTGGAATTACCGTCTCAATTTTAATAGCAATCTGTCCAGATGTTATTGTGAAATAAATTTAATTAAATTTGTAATATGAAATTTGTATTGGACGTTAAAGAAAGTAAAGTGGCAATGTTAATGGGTGCTAAATATTTATATCCCGTAAAGATGGCTGTTCATAATTTAATGCAGATGTAATCCTCAAATATTCGATCACAGTATTAGTTTCTTTCTTTAACTCTCCTTTTTTATCGGCCTTATGGCTGATATTTGTCACACTGATATAGCTGACAGGATCACCCGGAGACTCATAGATACGCAAAGTTGCATAATCATTTGATAAATCATCAACAGGCAGAAACTGTTTCAGCGATTTTAAATTACCGGTGTTTAACTCCTCTGTCATTTGATCAGGATCAGTTACAGTTTTCAGTTTTTCCTCCACATCCCGTTCTTCCATCCACTGATCATTCTGTTCTGAAAACGGATTTGTCGATCTTCCTGAAAGGGAAAACAGTATTGGTGCTCCAATAATAATCAATGCTTCAATAACCCAGACTACCCATAAAAGAGTACCGGAAACGGTGTTATGTTTGAGGGTAAAAGTACCAGCATCATTTAAGCTCAGCATTGCCTGAAAAAGAATCTCAGGATGTGTTAAAATATACCAGAAACCTGTCAGGTTAAAAGAAGAACGTACCCACATTCCACCTCCCATACTGCCTTCGGCTTCAGACATCAGGGATACAAATAATGCCCATTGGCAATACCAGCCTAAAAGGCCGCATAGGACTGCAAGCACAAATTCATATTTTGTATTTCTGATCTTCCCCGACCCGATTGCGATAAATACCCCGCCGCCAATTCCAAATCCTAGTCCTGCTGCAATAAAAATGTTGAGATAAATAAAGGGGATAAACCATTGAAGCGCAATATAAATTATACTGAGGATAACCGTGATCACGAATGACGTGATCAGGGAAATAAATATGCCTTTTACGGGTATTTTGCCTGATGGCTTATAGTATAAATGTTCCATAGAATATTGTATAGCTATAAAGCTAAGTTTATTTTTATTACAAAGTGGACTATATCACAGCATATTTTTTCACCTTTAGTTAAACAACCGAATGCAAAAACCTGCAGTCTTTCGATTTGCAGGTTTCAGTTAAAGCTTTGATTACCCAGGCGGACAGTGGTGGATTTTAACCTTTATTTATTTTTGCGCGTTTTTCTAAATGTATTAAATGATAAGGATAAAATTATCAAGCCTGTAACCGTCTAATCCGGTTTTTTAGATTTTATTTCTGCATCCAATGTTTTAAACCGTAGATAGACAGGAAGAAAAGCTACAATCAGCGTAAATACGGGCACGAATAAGGCAATACTGCCTTTTTTGGAATAAAAATAAAAGGCTGCTGCGAGGATAAAAACCCATAGGATACAGGCTCCAATGAGCAGCCCTTTAAATAAATCCCTGTTTTTAGTCAATGTTTCGAGTTCCGGTTGATTGTTGATCATGATTTATATATTTTTTAATGAAGAGATTGGTTCATAACTTTTAAGTGATCTTTTGGAGGTGGATCCAAAGTCAGTATTGCAATTGTTTTGGTCGTTTTGTTTCGATATCAAGAAATACCTTTACTAAGTGTTGTTGATAGTCAAAGGCAAAACTAATAAATATTATTTATATCACAAATATGTGATATAAAATTAAAACGTTTTTTGTTTTGCAATAATCTGATTTTATGCCATTTGATTAATGGATAACAAGCAGGTTCATCGCTAAATAAAATGGGAAAGTTATTTGTTTGTACAGGGAATGTTTGATGGTGGCGCAAAAAATCGCAACTTGCAGCTAAGTTGAAAGAAATGGTAAGGAAAGTTACAGATGGTCCGGTTAGGAATAAAGAGCGCACTAAGGTAAACCTGATTACTGCCATGGGAAGAATCCTGAAAGAGGATGGTTTTTCCGGACTTAGTATCAGTAGGGTAGCTGATGTGGCTAAGGTGGATAGAAGGTTAATCTACGACTATTTCGGTAGTCTTGAGGGGTTGGTAAAGGAGTATCTTAATAGCAATGACTACTGGAAAATTAGTCCGGAGGAAGTCGGTGATATTGTGCAGGCCAGCGAAGAGGATGCTGGAAAAACGCTTGCCTATACTGTGCTGGAGAACCAGTTTGACAGTCTGATTCAGAATGAGGAGATGCGCCGCATTATTACCTGGGGACTTAGCGAGAAGCTGCCCATCTTAAAGGAGCTTGATCTTAAACGTGAGGACATAGGCAATAGGGTTCTGAGTGAGGTGTTCGATGGTCACTTTGAGGATAGCGATAAAAATTTCAGGGCGATTTACGCGATATTGATGGGTGGAGTATATTACCTAACCCTACATGCGAAGATGCAGGATAACCCTTTTTGCGGGATAGACCTGCAGGAGCTTTCCGGTCAGGAAGAGATCAAGAAGGCGCTTAAACAGTTAATTGACCTTGTTTATTCCTAGGTATATCTCAATCATGCGAACTATTTAGGAAGAATTGGAGTAAATAAACAATGTTATTGAAACTAATAAATCGTATCTATAATATGATGCGGGTATGCCGGCGCTTAAGGCGATTGGGGATCTACTTTAATTAGTTTAGGTGTAAATGATGAGGCAAGATCTTGTGTGTTGGAAGGTTGTGTCGCGGGAACTGTTATCAGGGTTTGCAATGAGAAAAATGGATCTTTAAATGATGACTGGGCTCTAATCTATGTTAAACAAACTATTCCCGGGTCTTACACCGTAAGATCTTTTGAAGATTACATCGATGACGCGTACATCACAATGACTGTCAATGATAAAGGTACTCTTGACGGCAAGGTTTCCTACATCTCACTTCCTCATTATTAGTTTTTACAATCATTTCTACTGTCGATTTATTTTAAGTGGAAGAATTCTTCTAAGACTGGCATTGGTAATTATTCATGTCAGTCTTAGATTTTGTTTCTAAAGTTACCTTCAATTAATAATTGTTTCAAGTATGCGTCCCATTGATATTTGGTGCATCGTTTATAAAAATGTAAAGTAATTTACTATAGATATATTGGTAAATATGCCGTTGGTATGTGATGGACAATAGTATATTCAAAATGCTAACACATAAACCAAAAGGTAATACAAGATAAAGAACAAAGGGGGTGGCATGCTTTTCATGTAGAATTCCAAGCAATGGAAATATTCTCAGACATTTACCGACAAAAAGCTGCTAACTCCCGTACAAAAGATTCGATCATTTGACTTATAGTCACATGAAAGAACTCTATTGATGTTTGAAGGCTATCTCGACCTGAAGCAATCTCATGAGTCCGGTACTGCGTATAGATGTCTTTGACAACACAACAAAGAAACTTAACGGGCTCGCGACTGGCCAAGTGGCATAAGAGTCTCAGGTAATCTGGATTTAATTCCATCAATACGATAACCCGCTCGATCAAACATTATCATGAAACCATCCTGAACTACTTTGATAAGAGGTCAATAAGGCCTCAGGCGAATCCTTCAACACCAAAATCAAAGCTTTCAGAAGTCAATCTAGATTGGTAAGAAGTATCTAATTCTTCCTATATCGCCTGACACAAATGTATGCTTGAAAAGAGCCTGCTGCACAAGTCTATGACTTGATCCCGAATCACTTGCATACAGATTGAGAAATTGTGCAAACTTTGAGAACCTCAAAATGCAAAAAGCCTGAAATCTTACGATTCCAGGCTTTTGATAAGGTTTTGATTACCTCAGCGGAGAGTGCGGGATTAGCTCGTTTCTCTCGCTGAACCCTGAAAGGGGGAGCTTCAAACAAAAATACTGTCGCTGCGCTCCCTTCCTTTTTTGCGCTATCGCGCAGAACTTGCTGTATAACAAAAAATGCCACCCTATTGGGTAGCATTTTTGTTTGGCGGAGAGTGGGGGATCGGAACAAACCGATTTTAAATGCACTCTAAGCTATATAATTTCTATTTTTTGTTTGCAGGGCACCTGTTTGGGGCACCATCAAAACATCACAAAACGCATTTCCTTGTTGATTCTAATTTACGGATATAATTGTATCTACACAAATAATTTAAACTTAGAATGCTGATCCTAAACGCCTATTTGACCAAAACAAATTGGAGAACATTTTTTCATTTCTATTTAGATTTTCATTAAATTTACTCTTATGAACATACAGGCAGAGAAACTTAATGTGTTGCAGCAGATCATCAATTCTGATGATGTGAATCTTATCAAGGATATCAAGTCCCTTATTAATAACAGGGAGATGGACTGGTTTGATGGTTTAAGTAAAAGTCAACAGAATGATGTGACAGAAGGATTAAGTCAACTTGATAGCGGAAATTTCTTCAGTCACGAAGAGGCAAAAAAAAGATTTGGTTATAAATAATGACAATTGTCTGGTCTCAAAAAGCAGGGGAAACTTTTCAGCGTAATATCGATTACCTTAAAGAGAATTGGACTCAGACTGAGGTTGACAAATTCATTGCCAGAGTGTTCCAATATCTCGACATTTTAGGTACCGAACCTTATATCGCTCGTAGAACCTATAAAACTAAAAATACCTACATTGGTGTAATTATACCTCATATTTCTGTAGTTTATCGAATAAAGCCCAGGAAAGGGTTGCTAGAATTGGTGACCTTTATTGATAATAGGCAAAGTTTAAAGAAGAATAGACGTTTTCTTTAATATTACTATCGATGCCAACCATACACCTGATTACATTCATTTTAGCAAAACCTGAAGTCGTATTTGATCTTTCCAGAAATATTGATTTACATCAGGTATCTACAAAGCATACCAATGAAATAGTTATAGCCGGTAGAATGTCTGGACTGATCGAACTTGGCGAATCTGTTACCTGGCGGGCTAAGCATTTTGGGTTTGTTCAGGACTTGACTTCCAAGATTACTGCCTTCGACCAACCAAATTCCTTTACTGATGAGATGGTAAAAGGTGCTTTTAAATCATTTAAACACGTTCATAAGTTCCAACCTATAGATGATGGAACAAACATGATCGATATTTTCTCTTATATATCTCCGGTGGGTATTCTGGGGAAACTTGCCGATTATCTTTTTCTCAAAAAATATATGGAAGAACTTCTAATAAATCGCAATGCGATCATCAAGGATTATGCAGAAAATAGCCACATTATTCTTTAATTTTTAGTCATTAGTATTTGCAGAAGGGTCGCTAGCCCATAGATTTTCCTTTTTTAGAAATTCTATTATCTCAAATTTGTCGTCCTCAACGTCAGCTATATTACATAAATAGGCTAGTATTAGTATTCGTTTAGCAATATCTTGTGGTGATCTAATTTCACTTTCCTGGTCTTTTTCAATTAAAGGGATGCGATTAAAAAGCAATACCCAGAGAAGCCAATGAAATTTCATTTTGATTCTTTGATTTTGATGTGCTCATAAAATATGACTGGGATTAATATTTCTTACCTGTCAATTTCTTAATGGATAGAAAAGTAATATTGCAAATAAACCCCCAAAACACCCATTAAGCAAGAGTTTAATAAATGGCCGGCTACCATCATTCCATAAAGGGTTAATTGGAAAATTGATTACAAAGTGGACTATCTCACTATATATTTTTTCACCTTTAGTTAAGTACCCATACTTGAATAAGATCAGAGTGGATATTAGTAGAAAAACGGCATATAGAAGCAAAAAAAATAGATATGAATATAAGGAAGCTCTTAATTTTAAAACCCATTTCTTTTTGGCTGAGTTAGCTAAAGTAAATAAATAGGATGACAATACTGTATTGGATAAAGCACTCTATTGCGGTAACTTTATAAAACTTTGTGTTATCTCACTATCCGAAGGGCCCTTGTTGGGGCAACTCAGCATTTGATAAATGTGGGGTTTTAGAGATAGTCTACAAACAAAAAACGCCTTAAACAAATAGTTTAAAGCGTTTTTGTGTGGTCTGATAATTAATCAGCGGAGAGTGGGGGATTCGAACCCGCGGACCCTTTGACAAGTCAACAGTTTTCAAGACTGCCGCAATCGACCACTCTGCCAACTCTCCGGCGCAAAAGTACAAACTCAGGTTGACTTTCCAAACTACAACTCAGTTATTTTAACTGATTGAAGTTATATATGGTGTAACTCACAGACTATAAGGACAATAGTTTTTTTTAAGGGTGTAATTTTATGAGATAAGGCTGAATACTCCCAAACATAATTGAAACCAGGACACTAACGCTCCCGTTAGCTGGCTGAAAGATAATAATGCAGCTTCAAGGTTATATTTTATAATCATCTTTATGAAATATGAAAAGCATACGGGTGAAGCGTTTACAGTCGCCCACTACTTACCTGAGACCCTAAATCATTACACAAACAGCTATTAATAACGATTACGAAAAACTATTGGGTTCTTTATTCTTTTTGATGTAGTTATCCAGAAATTCTGTTGGTGTCAGTTGAAATTGCGTGAAAAAACATTTGGAGAAATAGGAGTGGGAACTGAAACCAACCATATAGCCGATTTCGGAAATATTGTATTCTTGCTGTACCAGCAATCTGGCAGCGGCTTTTAACCGGATCAACCGTACAAATTCGTTGGGTACATGTCCTGTTTTGGCTTTTATCTTTTTATATAAACTTGATCTGCTCAGGCCCAGTTCTTTACCTAAATCTTCTACAGATAATTGGGGATCCGAAATGCGGTCTTCAATTATTTTAGTGATTTTATCCAGAAATTTTTGCTCGCCACCACCTGCTGTTAAAATATCTATTCCTTCGAATGGATTTTGCGCAAAACGTTGCTTTAAATTATGCTGAAGCTCCAGCAAATTTTTAATGACTAATGACAATTGTTTCCATTTAAAGGGCTTGGCGATGTAAGCATCTGCACCACTTTCCAATCCTAATATCTCTGATTCCGTAGTTGTTTTCGCTGTTAACAGTACCACTGGCAAATGACTGTAATTAGGATCTCCTTTGATCGCCTTACACAGTGAGGTGCCATCCATAACGGGCATCATTACATCTGATATGACCATATCGATCTGGTGTTTATCCAGCTGTTTCAATGCTTCAGCACCATTTTTAGCCTTAATGATACGATAACCCTCAGCTACAAAACTTTGAGAGAGGAATTTGAGGAGTGATACGTCATCCTCCACAATTAAAACAGTTTGTAATCCTTCGGTATCATCGCTGTATTCAAAACCATCTGTAACGATTTCTTCGTCTTTGATATACGGAATCAGTACTGTAAATATAGTTTTCACACCTTCCTCACTTTGTACAAGAAGCTGTCCGCCATGTTTTTCAGTCAGTGATTTGGCGAGCGCCAGACCAATCCCGGTTCCACCTAAATTGTTATATTGATGCTCTTCTGTGGCTACCTTAAAGAACTTTTTAAATATCGAATCGAGTTGATTTGCCGGAATGCCTATACCGTCATCTTCCACACTAATAGAGATCATTTCTATACCTTCAGCGTTAGTATAAATATCATTGATGCTGACCTGTATACGCTGACGGGCAAACTTCACGGCATTGATCAGCAGGTTGCTCATGATTTTCATCAAAGCTTCGGGATCCGCATATACGGCTAGTTTTTTAAACTCACTGACCAGGGTAAATGCGAATTCTTTTTTTTCTGATATGGGAAGAAACCTGTTTCTGATACTGTTGATCAGGTAAATCAATTCAATTTTCTCCAGGTGTATTTCAAAAATATCGCTTTCTATTCTCCTGAAGTCCAGCAGTTGGTTAACCAGGGTTAGCAGCCTGTCTGCATTTTCATCCATTACCTGCAGCTGGTCATGGCTTTCTGCGTCGCCTTCTTTTTTCATCATTAGTTTTTCCAGCGGAGCAATGATCAATGAAAGTGGTGTACGTATCTCATGGGCCATAGCACTGAAAAACTCTATTTTTTGCTTATAGAACTCCTGTTCGCTTTTGTTTTTTAACCTTTCCAGCTTGATTTCGTTGCGTTTACGTTGTTTGTCTGCGGCATATTGTCTAAGCAAGGTGGCGATGGCCAGAAAAAGAAGAAGATAGATAAAATAGGCAAGGGTAGTTTTATAAAATGGTGGAAGGATTTTAATCTGGAGAGACGAAATGCTTTCAGGATTTGATCCGGGGCCATCACTTTCCCTGACTTTGAAAGTATAATCGCCAGGTGGCAGATTTGTATAAGTTGCTTTTCTCTGGCTACCCACATTATTCCAGTTTTTATCAAATCCTTCCATTTTGAAGGCGTACTGCACTTTATTCGGGGCTACAAAACTCAGCGCAGCATACTCAATGCTAAGCACAGATTCATCTGCGCTCAATACCAGCTCTTTGGAATAGTTTATTGCTTTTTTTAAAGGGCTATGCTGATCATCAACTACCAGATCTTTGTTGAACAGCTGAAAGTTTGTGAAGGAAATTTTTGAACCAGTAATTTTGGCCTTCACCTGTTCCGGAAAAAATGTATTAAATCCATTAATGCCCCCGAAGTACATCTTGCCAGACGCAGCTTTGTAAAAGGCTTTATAATTGTACTGCTGACTTTGCAGATTATCCCACTTGCCAAAGCTCCTGGTCTTTTTAGATTGAGGATCGAGCTCAAAAATACCATTATTAGTAGAAAACCATATTTTACCAGCATTATCTTTTATTATGCCATAGATCACAGCACTTTTGCTCCAGCTGGCTTCGTCATAAACCTTAATCCTGCCGGTTTTTTTGTTCAACACATTTAACCCTCCGCCATCTGTGCCGAGCCATAAATTGCCCAGCTCATCGTCCAACATACAGATCACTTTATTGGAACTGAGTGATCCGCTTTTTTTACTGTCCGCATACTGAGTAAGCCGGTTGTTCTTGTCCATCTTGATCAGACCATTGTCGTAGGTCGCAATCCATAGGATGTGATCCTTATCCTGGTAGACCTGATAAATACAGCTCTTATCCAGGTATTTACCTTTGATCCTGATAAAATTATTCTGCTTAGGCTGATACAGATTTAGTCCCGCAATGGTGGATATCCAAATTCTGCCTTGCCGATCTTCATCTATCGAGTAAACGCTGTTATTACTCAAAGTGTTCTTATTGGCAGGATCACTGGTGAAACGCGTAATTTTTCCTGTCTTTGGATGGAGGATATTGATCCCTCCGGTATACATACCCACCCAGATATTTCCGCTTTTATCTTTGTATAACGCATGAATATTGTGGTAAGACAGGCTGTCCTGGTTGGGCGAAAAAGGATACTTTTTGAAAGTTTTATCAGTGGCATTGAAATAGTTTAAGCCGCCATCTTCGGTGCCTACCCATATATTGTCTGGTTTATCTTCTATAAATGAACTAACCGCATTGCCGGATAGTGAATTGCGAACGCCAGAAGGATAATAATAGTCAAAACTCAAACTATTCTGATGGTAATAATTCAATCCGCCGAAATAGGTGCCCAGCCAGATACCACCTTCTTTATCCTTGAAGACACTGTACACTGCATCATCATTTATACTGAAGGGATCGTTGTTTTTGTTCTGGTAGACTGTAAAACGATCTGTTTTAAGATCAAGGATATTCAGGCCCTTTTCCGTTGCTAAATATAGAAAGCCTGGTCGCGGCTCACGTATTGTCCTGACAATATTATCACTGATGGAATTACCGGCGGATTTCCGATAGACTTTAAAAGAATCTGATTGTCTGAGCCATACATTAAGTCCGCCAGCCATCGTAGCCATCCAGATATTGCCGTTACCGTCCTCATGTAAGTCTGATATGACATTGCTGGATAACCCTCCTTTAGCAGCTCGATGTACTTGCATGCTTTTTTGTGTTGCATCATATACATTAACACCTTGTCCGTAGGTACCTATCCAGATCTTACCAGCACGATCCTGCAATAAAGTAGTGACTTCATTTGATGAGATCCTGACTTTAGATGTGGTAGAGAGATTACTCAATTTCTTCGTGCTCGGCTGATATACAAAAATGCCGTTCTCTTTCGTGGCAATCCATATATCACCTGAAGCCACCTTAATAATATCATTGATAAATAGCTTTTTTAGCGGAGCAAAAAGCTTAAATTTCTCTGTCTCCAGATCAAAAATATAGATACCTTCTTCTGTACCGATCCAAAAGGTAGTAGAATTATACTTGAATATTTTCCTGATAAAATTATTGCCGATACTGCCGGCAACATCCTTTTGATATTGAAAAGACTTAAAACTGTAGCCATCAAACCTGCTGAGACCATATTTGGTACCGAACCACATGTAACCCTGATCATCCTGCTCAATATCCCAGACGGTATTTGCGCACAATCCATCCGTAACCGTATAATGCCTAAAAAAGATATGCTGTCCAAACGATAGGTTGCTTAGCCAAAATGTAAAAAATAGTAACAGGGCTAACGCCCTGTTAAACTTTCTGGTGTTCATAATTTCTTAGGAAAAGGGAAACGAATATAACTATCCTGCTATCAATTATTTTATATTATTCATCTTTTTGATCAGCTCCACTTCTTCCGCTTTGTAAGGCGTACCATCCTTGTGGAAAATATCATGAAACCATTCCTTTGGTTCCGCTCCGTTGGGAAGAGGGGTGTCCCATGCATATTTTGTATTTGATTTTCCGTCAACCAAACCCCAGTTGATTGCACCGATGTTTTCCTTTTTTAACATGGGAAGGATGTTTTCGAATCGGCTATTCTTTGTTCTGGCCATATATTCGGTACAGATCATTGGTCGACCATGAGATTTTAAGAGATCTATTGTCCTTTGATGCCATGCCAGTTCTTCATAATCATGATAAGTGATGACATCGGAATTCAGTGCCTGAAAAGCATTCAGCTCTTCATAATCCCATGCCCACAGGCCAGCACTGATGGGCTGCGAAGGGTCTACCGCCCTTGCCCAGCTAAAAACACTTTTCAGCAGTGGCAAAGAACTCGTTAATTTGTCCGAATTCCCAGGTTCATTGTATAAATCCCAAAGTAAAATACGCTGATCATTTTTGAAATGTGTCAGGACATCCTTAACATATTTTTCCAGTGCCGGAAAATTTGCTGCCTCCTTTGAATTCGGATCGCCGGGGTCCTGTAGCCAGCCAGAATTATGGATACCGGGTTTTGGTGCCGGCTGTTTGCCGATTTTGCCCTGCTTGTTCCAGCAATCGTCAAAAAACACGAAAATAGTTTTGATATGGTGTTTATCTGCGATGGACAAATATTTATCCATTCTGTTTTTGAAACCTTTCTGGTCTTGCTGCCATGCAAGACTATGCAAATATACTCTCATGGTGTTGAACCCTATACCTTCTGCCCAGCCTAACTCTTTGTCGATCGTGGCGGGATCAAAAGTATCGGCCTGCCACATCTCTAACTGATTGATTGCGGTGCTTGGTATAAAATCGGCTCCGGTCATCCATGCTTGTTTTTGATACCATTGATTCGCTTTTTCTATTGACCAAACCTTCCCTGGAGTGGTGTTTTGCGCGCGAACAGCTGTAGAAAATAATAAACCCAGCAGCAGCAAATAATTAAAATGCGTCTTTTTCATTCTATTGTGGTTAATATAATTAGTTTTTTATTGATGGTAGATATAAGTTTTGGTCAGTTTTTACCGGTAAGCCAAAGTTGGGTGTGCCATCCGGGTTCCATGTGAACTTCTGTGCCCTGGGAGAGCGGAATCCGCCACAACCCTGACCAGGCGCTGAGTTTGCATGGTATAAAATCCAATCCTCCTTACCGTCAGGAGATTTAAAGAAGGAATTATGTCCGGGTGCATAAACACCGTTTTCAGGCGATTGCTTAAATACAGGCTTTTTGCTCTTGACCCATGATTTTTGCGCGAGCAGGTTATCTCCCTTGAGCGTCAGCATACCCAGTGCATAAAAATCTGTCCAGCATCCACTCGCAGAATAAATCAGAAAAACTTTTCCCTTATTTATTAAGATTTGCGGACCTTCATTAACGTCTACATGGGGCGGGTTGTTAGGGTCATTCAGATCGCCATGTTTTTCCCAGTCAAATAACGGGCTCGATATTTTATACCGCTTGCCGCTGATGGTCCAGGGGTTTTTCATCTTCGCGATGAAGATTTCCTGCTTGCGGTTTACATTTCCTTCCCAGCCGGCCCAGATCATGTACAGCTGTTTTTTGTACCTGAAAACAGAGCCATCGATCGCCCATTTATCTGTAGCATCTCCAACCTTTCCTTTAAAGACCCAATTTCCTTTCATCGGATCTTTATTCGCATTTTCCAGTACATACATCCGATGGGTATTGTTATTGCCATCATCAGCAGCAAAATAGACATACCATTTTCCATTAATTGTATGTATCTCCGGAGCCCACAATTGTTTTGACCAGGCTTTCCCGGCAGGGGGGATAAATATGGTCTTGCGTTCTGCCGTTTTCAGCTCAGCCAGGTTTTTTGTTTTCCATATCACGAGACTATCCTGAATCGTATGCATGTAATAATAAAAACCATCTTTGTAAATACTCCAGGGATCTGCGCCGGATGGTAAAAGAGGATTGGTAAAAGTTTGTGCTTTACTTGAACTTGCGAGCATAAAAGTGAGCACCATGAGTATGCTAAAGAGGTTTCGTTTTATATCCATGTTACATTTCTCCTGAAGGTTTTGTAATTTGTAATCCTGTGGCTACAGGCGTTCCGAAGTCGGGACTTCCATTAGCTTTAAAGCCGAATTTCTGCATTCTGATATTTCTGCGGTCTGCACAACCTTGATTGGTACCCGAATTAGCATGGTAAATGATCCAGTTTTCTTTGCCATCGGGCGATTTGAAAAATGAATTGTGACCCGGTCCATACGCATTATTTTGTGTGTTTTTACTGAAAATAGGGTCCGCTTCTTTCGTCCAGTCCGCTTTTACCAGCGGATTGCCACCCTCTTTTAAGCTCAGCATTCCCAATCCATAGTCGTCGGTACCGCAGAAACTCGCTGAATAGACTAAGAAAGTTTTACTTCCATTGACGATTATTTCCGGACCTTCATTTACGCCGAAGCCATTTTTTTCCCAGTTATACTCTGGTGTGCTGAGCATTGTTGCTGTGGCTTCCAAGGTATAAGGATTGATCATTTTTGAAATATAGATATTTTGGGTAAGGTTCACATTTGTTTTATCCGGGCGACCGCACCAAACGAAATACCTGTTATTATTGTATTCCATCACTGTGCCATCAATAGCCCAAAAATCGGCACCTGCACTCGATATCTTACCTTTTTCTACCCAGGTTCCAGTCATCGGATCGGCGCTGCTGTTCTCTAAGACCCATGTACGCTGATTGATGTCATTACCGTCGCCAGCAGTATAATAGATGTACCATTTTCCATCAATAAAGAACATTTCCGGTGCCCACACATTGCTGGCATTCGGACCGCCTGCAACGGGCGTAAAAACAGTTTTTGGAGTGGCAGCCGCCAGTTTGGACATCGACTTGGTAGACCATAAGTTAATGCTGCTGCCATTGGTCTGCATATAATAATAAGTTCCGTCCTTCTGGAAGACTGAAGGATCGGCCCCGTTCATCAATGGATTGCTGAAGGTAGGACTTGAGGGAATTGTCGTGTCAATGGGAGGGAAGTAGGGTTTACCACAAGACAGGAGTACTGAAATACCCGTTGAGACCACAATAGTGGTGATAAATATCGTTTTTCTGAGTGCTGAATTTATTTTCATTTGTTTATTGTTTTTGATGAAGCAGTAGTTACCCTGACCTTTCCAATGAGATTCTATCAGATCACGCTGGCTTCAT
>Ga0247816_10000781_pt1 | contig 16882 bp, 17 predicted proteins | sample UWRJL209509C1_FD_179930 | JGI IMG/M metagenome (GOLD analysis project Ga0247816, IMG submission 179930) | Plant litter microbial communities from Arlington Agricultural Research Station in Wisconsin, United States - UWRJ-L209-509C-1 | ecosystem: Environmental > Terrestrial > Plant litter >...
CCGGTGGGTGCGCAGCCGCTCGGTGCTGGACATCACCGCGCGCCGGGCCGCGGCGGTCGCCGCCGTGCGTCAGGTCGCCGACCTGGAGTTCGTCAACGGCGGCGGCACCGGGTCGCTCGAAACCACCCACGCCGACAGCTCGGTCACCGATATCGCCGCCGGCAGCGGCCTGTTCGGCGGGCACCTGTTCGACAACTACGCCGGCTTCCGACCGGCGCCGGCGGCGGCGTTCGCGGTGTCGGTGGTGCGCAAACCCGCTCCCGGTACCGTCACCCTGCTCGGCGGCGGGTGGATCGCCTCCGGCCCGCCCGGCGCCGACCGCACCCCGCGACTGGTCTGGCCGGAGGGGCTCCGCCTGGTGCGGCGGGAGATGGCCGGCGAGGTGCAGTCCCCGGTCACCGGCGCGGCGGCCGGCCGGTTGAACGTCGGCGACCGGGTCTGGTTGCGGCACACCAAGTCCGGCGAGCTGGCCGAGCACCTCAACGAGGTCGCCGTGGTGCACGACGGTAACGTGGTCGACATGCTGCCCACCTACCGAGGCGAAGGCAAGGCCTTCCTGTGACCGCCTCCGGAGCGCGCTGGCACAACTGGGGGCGCAGCGAGTCGATCGTGCCCGCCCGGGTGGAACGGCCCGCCACCGCCGGCGCGATCCAACGCGCGGTGGTCGCCGCCTCCCGTTCGGGCATGCGCATCAAGGCGGTCGGTGCCGGCCACAGTTTCTCCGGCATCGCCGTGGCTCCCGGGGTGCAGTTGGATCTCGCGTTCAGCGGACTGTTGCACGTCGACGAATCCACCCACCGGGTACGCCTGGCTGCCGGTACCCGGCTGTACGAGCTGCCCGGTCTGCTGCGGCCGTACGGGCTGGCGCTCCCGAACCTGGGTGACGTCGACCGGCAGACCATCGCCGGCGCCACCTCCACCGGGACGCACGGCACCGGCAGCCGGTTCGGCGGTCTCGCCGGGCAGATCGTGGCGCTCACCCTGGTCACCGGCGACGGCACCGTGCTGTCGATCAGCGAGTCCGAGAACGCCGACCTGTTCCCGGCCGCGCGGCTGGGTCTGGGCGCGCTGGGCATCATCGTGGACCTCACCATCCAGTGTGTGCCGGCCTTTCTGTTACGCGCGGTCGAAACCGCCGAACCGTTCGACGCGGTACTGGATGCCTTCCCCCGGCGCAGCATCGACGCCGACCACTTCGAGTTCTACTGGTTTCCGCACACCGACACCGCCCTCACCAAAACCAACACCCGGCTGCCTCTGGACGCCGGCCGGATGCCGCTCGGCCGGATGAAACGGTGGGTCGACGACGAGCTGCTCGCCAACGGTCTGTACCGGGCTACCTGTGCCGCCGGCGCGATCCTGCCGACTGTGGTGCCGACGGTCAACCGCCTTGCCGACAAGCTCACCGGCCACCGGGAGTTCACCGACCACTCGCACCGGGTGTTCTGCACCAACCGGGGTGTACGCTTCCGCGAGTCCGAGTTCGCGGTGCCACTGGACCAGGTACCCGACGCGCTCCGGGAGGTGCGCGCGTTGATCGAGAAACGCGGTTGGCGCATCTCGTTCCCGCTCGAGGTGCGCTCGGCGGCCGCGGACGACATCTGGTTGTCCACCGGCTTCGGCCGGCCCACCGGGTACATCGCCGTGCACCGGTACTTCCGCGAAGACCCGAAGGAGTACTTCACGGCGGTGGGGGCGATTATGCGTGCGCACGCCGGTCGCCCACACTGGGGGAAGATGCACGACCTGACCCAGGACGAACTCCGCCAGGTCTACCCGCACTTCGACGACTTCCTCGCCGTGCGGGACCGGCTCGACCCGGAGCGTCGATTCAGCAACCGTTATCTGGAAAGAGTCCTCGGCCGATGAGCAGCACCACCCCCGCCTCCCGCGCCTGGCAACACCGGGCGGCGGAACTGGGCGACCGTCTTCCGACCGGTTTTCAGATCGGCACCGCCACCTCCGCCTTCCAGATCGAGGGGGGCGCCCGCGACGGCGGCCGGGGCGAGTCCAGCTGGGACGCCTTCACCCGCCAGCGCGGCCGGATCCTGGACGGCCAGAACGCGGCCGTCTCGACCGACCACTACGGCAAGCTCGACGAGGACGTAACCCTGCTGCGGGAACTCGGCGCCGACATCTACCGGTTCTCGTTCGCCTGGCCGCGGGTGCAGCCCGACGGTCGCGGCGGCCTCAGCCGCACCGGCGTGGCCTTCTACGACCGCTTGCTGGATGAGCTCCTCGGACACGGCATCAGCCCGATGGTCACGCTGTATCACTGGGACACCCCCGCGTCCCTTCGAGGCGGCTGGCTCAACCGCGACACCGCATTCCGGTTCGGGGACTACGCCCACCAGATGGGTGAGGTGTTCGGCGACCGGATCGACTCCTGGGTGACCATCAACGAACCGGCCACGGTCACGTTCAACGGGTACGCGCTGGGCCTGCACGCACCGGGGGAGACCCTCCTGTTCGACGCCCTGCCCGCCGCGCACCACCAACTGCTCGCGCACGGCCTGGCCGTGCAGGGGCTGCGGGCCGCCGATGTGCGCGGCCGGATCGGCCTGGCCAACGTGCACTCGCCGGTGCAGCCGGCCGGCGACAGGGAGGCCGACTCCGTGGCCGCCGGGCTCTACGACCTGCTGCACAACCGGTTGTTCGCCGACCCGGTGCTGCTCGGCCGGTACCCCGACCCGGTCGGCGAGTTCGAGAACGAGTTGCGCTACCTGCACGAGATCGAACCGAGCGACCTGGCCACCATCCACCAGCCGCTGGACTTCTACGGGCTGAACTACTACCAGCCCACCCGGGTGGCCGCCGGCGCCGGCGGGCCGGTCAGCCCCGACGGGGACACGCCACTGATGAACCGGTTGCCGTTCCACTTCGAGCCGTTCCGTGAGCATCCGGTCACCGGTTTCGGCTGGCCGAACGCGCCCGAATACCTGCCGGTGGTGCTCGCCGAACTGCGTGACCGGTACGGCGACGCGCTCCCGCCGGTGTACATCACCGAGGGCGGTGCCAGCTACCCCGACCAGGTGGATGCCCACGGTGACGTCACCGACCTGGCCCGGATCGACTACCTGGCCGAGCACCTGCTCGCCGCGGTGGAGTCCGTCGCACCCGGCGGTGCCGCGGAGGGGGTCGACCTGCGCGGTTATCTGGTCTGGTCGCTGCTGGACAACTTCGAGTGGGCCGCCGGCTACACCCAGCGGTTCGGCCTGGTCTACGTGGACTTCACCGACCCGGCCCGCCCGAGAACGCCCAAACGGTCCTACCGCTGGCTGCAGCAGGTCCTGAGCGCCCGCTAGGGGGTGCGGCGGCGGAGGGTGAGGGAGGCGAGGAGGACCGCGCCCACCACCCAGGCGAGGATGATCAGGAGCTCGCCGACCACGTAGGCGTCGTCCTCGCTGCCGGAGGCGACCGCGGTCAGGGCGTCGATGGCGTGTGAGAGCGGCAGCCAGTCGCCGATCGCCTGCAGCACGTCGGGCAGCTGGTCTCGGGGCAGGAAGATGCCGCCGAGCAGCACCTGCGGGAACACCAGCAGCGGCATGAACTGCACCACCTGGAACTCGGTGCGGGCGAACGCGCTCGCCAGCAGGCCCAGGGTGGTGCCCAGGATGGCGTCGGCGACCGCGACCGCGAGCAGCAGCCCGACCGACCCGGCGATCTCCAGGCCGCAGACGGTAACGGCGAACAGCACCGCCAGGCTGGACTGCAGCACCGCGAGCAGGCCGAAGGCGAGGGTGTAGCCGAGGATCAGGTCTCCGCGGCCGAGTGGCATGGAGAGCAACCGTTCCAGCGTTCCGGTGCGCCGCTCCCGCAGGGTGGTGATGCTGGTGACCAGGAACATCACGATGAAGGGGAACAGCGCGATCATCGCCGGCCCCACCGTGTCGAACACCGGGGTGTCCGAGAAGATCCAGGCCACCAGCCCGATCAGCAGGCTGGGCACCACCAGCAGCAGCACGATGGTGCGCGGGTCGTGCCTGATCTGGCTGAGCACCCGGCCGGCGGTGGCGAGGGTACGGGTGAGGTTCACGGGCCACCGTCCCGAATGAGGGCGAGGAACGCCGCCTCGATGTCGGTGGTGCCGGTGGCCGCGAGCAGCCCGGCCGGGGTGTCATCGGCGAGCACGGCCCCGTCCCGCATCAGCAGCAACCGGTCGCAGCGCGCCGCCTCGTCCATCACATGGCTGGACACCAGCAGGCTGGTGCCAGCGGCGGCCAGGCGGTGGAACAGGTCCCACAGGTCCCGGCGCAGCACCGGGTCCAGGCCAACGGTAGGTTCGTCCAGCACCAGCAGGTCGGGGGAGCCGAGCAGGGCCACGGCCAGGGACACCCGGCTGCGCTGCCCGCCGGAGAGATCACCGACCAACTGGCCGATGGCGCCGCCGAGGTCGGTGGCGTCGATCACCCGGGTCACGTCGGCACGATCGGCGCCCAGCACCGCGCGGAAATAGTCCAGGTTCTGCCGCACCGTGAGGTCGTCGTAGACGCTCGCCTCCTGGGTGACGTAGCCCACCCGGTGACGGAGCGGAGCGCTGCCGGCGGGCAGTCCGAGCACGCTCACGGTCCCCGAACGGATCACCTGCACTCCCACGATCGCGCGCATCACCGTGGTCTTGCCCGACCCGCTCGGGCCGATCAGGCCCACCACGATCCCGCGGGGAACCGTGAGGTGGAGCCCGTGCAGCACCGAGTGGCTGCCCCGACGCACGTGCAGGTCGGTCACCTGCACGGCTGGGGCGGAGGAAGCATCCATGTCTGCATTATTGGCCGGTGACGGTGCATTGTCACGGGCCGGCCGGGGACAAGCTTGGAGTGTGATGGGAAGCACATGGGAGCCCCAGCGCGCATCGTTATGATGGTGCTGCATCCACACATGCCGTAGCGGCCGGCTGTTCCGCTCGCCCGCTGAAGGTTCAATCGCAAGGAGACGCTGCCATGGAATGGCTCATCCCGGTCCTCATCGTTGTCGCACTCGTCGCTATCGCGGGGATCTACCTGTGGGCGACGTACAACTCGCTCATCACCCTCAAGGTGCGGGTGGATGAAGCCTGGAGCGACATCACCGTGCAGCTCAAGCGTCGTGCCGACCTGATCCCGAACCTCATCGAGGCGGTCAAGGGCTACGCGGCCCACGAGAAGTCGGTGTTCGAGAACGTCACCAAGGCCCGCGCCGAGACCCTCTCCGCGCAGGGACCGGTCGACGCGGCCGCCGCCGAAAACCACATGCAGAACGCGCTGAAGAGCATTTTCGCCGTGGCTGAGGCGTACCCGCAGTTGCAGGCCAGCCAGAACTACCTGCAGTTGCAGGGCGAGCTGGTCGACACCGAAGACAAGATCCAGGCCTCGCGCCGGTTCTACAACGGTGGCGTGCGTGAGCTGAACACCAAGATCCAGGTCTTCCCCAACCACCTGTTCGCGAAGAACCTCGGCTTCACCCAGCGCGAGTTCTTCGAGGTCACCGACTCGGCCGCCATCGCCGAGCCGCCCCGCGTCCAGTTCTAACCCGAGCCTGAAGAGGATCAATGTATAGCGCGATTGCGCGCAATAAGCGCAACACGGTTTTCATCATCGTGCTGTTCCTGGTGATCATCAGCGGACTCGGTTGGCTCGCCGGGCTCGCCTACGGCGTGCAGGGCCCTGGTGTGCTCATCCTCACCCTGGTCATCGCCGGCGGCTACGCGTTGATCCAATACTTCGCGGCCGGTCGGCAGTCGATCGCCATGAGCGGCGGCATCCGGGTGAACAGCGTCACCGACCACCCACGGCTGTGGCGCATCGTGGAGAACCTGTCGATCACCACCGGCACGCCCATGCCGGAGGTCTACATCATCAACGACCCGGCGCCGAACGCGTTCGCCACCGGCCGTGACCCCAAGCACGCCATCGTCGCCGCCACCACCGGCCTGCTCGACATCATGGACGACGCCGAACTCGAGGGTGTGATGGCGCACGAGATCGGCCACGTGCGCAACTACGACATCCGGGTCTCGATGATCGTCTTCGGCCTGGTTGTGGCGGTCGGGTTCATCTCTGACATCTTCCTGCGGATGGCCTTCTTCGGCCGGAACAACAACAGCAACGGCAATCCGATCGTGCTGGTCTTCGGCCTGGTTGCCATGCTGGTCGCCCCGCTGATCGCCTCGGTTGTGCAGCTGGCCGTCTCCCGTCAGCGCGAGTACCTGGCGGATGCGACGGGCGCGCTCACGACGCGGCAGCCGGATGCGCTGGCCTCCGCCCTCGCCAAGCTCGGCGAGTACGGTCGGCCGATGAAGAAGCAGAACACGTCGATGGCGCACCTGTGGATCGCCGATCCGCTCAAGCCCGGTGTGATGGACAAGCTCTTCGCCACCCACCCGCCGCTCGGTGAGCGCATCCAGCGCTTGCACGCCATGGGCAGCAAGTTCTAGCGCCTACCGATTGAGCTCGGCGGCCAGGGCGGGGGCCAGAGTGCCGCGGGGGACCACCTCGATGCGCTCCAGGCCCTGCCAGGCCATGGTGCTGCGCAGCACCTCGGCCAGACGTTCGGCGGTGTCCAGCGGTGCGCCGGCCTCCGCCCAGCTGGCCTGCACCCGTAACACCCCGGCCTGACGGTCGTTCTTGAGGTCCACCCGGCCCACGATGGTGTCCCCGAGCAGCACCGGCAGCACGTAGTAGCCGAACTGGCGTTTCTCCTGCGGCGTGTAGATCTCGATCCGGTAGTGGAAGTCGAACAGGCGCAACGCCCGCGCGCGCTCCCAGACCACCGGGTCGAACGGGCTGAGTACCGCCGCGGCGTCGATCCGGCGGGGCAGCCGGGCATCCCGGTGCAGCCAGGCCGCGCCGGCCGCGCCTCCCCGGCCCCAGCCGGGCACCTGCACCGGCAGCAGCTCGCCGCTGTCGACGAGTTCGTCAATGGCGGTGCGGGTCGGCAGCGTGCGCAACCGGAAGTAGTCGGCCAGGTCACTGACCGTGCCGATGCCGTGCGCCCGTGCCGCCTGCGCGATCAGCGCCCGGTGCGCGTCGGCCGCCGACACCTCCCGGCCGAGCAGCTCATCCGAGAACACCTGTTCGGGGAGCGCGTAGACCCGCTCGAACCGGCGCCGGCCGGCGCTGACCACATCGCCCCAGCGGAACAGGGTCTCCAGGCCGATCTTCACGTCCGACCAGCCCCACCACGGACCGCTGCGTTTGTTGGCATCGTGTTCGATCGCGCTGGCCGGCATCGGGCCGTTGGCCGCCAGTTCAGCGCGCAACCAGTCCAGCATCGGCTTGTTGTCCCTCGACCAGTGCGAGTCGTCACCGGCCGCCTTGTCGCGGTACGCCCGCATCCGCCAACGGAACAACGGCCAGTCGTCCACGGGCAGCAGTGACGCCTCGTGCACCCAGTACTCGGTCAACCGCGGAGTCCTGCCGCTGCTCAGCCGGTCGAGTTCTGCCTTGTCGTACGGGCCGAGCCGGCTGAACGCCGGCAGGTAGTGGCTGCGCTCGAAGACATTCACCGAGTCGATCTGCAACAGGCCGAGCCGTTCCACCAGCGCACCGAGCTGACGGATGCCCGGCCCGGCCGAACCCGTTCCGGTCGCGGCCGGCCGGCCGAAGCCCTGGGCGGCGAGGGCAACACGGCGGGCGAGGGCTGGAGAGATCGTCTGAACCACGCCTCGACCCTATCGACGCCCGGCGACATCCGACGTTCACACGCCGTTCAGCGCCCGGGTGCCGCGCCGCCATGGGCGGCTCCTAGCCTCACAGCGACCGGTTACCCGGCACCCGATTGTTCACTGGAGGAACCTTGCTTAGCACCCGAAACCTCGCCGCCACCATCGCGGCATCCGCCATCGTCGCCCTCACCCTCACCGGGTGCGCCAGCGGCACCGCCGACGCCGCCGGCACCGACTCCGTCGACGCGGCCACCGCCACCAGCGTGTCCGCGTTCGGTGACCTGGCCGGCCTCGAAGCCGCCGCGATCGAGGAAGGCGCACTGAACGTCATCGCGCTTCCGCGGGACTGGGCCAACTACGGCGCCGTGCTCGACCTGTTCGCCGAGAAGTACCCCGAGATCACCATCACCGAGGCGGCTCCGGACGGGTCAAGCGCCGAGGAGATCCAGGCGGCCGAGAACCTCGCCGGCCAGGACACCGCCCCCGACGTCTTCGACCTCGGACTGGCCGTCGCCCTGGCCAGCACCGACCACTTCGCCCCGTACCAGGTGGCCACCTGGTCCGACATCCCCGACGCGCTGAAGGAAGAGAGCGGCCTGTACGTGGGTGACTACGGCGGCTACATGGCCGTCGGTTACGACCCCGACGCCGTGCCCGCCCCCGAGGAACTGAGCGACCTGCTCGGCGCCGACTACAAGGGCAAGGTCGCCATCAACGGCGACCCGACCCAGGCCGGTGCGGCGTTCGCCGCCGTGGGCCTGGCCGCCGTGCAGAACGACGGCACCGTCGACGACTTCCAGGCCGGGATCGACTTCTTCGGCGACCTCAACGCCGCCGGCAACTTCGTGAAGATCGACCCGACCCCCGCCACGATCGCGTCGGGGGAGACCCCCGTGGTCTTCGACTGGGACTACCTCAACGTGGGCTACGGCAGCCAGCTGGAGGGTGAGCGCAACTGGGAGGTCGTGGTCTTCCCCGGCACCGGGTACGCCGGCTACTACAACCAGGCCATCAACAAGGATGCCCCGAACCCGGCCGCCGCCCGCCTGTGGCAGGAGTTCCTCTACAGCGACGAGGCGCAGAACCTGTGGCTCGAGGGTGGCGCCCGCCCCGCCCGTGCCGACGCCATGGCCGACGCCGGGACCATCGACACCGAGCTGTTCGAAGCCCTGCCCGAAACGCCGGAGACCACCGTCGTGCCGACGGCCGACGAGAGTGAGGCTGCGGCGACGCTGCTCGGCGAGAAGTGGGCAGCGGCTGTCCAGTAGGTTCCGTGTACCGGCAGCAGCCTTCGGGCTGCTGCCGTTCGCGGTGTATGTCGTCCTGTTCCTGGCGGTGCCCACTCTGATCGCCGTTGGCACCGGCTTCGTCGGCAACGACGGCGGGTTCACGCTGAACACCGTCGCCGCGCTCGGCGACCCGGTGGTGGTGGCCGCGTTCGGCAGTTCGATCTGGTTGTCGGCGTTGACCGCCGTGGTCGGCGCCGTCGTGGGCGCCCTGCTCTGCTACGCCCTGCTCGGCGCCCGGCCGGAGGGGGCGCTGCGCTCCACCGTCGATTCGCTCAGCAGCGTCATCGCCCAGTTCGGCGGGGCGATGCTGGCCTTCGCGTTCGTGGCGACCATCGGCATCCAGGGCATGGTCACCGTTCTGCTGCGGGACACCTTCGGCATCGACATCTTCGCCGACGGCGTCTGGCTATACGAGCTGCCCGGCCTGGTGTTGCCGTACATCTACTTTCAGGTGCCGCTGATGGTGATCACCTTCATGCCCGCACTGGCGTCACTCAAACGCACCTGGGCGGAGGCGAACGCCACCCTCGGCGGCACCGCCCGCACCTACTGGCTGCGTATCGCACTGCCGGTGCTGGCCCCGTCCTTCCTGGGCAGTCTGCTGCTCCTGTTCGCGAACTCGTTCTCGTCGTACGCGACCGCGGCCACGCTCACCAGCCAGGGCGCGCAGATCGTGCCGCTGCAGATCCGGTCCGCCCTGACCAGCGAGACGATGCTCGGCCGGGAGAACCTGGCCGGCGCGCTGGCGCTGGGCATGATCATCGTGATGACCGTGGTCATGGTCGGTTACGCGGTGCTGCAGTCCCGCGCGGCGAGGTGGCAGCGATGAGCCGGGATGCGACTGTGGCGCACGCCCCCCATCGGTTGGTGCGGGGCGTCATTCTGGGCGGGGTCGGCCTGATCTTCGCCGTCCCGATCCTGGCGATGCTGGAGTTCACCCTGCGGCGTGGCCTCGCGGGCGGGTACGACGTCGCCCGCTGGGCCGCACTGTTCCAGAACGGTCTCACCGGTGAGTATCGACCGGTGCTGGTGGCGCTCGGCAACTCGGTGGGCCTGGCCGTCGGCACCGTGCTGATCGTGCTGGTGTTGCTGGTGCCGACCATGCTGCTCGTGCACATCCGCTTCCCCCGGTTGCGCCGGCTGCTGGAGATCATCTGCATCCTGCCGATCTCCATCCCCGCGATCGTGCTGGTGGTGGGACTGGCGCCGGTGTTCTCCGTGGTGGCGAAACTGCTCGGCAGCGGGGTGTGGTCGCTCGCGTTCGCCTACGGCATCACCGTGCTGCCGTTCGCCTACCGGGCCATCCAGGCCAATCTCGACGGAGTCGACGTGCGCACCCTGAGCGAGGCCGCCCGCACCCTCGGCGCGGGCTGGGGCAGCGTGCTGCTGCGGGTGCTGGTGCCCAACCTGCGCCGCGGCATCCTGGCCGGCGCGTTCATCGCGGTGGCCGTGGTGCTCGGCGAGTTCACCATCGCCTCGCTGCTGAACCGGGTGAACCTGCAGACCGCCCTGGTCGTGGTGAGCAAGAACGACCCGTATTCGGCCGTCATCCTCTCGTTGCTGGCCCTGTTCGTGGCGTTCCTGCTGTTGCTGCTGATCGGCCGGCTCGGCGCCGAACGCCGGCCCGGGCCTCGACGGGCCACCCATACAGACCCACCCGGGCGCCGCGGCCCCGGCATCGCCCCGAACCTCACCCCCACCCCGAGCCTCACCCCGAGCGCCATCCCGAGCGGAGACCGACCATGAGTCACCAGACAGCGCAGGACGCGCAGACGCGTACCGGGGCCGTGGTGCAGTTCACGAGCGTGCTGAAACGGTACGGCACCCACCTGGCCCTGACCGAGTTCGACCTCACCCTGCACGCCGGTGAACTGGTCGCGCTGCTCGGCCCCAGCGGTAGCGGCAAGACCACCGCGCTGCGTGTGCTCGCCGGCCTGGAGAGCCCCGACGACGGCAGCATCGTGATCAACGGCGAAGACGTCTCGGCGCTGCCGACCAGTCGACGGGACATGGGGATGGTCTTCCAGTCCTACTCGCTGTTCCCGCACCTGAGCGCCGGCGAGAACGTGGAGTTCGGTCTGCGCATGCGCCGGGTGCCGGCCGCCGAACGTCGGTCCCGGGCAGCGGATGCCCTGGCGCTGGTGGGACTGGATGCCCATTATGACCGGTACGCGCACCAGCTCTCCGGCGGTCAGCAGCAGCGGGTGGCCCTGGCCCGGGCGCTCGTCACCCGACCCCGGGTGCTGTTGCTCGACGAGCCGCTGTCGGCGTTGGACGCCAAAGTTCGGGTGCAGTTGCGGGAGGAGATCCGGCGCATCCAGACCGAACTGGGCATCACCACCCTGTTCGTGACCCATGACCAGGACGAGGCCCTCGCCGTCGCCGACCGGGTAGCGGTCATGCGCGACGGCCGGATCGAACAGGTCGGCACCCCGGAGGAGCTCTACACTCGGCCGGCCACCGCGTTCATCGCCGACTTCGTCGGACTGTCCAACCGGATGCCCGGCCGCGTACGGCACGGTTTCGCCGACGTGCACGGGGTCACCCTGCCACTGGTCGACCCATCCCACCCGGATGGTCCGGCGCGCGTGTTCGTGCGGCCGGAGGACCTCGCCCTCGAACCCCTCACGCCAGACGCCCTCCCGGGTGGCCTGCCGGGAACCGTGCTGCTGTCCAGCTTCCTCGGCTCGTTGCGGCGCACCAGTGTGGCTCTGGCGGCCGGCAGCACCGTGGTGCTCCAGCACGACGTGCGTGTGCACCCGCAGACCGGTGACACCGTGCTGGTGCGGTTCAGCGGTGCGCCGGTGCCGGTAGAGACCGCGATCGACCCGACGCCGGCGCCGACGGGTGCGCCTCCCACCGTGGTGCCGGAGCCGATTTCGCGCTGAAAACGGTACCGCCAGAGGGAGCCGTTTGCGCAGGTAGCGGTCCTAAACTGTTCCGGTGAACACATCCTCGGGATCCGGTTGGTTCGGGCGGCGCACTCGCAGGCGGGTCGAACCCGGCGCGGCCGCTCCCGGCCCTATTGCACCCGGTACCACCGTGCTCGCCACCCACCAGACCGGAACGACCGAGGGCGTGACCCTGCCGGCGGTGCCGAACGGGGTCGACGAGAACATCCCGTCCGGCATCCGTTTGGCCGGGGCCTGGTCGTGGCGGCTGCTGGTGATCGCCGGGGCCATCGCCGTGGTGCTCTTCGTGATCGTGCAGCTGCGGTTCATCGTCATCCCGCTGCTGGTGGCGGTGCTGGTGTCAGCGCTGCTGGTCCCGCTGGTCACCTTCCTCACGCGGCACCGCTGGCCCAAGGGCATCGCCGTGGCGGTGGCGCTTGTCGGCACCCTCGCGGTGATCGCCGGACTGGTCACCCTGGCCATCAGCCAGATCGCCGCCGGCACGGCTGGGCTCAGCGAACGGTTCGCGGTGTCCTACGCCAACCTCAAGCAGGTGCTCGCGGCGTCGCCGTTGCAGCTGAGCGAGGCCGAGATCAGCCGTTACCTCAGCGACGCCTCCGATGCCCTGCAGGCCGACAGCCAGATCTTCATCACCGGCGCCCTGTCGGTGGGGTCCTCGCTCGGGCACCTGCTCACCGGTCTGCTGCTGGCGCTGTTCAGCCTGCTGTTCATCCTCATCGACGGTAAGAGCATCTGGAACTGGATCGTCAAGATCTTCCCCCGCCGCGCCCGGCCCGCCATCGCCGGCGCCGGCCTGGCCGGCTGGACCACCCTGGGCAACTTCGCCCGGGTGCAGATTCTCGTCGCCACCATCGACGCCATCGGCATCGGCGCCGGCGCGGCGTTCCTGGGCGTGCCCATGGCCATCCCGATCGCGGTGCTGGTGTTCCTCGGTTCGTTCATCCCCATCGTCGGCGCCGTCGCGACCGGTGCCGTCGCGGTGCTCATCGCCCTGGTGTTCAACGACTGGTTCGTGGCGCTGCTGATGCTCGGCGTGGTGCTGCTGGTTCAGCAGATCGAGGGCCACGTGCTGCAGCCGCTGATCATGGGAACGGCCGTGAAGGTGCATCCGCTGGGTGTGGTGCTGGTCGTCGCGGCCGGCGCGCTGTTGGCCGGCATCCCCGGGGCCCTGTTCGCCGTTCCGGTTGCGGCCGTGCTGAACGTTATGATCAGCTACATCCACAGCGGCGCCTGGCGGGGCGACGTGCCCCCGCTCGACGTGGCCGGTGGATCGGTGTTGTGGCAGACCATTCCGCAGCGGCCCGGATTCCGGCAGCCGCGCACGCCCATCACCGTTGAGACCGAATGACCCGAGAGACCCGTTCATGACTGACACCCCCACCGTGCTCGCCGGCCCGACCCTGGCCGACTTCCAGGCCGCCCGTATCGTCGTGTCGAAGGTGGCCGATGTCACCCCGATGGAAAGCTCCAGGTACCTGTCCACGATTCTGGGCGCCCCGGTGTTCCTCAAGTGCGAGAACCTGCAGCGCACCGGGTCGTACAAGATCCGCGGTGCCTACAACCGGCTCTCCAAGCTGACCGACGAGGAGAAGGCCCGCGGCGTGGTCGCGGCCTCGGCCGGCAACCACGCTCAGGGGGTGGCGTTCGCCGCCCGCGAGCTGGGCATCGAGGCCACCATCTTCATGCCGGTGGGCGTGGCGCTGCCCAAACTGCAGGCCACCCGGGATTACGGCGCCCAGGTCATTCTGCGCGGGCACACGGTGACCGAACCGTTGCTGGCCGCCGCCGAGTACGCCCGCGAAACCGGCGCGATCCTGATCCCACCGTTCGACCACCCGGATGTCGTCGCCGGCGCGGGCACCCTCGGTCTGGAGATCCTCGACCAGGTGCCGGACCTCGACACGGTGATCGTACCGATCGGCGGTGGCGGCCTCACGTCCGGCATGGCCAGTGTGCTCAAGCAGTACGCGGCGCAGGCCGGTCGCACCATCCGGGTGATCGGGGTGCAGTCCGAGAACGCCGCCGCCTACCCGCCCTCCCTCGCGGCGGGGGAGGCTCTCGCGATCGACATCACCCCGACCATGGCCGACGGTATCGCCGTGGCCAAGCCGGGACTGCTGAACTTCGCGATCATCCGCGACGCCGTCGACGAGATCGTCACGGTGACCGAAGACGACATGTCCCGCGCGCTGCTGGTGCTGCTGGAACGGGCCAAGCTCGTGGTCGAACCGGCCGGCGCCGTGTCGGTCGCCGCCATTCTGGCCGGCAAGGTCACCGCCACCGGGTCGACCGTGGCGATGCTCTCCGGCGGCAACATCGACCCGCTGCTGATGCAGCGGGTGATCAGCCACGGCCTGTCCGCGTCCGGCCGGTACCTCACCCTGCGCATCATGCTGCCCGACCGGCCCGGCCAGCTGGCTCGCATCTCCGAACTGCTCGCCGAGGCGCACGCCAACGTGATCGAGGTACTGCACACCCGGCACGGCGCCGGCCTGCAGATCAGCGAGGTCGAGATCGACATCAGCGTGGAGACCCGCGGCCCGGAACACCGGCAGCACGTCGTCGACACGCTGCGCGCCGGCGGATACGACCCGCGCACCGACTGACGCGCCACGCAACACGAACGAGAAACGGCCGGCTGCGAGTGCAGCCGGCCGTTCGTCGTGAGGGTGGGGGAGGGCTAGTTGCCGGCCCACGTCTCCACGAGGTGGATCTCCACGGCGATCTGCTTGCCGTTCGGGGCGGTGTACGTCGTCGTCGCACCGACCTTGAGACCGATGATCGCTTCGCCCAGCGGGCTCTTCTCGCTGTAGACGTCGAGGTCGCTGTCGCCGGCGATCTCGCGGCTGCCGATGAGGAAGCGGCTCTCGTCACCGGCGATGGTCGCGGTGATGACGGTGCCGGGCTCGACGATGCCCTTGCTCTCGGGTGCGTGACCGACCTCGGCGGTGCGCAGCAGCAGGGTCAGCGTGCGGATGCGCGCCTCCATCTTGCCCTGCTCCTCCTTGGCGGCGTGGTAGCCGGCGTTCTCCTTGAGGTCGCCCTCTTCCCGAGCGGACTCGATCTTGCGGGCGATGTCTTCGCGCGCCGCACCGCTGAGAGTGTCCAATTCCGCCGCGAGGCGGTCATAGGCCTCCTGGGTCAGCCAGGTGACCGAAGTTTCGGTAGTCATGGTTCTCTCCTTCTCGTGCTCGTCGGTGGTGCGCCGGTAGTGATCATCACGGGCCGGCAGCGAGCAGCTGACGGTCATCGATAATCGGCCCGAAGGCCTGGAACTGTGGATCTGTGCGAACCCGGGTGAGTCCTGCTCACGCCGGTCGGGTTCACGCCATACAGCGGACGCCCCGACGTAGACGTCGAGGCGAATACATCAGTCTAGGTCAACCAGCAGCGGTAAATCAATCCGGTATCGCTCAGGTCCGTCGTCTTCACGACCTCGGTGAACGACCGGGTGTATTGCTCGGAGGGCTCCAAGTCGAGGATCTTCCACCCGACGACCGTGAAGTCCTTGTTGAGCGCCTGCACCGCGCACGCGGCCGGGGTCTGCGGCGGCAACGACACCTCGAAGGTCACGCTGACACTGTTCTCGTCGGCGATGGTATACCCGATATCGCGGGTCTCGATGGCGGGGCCGGCACCGTCGAGCCCGGCCCAGACCACCCAGGCGGTGAGGACGAGGGCGAACATGCCGCCGACGATCCACAGCACACGCTTGTCGCGCAGCCTGCTTCCCGGAGTTCGCCCATAGCGTGCGTCGAGGTTGCTGCTCACGGCCACTACAGACTCCACACTCATATTGAACGATTAGGCTTGTCCTAGGTTATCCGGCATTTCTGAGGAGTTACATGACGCTGCGACTCTTGGCGGTGCACGCCCATCCCGACGACGAGTCGAGCAAGGGTGCCGCCACCTACGCGTACTACCGAAGCCTCGGCGCCGAGGTGATGGTGGTCAGCTGCACCGGCGGCGAACGCGGCAGCATTCTCAACGAGGCCCTGGCCGACGTCGCCATGGCCGGGCGGGACCTCGCCGGTCTGCGCCGGCTCGAGATGGCCGCCGCCCAGAAGGCACTCGGCATCGAGCACCGCTGGCTCGGCTACCAGGATTCCGGCATGCAGGACGACGGCGGCGTGCCGGCGAACTCCTTCGCCGATATCCCGCTGGAGTACTCCGCGGAACCACTGGTGCGGATCATCCGCGAATTCCGTCCGCAGGTGCTCATCACCTACGACGAGAACGGCGGCTACCCGCACCCCGATCACATCCGCTGCCACGAGGTGTCCCTGGCCGCCTTCCGGGCCGCGGCCGACGCCGACGCCTACCCCGACGCGGGTGCGCCCTGGCAGATCGACAAGCTCTACTACGACCGTATTTTCAACCTCGAGCGCATGGATGCCATGTACCTCGAGTTGAGCGTGACCGAACCGGACTCGGAACTCCTCGAGCCTCTCGCCACCGCGCGGGACTGGATGAAGGACTACCCCAAGCTGGCCACCACGCATGTGCCCGTCGGGGATTTCCTCGAGGTCAGGGACGCGGCGCTGCTCGCTCACGCCAGCCAGGTGTCACCCACCGCGAGCTTCTTTTTCTGGCCGAACGAGCTGATCCGCAAGGCCTGGCCGTTCGAAGACTTCCAACTCGTTGAATCGAAGGTGCACACCGACATGCCCGAATCCGACCTCTTCGCCGGCATCAGCCCCTCCGGAAATGTGGCCGACGCATGAGCCTTCTGACCAGCACGGTGATCGGCGTGATCCTCTCGACCACCCCGGCACCGGAATTCAACCCCGACACCGTCACCCCCGGCCCGTGGGGCTTCTTCGCCATCTTCTTCGTCGCCGTTCTCACGGTGCTGCTGGGCCTGGACCTGGCCCGGCGCGTGCGCCGCACGAACTACCGTGCTGAAATCACCGAACGTCTCGAAGCCGAGGCGGCCGAGCGGGGCACCAACGCCCCGAGCACCACCGCCCCGAGCACGGACACGTCGACCGCGGACCGGCCGAAGGCCGAATAGCCGCCCACCCGGACGCACCCGCCCT
>Ga0247816_10000782_pt1 | contig 16882 bp, 6 predicted proteins | sample UWRJL209509C1_FD_179930 | JGI IMG/M metagenome (GOLD analysis project Ga0247816, IMG submission 179930) | Plant litter microbial communities from Arlington Agricultural Research Station in Wisconsin, United States - UWRJ-L209-509C-1 | ecosystem: Environmental > Terrestrial > Plant litter >...
GTTGCAGATAGCGGATCTTCCAAGACAGACTGGATGGGTTATTCCCCTTCATCCGGTAAGGAAATCAGTTTTAATACAAGGGGGATTAACCCGTACTTTTTGAATGCCCAGGATATTTACAAGATCTTTTCGAAGATGAAAGAGCTGGAAGATGTTGCTGCGGAAGTTAAAGAGATTTACTTCTATGGTTCTGGCTGTTCGTCGCCAGACAAACATGAGGTCATTACAAATGGACTGTCACTCTTCTTCACAAATGCTTTTATAAGTGTTGAAAATGATCTCATTGGTTCTGCTTATGCTACATGCGGAGATAAAAAAGGAATAACCTGTATTTTAGGTACCGGCTCCAATGTTTCTTATTTTGATGGCACTGCGGTTCATGAAAGTAATTATGGCTTAGGCTATATTCTTGGCGATGAAGGTTCCGGTACTTTTTTTGGCAGAAAGATGATTACTTCCTACCTGTATCATCAGATGCCGGCAGATTTAAGTGCGTTATTTGAACAGGAATTTAAAGCGGACAAGGAAACGGTAATTACCAATGTTTATCAGAAACCATTTCCTAACAATTACCTCGCTGCCTTTAGTCGCTTCATGTATCCTCATAAGGCACATCCTTTTATCATAAAAGTACTGACTGATGGCTTCCAGGAGTTTATAGACACCAATATCAAAGACTTTAAAGCATATAAAGACATAGAGTGTCATTTTGTTGGCTCAATTGCATTTTATTACCAGGACATTTTGCGTGAAGTATGCGCCAGGAATGACATCCATGTCGGCAAAATTTTCCAGAAGCCTATTGAGGGAATCTATAAATATATATTAAAAAAAGAAGGGCTGAGCACTCAGAAACTATAAGTTTATAAGGCATTATTATCATAAAAAAGATAAGCTGATTATCTTATTCAGTTCATATAATCAGCTTATCTTTTTCTGCTTTCCATCTCCAGACGGATAAGGTCGGCTACCCACTCCAGCCTTTTCTGATCTTCTTCACAAAAGTCCCTGCTTGTAGTATCAATAATACAAACTGCGCCAACATTAAATCCTTCGCTGGTCTTTATTGGTGCAGCGGCATAAAATCTTAACCCAAACTCCCCGGCTACCATAGGATTAGACAATAGAAAGGGTTCTGCAAGCGCATCTTCGAAAACAGTGACGCTGTCTTTCAATATCGCTAATGAACACAAGCTTGATCCCCGCTCCATTTCTTCATTATCATGACCTCCCTGTGTCGATTTTGTCCATACCTGGTCTTTATCAACAAAATTGATCATTGCAATCGGAGTATTGAACATGGAAGCCGTTAACGCGGACAGCTGATCAAACTTGGTTTCAGACTTTGTATATAATATTTTATAATTTTTAAGATTTTCCAGTCGCTCTTCCTCATTCTGCGGAATAAGATCTCTTCCAAATGTGTTTTCCAAGTTTCGAAATATTATTAGTAATAATCTGTTTTTAGGACTCCCTTACAATTAATATACCTGTTTTAACAAACAGACACAAGATTCATACACCTGACAGGAATACTGAATCGGACTTTTATGGACGTCGCACATAAATGATCGTTTTAGCAAGGTATTAAAATCCGGGTTAAAAAGTTTTATTTTCTGCCTCCTCAAAGCCAGCAAACTGCCAGTTTGCCTTGACATCTTTTTTAAAAAACACCTTATAACTTGAATTTGGTGGCAGTGTAAAATGAAAGAGGAATTCTTTTGCCTCTTTGTCTTTTGGTATAAAGCTGGGTAGCAGCGTGTTGGCAATTGCCTCTATTTTTTCTTTTGAGTCCATTAAAATCTGATTATAATGCCACAAAAGTAGGATACTTTAACGGGCTTCATGGCATTAAAGTTGTATAGAGTGTTTTTAACATATGAATAGAATACTTGTTGTTGAGGACGATCCTGATTTGCTGGAAGTTGTGCAACTGATTTTAGAAGAGAACAATTATAAGGTTTTTCCATTAATGACAGGGCGACCGATATTTAAAATTATTGAAGAGTTTAAGCCTCACCTGATACTGATGGACATTAAACTTGATGGAATGGATGGCAGGGCTATATTTAAGGAAATCAGAACGAGAAAAAACACCTCTCATCTTCCTGTGATCCTTACTTCAGGTGGCTTCTCCGAGGACTACATCATGAGAGAACACTTACTGTCTGATGATTACCTGGAAAAGCCATTTGAAATGTCTGTAATGCTAGCTAAGATTGAAAAGCTGTTATAACGTGATTAGTTTTTAGTAACCTTAAATTCTGTCCTCCTGTTTAACTGACGACCCTGATAATTGTCTTTTCCACCAGGAAACTGATTTGGTGCTATAGGCTTACTAAAACCATAGCCCTTACTTTTTACTCTGTCTGCAGATACTCCCTTACTAATGAGATAGTCTATGCAGGATTTCGCCCTTCTTTCTGACAGATCCAGGTTATAAGCCTCCGTGCCTATATTGTCAGTATGCGCACTCAGTTCAATTTCTATGGTCTGATTATCTACCATAATCTGGTAAAGCTGATCTATGATCGTTTTTGATCTTGGCGTTAAATCTGCACTGTCAAAATCATACAAGATGTCATTCAGCACTATTGGTTTATCCAAGACATAAGGAGCAAGGCATATTTTAGGGTTAACCAGCGTATCTGTCTTGGCCAGCTCGTCATAGTCATAACTCAGCAGTTTGCTGAAATAGTTCTTTTTTTCAGCAACCAGTTTCAGTTTGCGGTTAGAATTAATCCTGAACCTGTATTTCCCATCGGTGCCGACTACCACATTTATTTTCTGTGTGGAATCTGATAATGTGATAGTAGCACCAGGTAATGGTTTATCCGATTGGCAGTCAAGTATTGTTCCCTGAACAGTAATGAATTCCTTTTTCACATAGAAAACCTCCAGGCAGCAGACAGACTCTCTGTCAGAACTGATATACCCCTGACTGTCATCATCATCCATAGGTGTGAAATAAACGTCGTCTTTGGATGAATTAAATGGATAACCGAGGTTTCTGGGTTCTGACCAATTGGCAAAATCACCTTCGCTCTCATAAAAATCTAATCCGCCAATCCCTACCTTACCTGCACTACTGTACAACAGCTTCTCTGTTTTAGAATTATAGTAAGGTGCTTCCTCATCTTCTTTAGTATTTATTTTACTTCCCATATTGATGGCTTGCCCCATAGAACCGTCAGACCGCAGCCTGCAGTACCATATATCATATTTGCCCGATCCACCGGGTCTGTCTGATGAAAAAACAAAATATTTACCATCCCTAGATACGAATGGCTGCATGGAATTAAAGCCGGCAATGTTGACTTCAGAACCTAAAATTTTTGGGGGAGACCATGTATTTCCGGTGCCGGATGAGATATTTACTTCATAAATTTTTCTTTCTCCTTTTGTGGTCCAGCTGGTAAGATACATAATAGTCCCGTTCGGATGAAAGGCAGGCGCAGCATATTCACGTCCTTTTTCCACAGCCCCAATACGTTTAACCGTTGTTCCTTCGTCCTTAGGATTACCTGAAGCTTCATAGATTGCATTCATGTAAGGACTTTCCTTACGGGTAACTTTGGAGTTTGTTTTTCCATCAGTAAGTACCTCAGTTTTGTTTCCTACAGATACGGGTCTGGAAGAAGTGAAATAGAAGTTATCGTTATTCAGCAATGGCGTATAATTTGAGCCCTTGTCATTAATTTCATTAAACAGTTTACTAAACTTATACAACCGTGGATAACGCATTTCATATAATGCAAAATTGCAGGAAGCAATTTCCACTTTGGCTTTACTGGCATAGCCATCATTGAGATAATACTTTGTCAGAAACTCTTCAAATGCCACAATTGCTTCAGCAAACTTCTGATTCGCACGCAGGCATTCTCCATAATAAAAAGAGCTCAGGGCATATTTTGGATCACTGAAGTTTTTGGCTACGGCATACCATGCTTCTGCTGCCCTGAAATCTTTGTATAACCGCAATGAAGAAGCCAATTGGTAAACATCATTTTCGTACTCACCACGTTTTGGGTTAGTCTCCTCCTTTTTCATTTTAGTTTCAAAGGCATAAGGCACTACAAAACCTATACTATCTGTAGAGATATTCAATGCTCTTTTATAGTAATCTGCAGCCGCATAATATTCCTTATTCTGGAAATATACATCTGCGATCCTTTTATTATTGGTAACGTACTGTGCATGGATAGCATTGCTTATCAGGCACATCAAAAGTAGTACTCTAAGTGATTTCATAACTCATCGGATTATAATCGTGGACAAAAGAAGTTGGGGCCTGAAATTCCCCCTCTGCTGGTAAAGGATACTGATAACTCAAGGCCACCCCTGCTACCGGTGGCACGGTTTAAATTGGAAGTATTAAAATCATAACTTAAACCGAAAACGGTATTCTTTAAATGAAGACCAAAAAAGGCGATAGCGGCATCTTCGTATCTGTAATTTGATCCAAAGAGAATATTAGCCTCGGGATTCAGATAGAAGGTAACATACGCACCGGTAGAAATTTCCCGCGCATTGCCTTGTTTCATGTAAAGTGCATTAGGCGTTACATCTATAGCATCACTGATTTTAACACGGGCTCCGCCATGGGCCGTAAAGCGAATCGGAATTCTGATATCATTACCGATAAAACGATCTACAGGCCTCGTTAAATGAGACCCGCTTACGCCGGCAAATGGATTCACTTTATTGTCAGAATTGCCATCAAAATACATGATCCCCGCATTTACATCGGGCACCAGCGTATTGGTAGAGCTGAAAGATTCACTGATAGGAATACTGCCATTGTATCCTGTTGAAGAATTAAACTGATCGCCCAATGTAATTTTTGAAGGATCAAAACTCTTATTCAAAATACCGGCCTGTACACCAAAATTAATCATACTGTATCCCTGCTGACCAAATCTGATCCTGTAAGCAGCAGAAGCAAGTGCATTCAGATAGTTATATCCTATCTCACCTGCGCGCTGATTAAGTACCATTCCTCCAAAGGCAAGGTTTTTAACAGGTGCCTTATCGAACGAAGCACCTGCCGTTACATAAGCATTGGAAACGGATCCCCATTGCTGTTTCGCATTTAATGAAACCCGGTAATCTCCGTCTATTACTCCCGTTAGGGCTGGATTCAGCCATAACGGATTTGCGTAATATTGTGAGAAATGTGGATCAATCTGTGCATTAACCCTGTTTGCTGCCGTGATGCATAAGATGCTGAGGCCGACGATTTTTAAAAGTTTCTTCATGATATTAATTTTCAGGTTAACGTGTATTATCGTAATAGCGTAACGGTTCCTTTTCTCATTGTAGTTGTACCGTCAGAAAGTGTCAGGTCTATGTAGTATACATATACTCCATTAGGCTGCATCTGACCTCTGAATGAGCCATCCCATCCATTTTGCATTTGCTGCGATTCGAATACAAATTGTCCCCATTGGTTATATATCCGCATCTTAACTTTCGAAATTGCATTCCCATAGGCATAGAAGACATCATTCCTTCCATCCCCGTTTGGCGTAAAAGTATTCGGTATATAGATCTCATCCGTAGTACCATCAGTTGCTGTCCCGGTAAGACTGCCTGATGCACTGGTTTCACAGGTAGTACTTCCTTTAGCTCTCACCATCAGGGTAACTTTGGTATTGTACTGCAGACCTGTAACGGTATGCGTAGTACCCGCCTGACCCGAACTCGGAATTGTCCATGTTGTACCTCCATCCATTGAGATTTCGTAGCTGGTCGCACCGCTTACCGCATTCCAGCTGAAAGTAATACTGCTGCGCGTGGCAGACTCTACAGAAAGCATAGGTGCTGTAAGTGCAGATGCCAACGTAACGGTTACCGCAGTTCTTGTGCTTTTTATACCACCAGATATTCCCTCCACATAATAAGTAGTGGTAGCAGTTATTGCAGGTGTCTGGTAGCTTGTTCCCATCTGCAGACTGGCAGTACTTGTAGCAGTGGCAAACCAATTATATGTTACTCCTGTAACTGGTGTAGCTACTGTTAAGGTTACACTGCTGCCATTACAACTTTGTGCACCTGTTGCTCCTGGTGCAGGAACGGTAACATTAAGTGTGTAATCTGCCGCGGCGGTTTGTCCGTTTGCATCTGTCACAGAAAGTGTCACAATGAATGTACCTGCAAGCGTTGGTGTACCTGTCAGCTCCCTGGTAATGGCATTGAACACTATTCCCGGCGGCAAACCTGTTGCTACATAAGTGAAAGGACCAGTTCCGCCAATTGCTGCCGGTAATGTTTGAGGTGCATAGATAGTACCAACAATACCATCCGGCAATACTGCAGGTGGAAGAGACATAGGAATCAGTACCGGTGCTTTTACAGTAAGACTAAAAGTTGCCGTTGCAGTACAGCCTTTACTGTCAGTTACGGTAACACTAAAAGTATAAGTTCCGGCAACAGTTGCTCTGCCACTAATTGTGCCGCCCGGAGATAAGGCAAGACCCGCTGGTAATGTACTTGTAGCTGTAAGGCTGTAAGTATAAACAGGAGTTCCTCCTGCAGGCGGTGGTAATTGTGCAGAGTAATTAGTAATAGTAGACGCTTCAGTAAGCGTTGTACCATTAAACACAATTGCCGGGTTTACATTAACGACTACAACATTTGCCATGCCAGCAGTATTTTCACACTTGTCAGATCCGGAAACCGTTACATAGTAAGTAGTAGTTCCTGTTAAAGGCGGAACATTAAAGGTCGCGCCATTATTGGCAACCTGCGTTAATGCGGCATCGCTGTACCAGATGAATACAGGGTTAGCTACTGAATTTGTACTGGCTGTTAATGTAGTACCAGAACCAGCACACACTACTGAAGGTAAACCTGTAATGGTGATATCACTGGCAGTCGCAGTTGGTTTAATTGTTACGCTGACAGCAGTCCTGCTGCTCACACCTGTAGCGCTAACAGCTTCCACATAATAAGTGGTATTTGCAGTTATGGGAGGTGTCAGGAAAGTTGTGCCCTCATTTAATATTGCACCTCCTGTCGCTACATTGTACCACCTGTAAGTTGTACCATTAACTGGTGATATAATGCTCAGTATAGCGCCGGTTCCAAGACAGGCCTTGCCTGCTGCAACATCAGGTGCAGGGGTAACGGCAACGATATTAAGACTGAAGCTGGTTGAAGTGGTACAGCCTTTACTATCTATCGCAGTAATCGAGAACGTATAATTACCAGTGACGGCAGGTGTACCGGTAATTGTTCCGGCAGGCGAGATTGATAATCCTGTAGGTAAGGTGCTTCCCGCAGTTAAAGTATAAGTATAACCTGGTGTACCACCTGATGCAGGATTAAGTTGCACATTGTATGCAGTACCAACAGGAGCATTGTTTAATGTAGTGGTATTAAATACCAGTGGCGCGTTTACACCAATTACTACTGTATGCGCAGTACCCGGGGTATTTTCACATTTGTTGGATCCTGAAACAGTCACATAATAAGTAGTGGTTGCTGTTAAAGGCGGAACATTAAATACTGCGCCGTTATTAGCCACCTGGGTAAGTTGTGCATCGCTGTACCAGGTAAATACAGGATTAGATACAGTGTTGCTGCTTGCAGTTAATGTAGTTCCGGAACCAGAGCATAGTGTTGATGGCAGACCGGTTATGGTGATATCACCCGCTACTGATGTTGGTTTAATCGTCACACCTACCGCAGTTCGGCTGCTCAAGGCTGTGCCTCTAACTGCTTCAACATAATAAGTAATATTTGCTGTTACAGGTGGAGTAGTGAAAGTAATGCCTTCATCTAATACTGCCCCGCCGGTTGGTGCGCTGTACCACCTGTAGACGGTACCGGTTACTGGTGCATTTACACTGAGTATGGCAGCAGCACCAAGACATGCTTGCGCTGCATCTGCGTCCGGCGCAGGGACAATAACAGGAGGCGGAACAATAGTAAGCGTGAAGCTTGCTGTAGCACTGCATCCTCTGCTATCTAAAGCAGTAATTGTAAAGGTATTCGTTCCAGGGGTAGTTGGTGTGCCAGATATAACCCCGTTAGACGATAATGTTAATCCATCTGGCAACACACTTCCCGAAGGCAATGTATATGTATAACCAGGCGTGCCCCCTGTGGCAGGATTAATCTGCACAGCATATGGTTTTGTTGCTGCTGCATCACTCAATGCTGTGCCATTAAATACAATTGCCGGGTTTACATTGAGTACGACAATCGATGCTGTACCTGCTGCGTTCTCGCATTTATTATCACCACTAACGGTTACGTAATAAACAGCATTTGCCGTTAAGGCAGGTACATTGAATACCGCCCCGTTATTAATTACAGTTGTTAATGCTGCGTCACTGTACCAGGTAAACACAGGGTTATTTACTGTAGTGCTGCTGGCCGTTAAGACAGTACCGGTTCCTGAACAAACTGTTGTAGGAACACCCGTAATAGTAATATCTGCAGTAGTAGCCTTCGGTTTCAAATTAACCAACACAGCCACTCTTGTACTTACTGCGGTGCCAGAAGAACCTTCAACATAATAAGTCACAGTAGAGGTTACCGGCGGTGTCTGATAAATTGTACCATTGTAAATAATTGCTCCGCCAGAAGGTGTACTGTACCAGTCGTAAGTCACCCCGTTCACCGGAGTAGTTACCGTTAGGTCCAAACTGTTACCTGAGCAGCTTTCCGCACCGGCAACTACCGGAGCAGGTACTGTAACGCTGATGCTGTAAGCTGTTGTTGCTGTAATCCCGTTATTATCTGTTGCGGTAATGTTGAAAGTAAAGGTACCGCCAAGAGTTGGTATACCTGTAATTTCTCTGTTAGCTGCATTAAATAATAGTCCCGGAGGCAATGTACCGCCTGATAAAACATAAGTATAAGGAGAAACTCCGCCTGTTGCAGCTGGTAAAGTCTGCGTAACATAAGCTGTGCCGACTATACCATCTGGCAGATCAGCAGGTGGAAGTACCATACCAAAGTTAGGAGGAAGTACATTCAATACGAAAGTAGCTGTTGCGTTACAGCCTTTACTATCTGCCGCAGTAATAGCGAAAGTATAGTTACCTGCTATTGTTGGTGTACCGGTAATGGCTCCTGAAACAGATAGTGTAAGTCCGGCAGGTAAACTGCTTCCTGAAGCGACCACATAATTATATCCCGGAGTACCACCCGTTGCAGGATCAATCTGTGCAGCATAAGCACTGCCTGCCGCAGCATTTGTTAATGTACTGCTGTTAAATACAACGGCAGGATTCACGTTCAGCACCACGATTTTCGCTGTGCCAGCTGCATTTTCGCATTTATTAGATCCTCTTACCGTTACATAATAAGTAGTATTGCCTGTAAGTGCAGGTGTATTGAACACCGGACCTGTAAATAATGGATTTGCCAGGGCAGCATCGCTGTACCAGGTAAATACCGGATTAATCACCGTAGCACTGCTGGCGCTAATACTCACACCAGAGCCAGAGCAGGTAGTTGCAGGAACACCAGCAATGCTGATATCTGCATCAGTAGCTATCGGGTTAACGTTCAGTGTAATCACTTTTGCATCGGCCGGAGCATTCTGGCATTTATTTGAGCCACTTACGGTCACGTAATAATTTGTCGAGACTGTGATTACAGGAGAAAAGACTGGGCCTGTAAATATAGCGGTTGACAATGCAGCATCACTGTACCAGGTGAATACCGGGTTATTTACGGTAGCACTGGTGGCTGTTAATGTTACCGCAGAACCCGCACAAACACTGGCCGGAATACCGCTGATGGTTATATCGCCAGGTAATGCCGTAGGATTAATGCGAAGGCTCACTTTCTTAGCTGTGCCAGGTGCATTATCGCAGACATTGTCGCCTTTCACTGTTACATAGTAATCTGCATCAGCTGTTAAAGGATTTATTGCAAAGGTAGCTCCTGTAAACACAGGATTCGTTAAAGCAGCATCACTGTACCAGGTAAATACCGGATTGGTTACCGTCATACTGGTTGCAGTCAATATCGCATTTGCACCCGAACAGAAAGCAGCGTCAGCACCAGTAACGGCGATATCATTTGCTGTAGCAGCAGGTTTAATTGTAATTGATATTTTTGTCCTGCCTGAGTTATTCGTACAAGAGTTGACATTTACAGCTTCTACATAAAAATCTGTAGTTCCCACAGTAAGATTGGCTGGGGTGCTGAAGGTATTGGTATTTGCAGCCAGCAAGGTTCCACCGGCCGGAGCACTATACCAGTTGTAACTAATACCTGCAACAGGTGTTACACGTAATGCCACTGGTGTGTTTAAACATGTATTTACCGGATTTGCAGGATCAGGAACCGGTGCAGCTGGTAAAGGTGCAATAGTTACAGTTATTGCGGTTCTTGCACTTTCGCAGTTATTGCGTGTGCCCGATACGAAATAGTTGTATGTGCCTGCAACAAGGTTTAGCGGAGTGAGATAAGTTGATGTGCTCGCCACAAGATCTGTTTCTCTGTACCAGTTATAGGTTGTTCCTGCAACAGGATTGGCTACAGCCAGCGTGGCAGAACTTCCCTGACAGGCGGTAACCGAAGTTGCAACAACAGTTGGTGGTGCAACGATGCGCTGTGCATAATTCAGATTAATACTGCTGAGTGCACCCAGAAGCCCGGAGTTTAATCTTACTTCTATACCATCGAATGGAGATGTTGGTGTAAATTCAATAATCGCATCTGAACCGCCGTTTAAAAGCTGCAGGTTCAGCAGCGGATTGTTAATGGCCATTCCATCGTTATTACTAACCACTCCATTATAGGTCGTGATCACAATACTTGGTGCAAGAGCCAGTGAAAGCAGTACCGCTTCTGAGGTAAGACGTATCCTTACTTTATCTCCAGCCTGAGATACACCGCTAAAGCCTACACGCTGTGAAACGAAACTGTTAATTCCAAGTGGGATAAACAATGATGAACTGGTTTCAATATCGTTATCTATCGCAAAGGTTGGGTTGTTTACACTGGCAAGGATATTATTGGTATCGGTAGTCTGACTAATCGCCGGCTCACATGGTACAGAACCCGGATTCGTTGGTCCTGCAGTTACTGTTACCACCACTGCTGTAGCTGGTGAGATACATCCGCCTATAGCATTACTCTGTGCAGTTACATAATAGGTAGTAGTGGTTGTAAGGACAGGAGTAATAAAAGCACCGTCGGTCGACGAATAGATGGCTACTGCACCAGGATTAGTAGCCGGATTTACAGCATACCAGTTATATGTTAAATTAGCAGTGGATGAACTTGCGGTAAGCAGCGTACGTTCACCAGAGATAATACTTACTGCTGGCGGGGTAACAACAGGTGCTGTTAATGAGCCAACAGTTATAGTCACGGATGCCTGTGCTGAAGCGGTACCACAGCTATTTATTGCAGCAACCGAATAGGTTGTTGTAGCCTGGATATTGGTTACGCTGAAGCTCGGGCCTGTAGCACCGGTTATTGCGCCGTTTGCATTGTACCACTGATAAGTTACACCTGTTTGTGGATTCTGCACCTGTAATAACAAGTTAGAACCCTGGCAGGTTTGCTCAGTTGCGGAAAGCAGTACAGGAACATCTGCAGCAGGAACAAGTGTTACAACAACTGCTGTTCTGGAACCTCCGCAACCTCCTCTTGAAGCTTCAGCAAAGAATCTGGTATTGGCAGTAATTACTGGTGTAATAAAAGTGGTACCATCATTACCAAGATAATTGCCTGCTGCATCGTACCATTTGTAAGTGATGCCGGACTGTGGATTTGAAACGGTAAGCGTTGCTGTTGCGTTCGCACAGGCTGTTATTGCAGTCGATGCAACAACAGGAGCCTTAATAATCCTTCTTGCGTAATTGAAGTTTACTGATGAAAGTGCCCCCAGTAACCCTGAGTTTAATCTCACTTCAGCACCATCAAACTGTGCTCCCGGAACAAGGTTCAGCAAGAGTTCGGCACCGCCGCTCAATAGCTGAACGTTTGCGATCGGATTGTTCAGTACAACCGGATCGTTATTACTGTTAGCTCCGTTAAAAGTAGTTACTGTAATACTTGGCAGTACGGAGGCCGACAAGAGCTGACCTGATGTAGTTAAACGGATACGCAGCGTGTCACCAACACTGGAAAGTCCAGTGAAATTAACTTTCTGGAATACGGATGAGCCTATACCTACCGGAACTGACAGTGTAGATGCAGTTTGCTGATCAGCATCAATGGCTAAACCTGGATTGACTACACTGGCCAGTACCGAAACCAATCCGTCTACACCGTTTGTTTGACTAACCGGCGATTCGCAAAGTACTGGTATAGGAGTACCATTGCCATTAACAATGATTGTCTGCTGTACTCTTGCCGATGATGCACAACCTGTTGTGCTGGAAACTGCTTCCGCATAAAAAGTAGTAGTTACGGAAAGCGGCGGCGTTACGTAGCTTGCGCCTGTAAATACGGGTGCCGTTGCATTTGCCGAATCGTACCAGTTAAAGGTTACATTGGTTTCTGCAGAACTTGCATTAAGACTAACTGACTGACCCTGATTAACCGTTGTTGCGGATGCCTGGATCTGCGGAGCAGCCGGACGCGGATTAACAATTACGCTGGCAGTTGTGCGCGCAGGAGATAAACAATTGCCATTTGCGCCTTCTACATAATAAGTAGTATTTGCTGTCAGAACCGGAGTAGTGAAAACAGGACCAGTAAATACAGGTATTCCCCCTGTCGCAGTGCTGTACCAGGTATAGGTAACTCCAGTTTGTGGACTATCAACAGATATTACTGCTGCAGAACCCGAACAAACCGGAGATATTGTGGCCAGTACCGGAGTAATCACCGGCGGCGTAACAGTTACAGTAACCGGAATACGTATTGAGTTTGCACAGTCATTTTTGCGGACCTCAATATAATAGGTTGTGGTAGCTGTTAGTGCAGTTGTTGTATATGTATTCACATTGGTAGCAAGAGCAGCTCCGCCTGAAGCGGCAGTATACCAGCTCAGCGTAGTGCCTGTAGCGGGTGTAGCGGTTAGCGTAGCAGTAGATCCTGAACATATGGTCTGGTTACCTGCTGTTAATGTAGGGTTCGCATAAACAGCCTGCGCACCGTAAATATTAAGATTTGTTAATGCAGTTACTACAGGATTAAGTAATACCTCTACCCTGTCATATGCACCTCCTGCCCGCACCGTTGCAAGGAAACGATTTCCTTGAAGTAGTCCTAAAGTAACTAAAGAAGAATTTATAGGGTGACTGCTGACCAGTGTATTACCATTCATTACATTGAGCGTAATATTGCCCAGTACAGAAAGATCTGCAAGACCAGTTGGCGTTTCCAGGTCTATACGAAGACTATCCGTAGCGGCTCCTGTATTTGCGAAAATCAATCTTTGATATCCCGAAGCGCCAACTCCTGCCAACAGGGATATAGTGGTAAAATTATTCAGGTTTGCATCGGTAGAGTTGCCTGGGTTCTGAATACCACAACCGATACACAATAAACCTCCAACCCCACTTTGCTGTGAAGTAGCTGCATTACACCGTGGGTCTGCTGGTCCGGTTACCACCGTTACCACTACAGGTACCCTGGTTATACTTGCACAGCCAAGGTTGCTTTCTGCACCTGCATAATAAGTTGTAGTTGTCGTTAATGCAGGCGTAACGAAAGTGTTGCCAGTTGCCAGCGCAATACCACCAGTTGCAGTTGCATACCATTTAACAGTGGCCCCGCCTGTCGCACTTGCCTGTAAAGTGGCGGTCTGTCCGCTACTCACAGTCTCATTATTTGTTGCCACCACCGGCGCAGCGGGTGCCGGGTTTACCGTTACGGTTACCGCTGCCCGCGCGCTTACTGCGTTGCCGGATACAGCTTCGACATAATAAGTCGTCGTTTCTGTAAGCGTACCGGTTGTATAAGTTGTACCCGAGCCCAGCACTGTATTTCCGGTAGCTGAGTAAAAATTGTAGGTCACGCCTGTTAGCGGATTGGCTACACTAAGTGTGGCAGAGTTGCCTCCACATATTGTTGTTCCTGCAACAGATGGAGGATCAACAGTAATACTGAGGGTATAATCAGTACTCGTAGTTAGGCCACCGTTATCTGTCACGCTCATTTTCAGCGTAAAAGTACCACCCAATTGTGACGTACCTGAAATGACACGCATAGTTGGATTAAAGCCCAATCCTGTTGGCAAACCTGTCAATGTGTATACGTACGGTGCTGTACCTCCTGATACTGCCGGCAAAGCAGGAGAAGTATAGGCTGTTCCTACTACCGTAGCTGGTAAACTTGCCACTGGAAGATTCAATGTGCCGTTTACCTTCAGACTATAAGGAACAGTTAATGATTGCTGAGCGGCATCTGTTACCGTGATAAGAATTGTGAAATTACCAGATTGTGTTGGCGTACCAGAAATCACCCGTGTAGTTGTATTGAAAATAATTCCCGGAGGCAGGTTCGTCGCCACATAGATATAGGGACCGGTACCACCGCTGGCAGCCGGAATGGTTTGGCCAGGATAAGCCATCATCACCGTACCATCAGGCAATGTTCCGGCGACCAGTACCAATGGATCTTTGATCACAATACTATAGTTCCCTGTAGCTGTGTGACCTTCATTATCTGCAGCATTTACAGTGAAGTTAAAAGTTCCGGAGGCAGTTGGTGTACCTGTAATCTCCCTCGTTGAAGGATTGAAGCTCAATCCCGGAGGCAGATTTGAAGCGGCATAGGTATTCACACCACTGCCACCTGTTGCTGCCGGAATAATCTGTGTCGGATAAACCACACCGGTAGTACCAGCAGACAGTGTGGCTGCAGGCATTGCCATCGGATCTCTGACAATCACCATAAAATTAGTCATCGCCATATTACCATCTGCATCCGTTACCGTAATTGGGAAAGTAAAAGTTCCCGATGTAGTTGGTGTACCAGTGATTGTACCTGTAGACGTGTTCACTGAAAGACCTGCAGGTAGATTAGCGGCAGTGTAGATATATGGTGTTGAGCCCCCCGTAGGCGGGTTTAACGTGGTTGAAGGATACGCCGTTCCAACTGTCCCGTTAGGCAATATAGTTACCGGGAAAGTAAGTGTTGCCGTAACAAGCAGTGTATAGGAAGCCGTTGTTTTACATCCGAAACTATCGGTTGCTGTAACGTTGAAAGTGAAAGTTCCTGATGCTGTCGGCGTTCCGGTAATTAATCCTGAAGCAGAAATAGTGAGCCCTGCAGGCAGGTTGCTTCCGGCAGCAAGGGCATAAGTATAACCAGGTGATCCTCCGGTTGCTGCTGTAAGCTGCCGCGCAACAGTACTTCCTACTGTTGCATTAGCCAGCGTATTTGCCAGTAGCGACAGTACGGGTTTAACGGTAACGACCACGCTGTCGAGGTCAGACTCGCCGATACATCCGGCCTTTTGCGCACCGATATAATAAGTATAATTGCCAGGTGTCAGTCCGGCTTCGGTATAAGTGCCCGTTGCAGCCCCGCTAACCAGTACACGTACCCCTGCTGTTTTCTTGTAAAAATTATAAGTGAATCCGGCATTGGGGTTCTGCGCGGCAAGAGTGAGACTACTGCCGCCGCAAATGGATAACGCCCCGTTTAATGCGCCTCCGAACATAGGTTTGGCGACAGTCCGTTGCACCTCGTTGATTCTGAGACCGCCGGATAGTAAATTACCACCAACCGCAAGTGTATTGTCAAGTGTTATCTTAATTCTGTCAAATGCTACTCCTGGAGTGAAAAAAACTGGGAAAGTAACATTATTATTTCCTACAAGCAGGTCCAGCGTAAGCAGGTTATCAGCAGATACTGCTGCCCCGGCCGCCACGCTACCGTTGAAAGCCTGTAGCGTAATCGTTTTCAAAAGATTTAGAGAAAGTACTGTTCCCGATTCAGAAAGTACCACCTTAGCTACATCGGTAGAAGATGATAAACCATTAAGAAATATCGTTTGTGAAACCGAGGAGCCTAATCCGGCAACGCCCGGTGTCAATAGAGAGTAAGTAGTTAGGTTTCCGTCTATTGCCCTTTCCTGGTTACTCACCAGCGGTGTAAGAGAAACATTTAAGCCCGGAGTCTCACCAAGATTAGTGAATACAGCCGTTCCGCAATTGTCGGTGTCTATATTGAATGCAGTATAAACATTCATACTCAGACCGCTGTTCAGCGAGAGCTGAAGCAAGCTGCTTCTTACCCTCAATTTCACCCGTACAGCGTTATAGGCGCTCGCAGAAGTGACTGCAAAATAAGTCAGACCAGCAGCATCTTTAACGATAATACTGCTTACACCTGTTTCAATTTTAGTTCCGTCATTTGTTGATGATGCTCCCGTATAAGCTTCAAGCTCAACCAGGTTCTTACTGAACAGGCCGGTGAGTCCTCCTACCGTGTTTAGTAAATCGAGACTCAGGCCTGATGAAGGTGTAGGGGTGTCAAATCGTACATAAGTAGTTTTCCCCGCCGCCACCGGAGCAGCATATTTCAGTTCTATCCATGCTTCACCTTCCGCATTGAAGAGCCCAAGTATCGTGGCATAATTCGCGGTAAGGACTGCCGGACTTAGTGCCGGAGGTGGCACTGCTGCGGCATTACCCGGGTTTATGACACTACCAGCATTAGCAGCATTTGGCTGCGTGCTGGTGACGCCAAGAAGATTCGTGTAATAGGCAACGGTTCCACTACTTGGAGCTACCTGAGCATAATGTTTAGTTTGAGCATACGATGCCGCATAAAAAAGCGTTGAAGCAATAATACCGGCACACAATAAAAATTTTCGTAGCATTCGGGGTGTAGAAGTCCAATCCATAAAAGGGGCTTTGAGGTTAACTTAAATACTTACGGCAATTTTAAGGATAGCATTCATTCATTTGCCCGTTCAAGTCATTCATAAAAAGATAAAATAAACCAC
>Ga0247816_10000783_pt1 | contig 16817 bp, 13 predicted proteins | sample UWRJL209509C1_FD_179930 | JGI IMG/M metagenome (GOLD analysis project Ga0247816, IMG submission 179930) | Plant litter microbial communities from Arlington Agricultural Research Station in Wisconsin, United States - UWRJ-L209-509C-1 | ecosystem: Environmental > Terrestrial > Plant litter >...
TGTTGTTGCCCACTCAGCATCAGTAAGTGTACCTAGTTCTGCCTTCGCCTCCGCATAGTTAAGCAGTACTTCAGCATATCTGAACAATGCAATTGCATTGATGTTTAACGCACCGGCATCGTAATACATATCATCCAGCGTCCATTTGATAGGCTGATATCCAGTGAAGGTATAAGAAAATAAAGGCGGGGCCGGAACCTGTACACCATTACTTATCCGTTTATAGTCGCCAGAGCGGATTGTCTGTTTCAAGCGCAAATCCCTGTTTTTCACTTCGTCTTTGAATAACATTGTGCGGTAAGCCAGGTCGTTCGTATAAGGTGTTCCATCAATTTTAAGATAAGTATTAATGAAAGTTCTTGTAAAACTGGCTTTCTCTCCATAGGTACCGCTGGTCCACCACCAGTTGGCCTCATTCAGCACACCTAGATTTATATCTGATACTGCAGATTGTAATACTTCGGTTGCTACAGGTGCTGTGCTGGTGAAAACCTGACGGTATGAAACTCCTGCACCTCCAGCGGTATTGAGGCTGTAACCACCTTTGTCCATAATTTCCTTAGCGGCGCTTGCAGCATTTTCCAGCCAGGTATTGGCCGTAGAAGACAGGTTTAATTCTGTATGGTACTTTCTGTAGGTACCCTCAAACAAGCACAATCTGGACTTATAAGCGTAAGCCACGTATTTCGTAACCGTGGTGCGGCTTGCATCATTCGTAGCGGTAATATTAGCACAGGCAAAATTTATATCTGCCAGTACAGAATCCATCACCAGTTCCCGTTTGTCCCTTCCGCCAACCAACTTAGGATCATTCACATCTAATGGTTTACCTATCCAGGGTACGTCGCCAAATCGTTTCACTTTCTCCATATAGAAGTATGCGCGGTAATATCTGGCTATACCTAAGTAGTTGTTTCTAACCGTTGAGGGCACTTTCGGATCATTACAGTTTTCAATAAAATAGTTGATGTTCCTTAGGTCCTTCCATTGCCAGCTTGTATCAGAGGTAGAAGAAAAACCTCCCGGCCTGATAAAATTGTTTACACTTTTTACCGCCAGATAATCAGACATCGCATCCTTGCTTGTCGAGTTTTTAGGCATAAAGTCCATCGTATAGAACGAATTGCTGTATAACCGTAACCCACTTTCAGTTCCAAACACGGCCGATCCAGTGGCGGTTGACTCAGGTACCTGATCCAGCTTTTTACAAGCAAAGAAGCTTAGCACGCTAAGAAGTATCAATATATATTTTGTTTTCATTTGATTATTTTTTATGATATACATTATGACTAGAACACTACACTAAGTCCCAAAGAGTAACTTTTCATCAGCGGATAGTTATAACCATCACCATTGGTAGGGTTTGTATTTAGGTCCTTGTCTGCAACAACAGCGTTTTCAACATCTATATTTTTTACAACCTTATATAGCGGAGACCAGGTGAATATGTTTTCGCCAGAGAAAAATACCTTTGCAGTGCGGGCGCCTATTTTAGAAACCAGTCTTGCCGGCAGGTTGTAACCAAACTGCAGATTTTTCATTCTCAGGTAGGCCACACTTTGCAGATATCTGGTTTGTGCTACGCCAAGTTCCCTGTTTGTATCACTAGATGCCGCGCGAGACATCGTTCTTGGGAAATAAGCATCTGTATTCTCAGGCGTCCACATGTTGCCCAGGTGGAAATTAGGTATATTGTTGTAGGGTCTGTTGTACTGTCCCCAAAACATCTCAGTCTCCGTACTTGGATACCATTGTTGTTTACCAACACCCTGCATAAACGCGCTGAAAAAGAAGTTGTTATATTCAGCTCCAACGTTAATGCTGTATAAATAACGCGGAGATTTATTACCAATGATCTTTCTGTCGCCAGGGTTATTTACAGTGTTGTTACCCACGTTGATCAATCCGTCACCATTAAGGTCCTGCAGTTTGATATCACCCGGGGCCCAGATATTTGTAGGCGAGGCCCTCATCTGTGGGCTCTGCTTGGCATGCGAATCGATATCTGCCTGATCGATGAAGAAACCTTCCGTAGTATAACCCCAGATTTCACCTATAGTCTGACCTTCGTAATAATCGCTCAATAGTTTGTCAGGGTTGTTGTACCTTGTGATTTTAGATTTATTATCCGCAATCGTTAGTCGCACATTATAACGTACCGGTTTACTCGAATTACCAATCAGGTCGTTCCATGCAACCGAAGCCTCCCATCCTTTAGTACGTAAATCTGCATAGTTTCCTTTAGGTACCGTTGCCCCGTAGGTTGCAGGCGCAGTTAAACCTACCGTAAACATATCCGTAGTATTTCTCACATAAACATCACCCGTAAAGTTTAAGCGATTGTTTAACATTCCCAGGTCAATACCTACGTTTGTTGTTGTTGATGTTTCCCAGGTAATTCCGTCAGGCAATACAGCGGGGATCTTGGTAGTCACAGGTTTCCCGCCGTTAAGGATGTAATCGGCCTGCTTAATTTCAAATAGTTCCTGATAAGCATATGAAGCAATATTTCCATTGCCTAACGAACCATAAGATGCACGGAGTTTAAAGTCGGAAATCACATTGGGCGATACCTTCCAAAAAGACTCCTGGTTAATTCTCCATCCCGCTGATACCGACGGGAAAAAACCATAACGCTGGTCTGATGGGAATTTTGATGACCCGTCATATCTTGCATTTACCTCTAGCAGGTATTTGTTTTTAAAGGAATAGTTCAATCTGGAGAAACCACCCATGATGGCCCACTGCTCATAACCTCCGCCTGTAGTGATCGCATTGCCCAGTGCAAGGTTCAGGTCGTCGGCATCTTCGAAAATAAGGCCATTACGTTGTACCAGCAGTCTGTTATATGTTGACTGCTCATAGTTGTAACCCGCCATAATTTTAAAATAATGATCGGTTTTAAACGTATCTTCATATTCAGCGTATACGTTCGTTGCCAGGTATTTAGTTTCTTTCTGTTCGTACTTCAAATCATTCGTGGTCGTACCTACATAGGCAAGCTGACCAACGCCGGTGCTGTAAGGAACCTGCACGCGCTTTTGTTCCGTATCAAGGTTTGTGTTCCTAAATGTAAAATCAGCATTCACGCGGAACTTGTTATCAAAGAAATTAGATCTTACACCAGTGATGTTTCTAAATACCTCTTTTTTAGTATCGATTCCGTTTTTGCCCAGGTAAAAATCACCTACCGTATATGCTCCCGTAAAAGTCAGCGATCCATCAGGATTAAGCATTGGCATCGTTGGGTGGCCCTCATCAGCAATATTTCTCCAGATACCGCCGCCTTCACCTACGTTAATAGGATTATGGTAATTCATTACCGAGTAGTCTGCATTATTTTCAATTCTTAACCATGGGAAAACCTGTACACCACCTTTTGCCCGTAGGTTCTTCATGTTGTAATCATCAGAGTTATACTTGAACAAGCCGTCCTGGCCAAGTGTGCGTGCCGACAAAAAGAAGTCAGTTTTGTCAGTGCTTCCAGTTACCGAAAGATTATGCTCCTGTGCAAAACTGTTCTTTCTGTATAACTCAGAATACCAGTCGGTACTTCCGTAATAAGTATACTCACCCGTTGTAGGGTTTATGTCCACCTGACTGTAAGGCTGACCAGAATCTACACGTCTTTTAAACTCATCCAGATAAGCCTGTGAGAATTTTTGCGTTTTATTGGCATTTTGAGGGAAGGCCCCATCACCATTAACAAAGGCTTCAGAGAACATTTTAGCCCAGGTATATCCGTCAGTGACAAAATCTGGGGTCTGCAAAGGATTTTTTATCGCGAAGTTAGAAGAGTAAGCGATGCTTGTTCTTCCTTTTTCTGCTTTTTTGGTAGTGATGAGTACAACACCAAATGCGCCGCGGGCCCCGTAGATCGCTGCCGAAGCCGCGTCTTTCAAGATCGAAACCGACTCGATATCATTGGGGTTTAATACACTCGGATCACCTTCAAATCCATCGATCAGGATCAGGGCGCTTCCGCCTTGCCCGATAGAGGTTGTACCACGTATATTGTAGCTAGGAGATTGTGTAGGTTTACCATCAGCCATCGTGATGTTCAGATTGGGCAATACACCCTGCAGTCCTTGTGTAAGATTTGGAATGGGGCGACCCTGGAAAGCATCACTTCTTACCTGGTCTACCGCTCCTGTTAAGTTTGCTTTTTTCTGAACACCATAACCTACCACTACAGTCTCGTTTAACGTTTTAGCATCCGATGCAAGGCGTACATTGAAAGTCGTTTTATTCCCAGGTGCTAATTCCTGAGTGATATATCCGATAGACGAAAATACGAGCGTTGCCTTATCATTTACATTTTGTAAAGTATACTTTCCTGCCCCGTCTGTCACTGCATGTATTTTTTCCCCCTTTACCACAACGTTTACGCCCGGTATAGGTTGATTCTCGTTATCTGTAACCGTACCCTGCACTGACTGTGCCTGTGCAAAAGCACTGGTACATAAAATCAGCAAGGCCACCGGCAAGATCTTTCTGAATAATTGATTAGTAATTTTTAACATCATACGCTTTAAGTTTGGCGGCAAACATATGGTGCGTGTATTAATCAAATATCAAATAGACGATAAGTCTAAGTGAACTAAACATTGCAAATTAGGATTGAATTAATTCCCAGGTTACAATTTATTCATAGGATAATTACACTAAGCCTTGTTGCAGTTCACATTAAAATAGCATTAAAAAAGATCGTCTAACGTTATTTTTAATGCTATTGTCGCCTTACCTGGTAAGTCATGTTAAAAATAATTCAGAAAGCTAATTATTATTTTAGTAACCCAGCGGGTATCTTGCCGTCAACCTGTGGAAACGAAAGACCAAGAAGCTTTACCATGACAGGAGTCATATCGCGCAGGTTCATTTCATCTATCACAGCACCTTTACGGATACCCGGGCCATGCGCCACCAGGCCAGTACGTATATTTTTTGTGTCTGGGAAGTGGCCGTGAGTACCACCTTTGCCTCCATTTAGGGCCTCTCCAGTGCTTGCACTGCTAAATGCGGCATCATGTTCACCCGTTATCGCAAAAGCAACATTAGGGTTAAAGCCACCTTTTGTAAGTTGTTCTTTGCTGATTATCCTGTAATATTGCTTAACGCTGTCAGGTTGTGCATTCAATAGTGCTTTTACCTTAGTGACAGTCGCCATATCAGATGGATCTTTGAGGTAAAGATATGCAGAGCCGCCAGAGGTATTAAACTGCGCTTTCCAGTCTCCGCTTTTCAAATCATTCATCATACCCGCTTCCTTCAGCCATACGTTAGGCGAAACTGTCTTTTTCACATCGTAGAACCCATGGTCGCCACCAATGAATAATACTGTGTTTTCCCAAATACCAGCTGTTTTCAATGCGTCTATGATAATGCCTACAGCTTCATCCGCATCTGCTACCGCTTCCTGTACATCAGCGCCCTGGCGGCCAGTCACGTGTTCTGCATGGTCTACAGAGAACAAATGGATAGTCATCAGCCCAGGTTTACTTTTTTGTATTACATAAGCGGCAATCTTTGCTACGTTCTGATTTTTTCCAGCGTCTATTTTATCAACGCCTCCAAATACTTCTTTTTTTACCTCCGCATAAAAACCTTGTGGCAGCGAGTATTGCTCACGTACTTCATCGCCCAGGCTACCTATATCCGGAATGTTATAATCTACCGGTGCATTAGCTGATACCGGCCAATAGAGCGATGCAACCGTTATCCCTTTTTCCTTGGCCGCTTTCCATATAGTCTTTACGTGGATGGAGCTATCCTGCCAGTAAGGTTGCTGTTGTGCCCCATCTGGGGTGAACACGTTGTTATAAAATATACCATGTTTGGCCGGCTGTACACCCGTTACAATAGTGGTGTGCGAAGGGTAGGTCATAGAAGGGAATACGCTGTTTACACCTTTGGCATAGGCGCCGTCTTTCATTAGCGCACGCAAGTTAGGTGTATGCCATTCGCTGTCGAGATAAAAATCAGGCCTTAGCCCGTCGATAGTAACAAAAATAACATGTTTAGCGGTTTGTGCCACCAGCTGTCCTGTTGCAATAAAAATGGTCAGTAATGCAATTGATAATTGTTTGTACATAATGAAAGGTGTCTCCTTAACTGAAGTTACGGTCCGTTCGTAAAATCAAAATCAAGACCCGGTAAATGTCTTTGAAATAGTGTTAACTTATCATTATGCTATTATAATTTAATGTAGTCTACCAGCTTTTCGCAGATAGAGAGTAACTGCCGTACCCTACTTAAGCTTTAATTACCGGCAAACTTTTATTACATACGCAAGATCTGCCTCAGCAACCTTAGCGGCTTCTTCATTCGAAAGACTTAATTTTGCAATCAGGTATTCAACAAAGAGCTGACTCTTGTTTTCTTCTCCAATGGCAATTCCTTCTGCCTTTCCGGTTGATTTACCTTTTGCTTCACCTTTATAATAATATACATCGTTCTCCATTATTACTTCTATCGTTACCAGGTATTGTCCAGATAAAATGTGAGAAAAAACATGCCTGAAGTTTTATTGACTAACTTGCTTCATTAGCAACATGTGTTTACTGGCGCTTCAGCCTGGATGCATCAACTGGAAAAAGTTACTTATTTTTTTGCAACGTAATAAAATTTTTTACGATAATTGTAGTGTCGAGTCAATCGTAACCGATTGGTAAATGTCAAAATAAACTAAAACAATACACACACCAAAAGCAGGCCGTCTCATGTTATCATTGGGCGGCTTTTTGTTAACATCCGAAATATTAATAGAATTACAAGCTGAGTCTTTTGATACAATATGGGTCATTTGTCCCACTCATTTAATTATGATGTTACTACCTTAGATTAACAAAAAAATAAACAATATGAGCGGACAAAATATCCAAAAGAAATCGTTTAAACTATTAAAGGGCGATATAGTATATCCTAGTATAGTAACTTCAAAAAGAACAAGGAAAACTCTGCAAGTTCTTCCGCAGCCTTCAAGCACTGAACTGTACAACCCAGATAGTGTCATCATTATTGAACATCTGCAAAAAGAAAATGAAGTAATTAATGATTTGCTGGAGCGCTATAAAAAATAGCGTTCCAGCAGTGGTAAGGTCTTGTGGTTGTCACTGATGTCTGAGCATCAGATTTACAACCTAAAGGTAACGATGTTTTAGCATTGCATATTAGCAGTTTATGCCATTATCATGTTATCATTAGTTTCTTACGAATAGCCTGAAATTCTTCAATAGCTTCCTCATGTTCAGCTAAACACCTGTTGATTTCTATTTTCCCTTTGTTGGTAGGTTTGATAGTCCAACTTGTTTCGGCCCAAATTAGATTTGAATAGGTGGTAACGTTAAGTTCGGCGCACCTCTCTAATGCAGTGAGTAGTTTGCTTCTATCTTCCATAATGTCTCAACAGGTTCATTTAAATTTTGTTCTGCCAGATTTATTAGAAAATGCCCGCTGTCAGCGGATGACAATTACTATACTATACGGATGATTGTCCTTTCAAGTCCCCTTCATCTTCCAAATGATGACTTATCACCATATTTTGATAGTTGTGGATTTTCTCACACAGTTCAAAATCTTCATTTCTTTCGGCAACGCGCAGCATCCTTTTCCAAAATTGCATCAATTTTTTCTAGCGTACCGTTAAAGTTTCGCAGGGCAATTTCAAAATCCTTGGTCATTATTTTTTAGTATGAGAATTCAACACTTATGTGGTATATTATTACTATTGTCGGGAAAATAATGGGTCTTAAACACTCTGCTTCTTCAAGAATTTGCAGAAAGGGTAGCAATAGTTGTTTAACATAATAAATATATGATTTTTATGAAAAATCTTTCACATGCAAATGTGTCAAAGTTACTCTTTTGAGTTGTGTATTCCGTTTATGTAATACTGCTTGATTTCCAATATTGCCTGCCAGTTTGATCAGCCTGGCAATAATTAGATGTAAGGTAAGCGTGTTCGTAGTCGTTTTATATTATATTCGATGGTAGTTTGTCAATAGATAATCAAAACTAAAATAGATGAGACAATCCATAATTCAAATTGCACTTCTGGTTGAAGATTACGACGAAGCCATCAATTTTTATGTAAATAAGCTAAACTTTAGCCTCATTGAAGATACCGTTCTTTCCCTTCATAAACGATGGGTGTTAGTTCGGCCTCCTGGGATATCAGAAACATGCCTGCTGTTGGCAAAGGCCGCCGATTCAACACAAAAATCGGCGATCGGAAATCAGTCTGGCGGCAGAGTATTTTTGTTTTTACAGACTGACAACTTCGAGCGGGATTACAGGGGCATGTTATCGAAAGGAATTGTTTTTGTTCGCGAGCCCGTAACCGAAACATATGGAACAGTAGCGGTTTTCAAGGACCTTTACGGTAATTTATGGGATTTGATTCAAAGTAATACCAATTTATTCATCCCAAATCCACTTCTATGAAAGCCCAGTTAGCAAGAATCAATAACGTATGTCCACATGTTTATGCCAAAAGTGGTTTATTTTGGTTGGGTTGTATACATTAAATTATCGCTTAGAAGCTCTGATAGCCAAATATGAAGAATAGCAGAAATAACCAATTTAGCACTTACCATCTGCCGACTATTGTATTACAGTATATTACCTGTCATTGTTCTAACAATGACAGGTATAAATGTTGGCTATTTATTTATCGCCAGTAGTAGTTCCTTGTTAAATCTTTCAGTTTCAGTGAAAATAAACCAATGGCCACCTTGGTCAAAAACCACCAGTTTAGCGTTTGGCAATCCTAGGAGTGTCTGCTCGGCAAGTTCAAAAGGAACTGTGTTGTCGTTTTTGTCATGAAATATTGTTGTAGAAATTTCAATTTGAGAAAGTAAAGGGCGAAGGTCCAGATTTCTCAAAATAATCAGGCCCTGCGTTACCGCTTCCTGAGTCGCCTGCAAATTTATTCCTGTAATCCAATTGCCAAGATTCAATGGCATAAATGACTTTTCTAGTTGGAACAGCGGGCCATAAACATCCACCATTTCTTTCAGGTTTGTTTTACTAAATGCGATGATTTCGTCGAAGGCTTCCGGCGTCACACCAAAAGGATAGTCGTCCCTTTGAACATAAGCCGGTACGTTAGCGCTGATGAGAATTAGCTGTTTTACAATCCCTGGCTTGTAAACGGCGGCATAATAGGCAGCTATTGTTCCACCGTAAGAATAACCAACTAATACTACATCTTCAAGCTCAAGCGTCATTAAAACAGTATCAACGTCCTTCGCATGAAGATCTATATCGTAATGCGAACCGCTATCTGATTTACCAAAGCCTCTTAGAGTGATGCCAATAGCCCGGTACCCGTTGGCAACCAAAGCCTCGTATGTAAATTTAAAAATTTCATCGCTCATTGGTAAGCCGGGCAGGAGTACAATGGGCTGTCCTGATCCTTTATCAGTAATGTGCAACTTAACACCTTCACCAACCTCGATGTATTTCTCCGAACAATTATCAGTTATCAATCTCTCTAACATATTATTTTAAGTGAAATAAAGGACTAATCAATTCGCCATTTTGCAGTTCCTGTGGTGTAGAACACTCCTTTTCAATAATTTGCTCCACAGCTGCCAGTAAAGATTGTGATGGTGCTAGCCCAGTTAACGTGAGCGTAAGTTCTTCGTTAAAAGTTGCTACCCCAATAGTTTGAGCTGCAGTGTGCGGCGTAAGTACCATTGGCCCCCATAGCGTCTTTAATTGTAAATGTCCAAAGTCAGACGCAAACGATAACCGGCCCAGATTTGTTAACATTACTTCATGTGCTGTTCCCTGATGCAAGGCCTGCTCAATCGTATTTACATCCAGTCCATTAGAAAAAAGCCCTTGGGTGGCGTTAATATCTGCTGCTATCCAATCAGGGGTTTGTGTTTCAGCAATCCCTTTTCTAACCTCTCTTGCTAAATCCCAAAATGTCTGTTCAAGTGAGGGTTGATAGGGGAGGGTCACAATATTAATCAAAAGACCAAAGTCTTCTCCAAGGCTTAAAGTAGTTCGGGCCGATAGCGGATGCAAGATGCGTACAGGTTCTTCCTGCATAGAGGCAGCACTTCCTGTTTTCAAAGTGAGAACAATTGCCGCACTTAAAGCCCCATGCACAGTCGTGTTTTCGTTTTTGGAGCGTACTATCAGTTTTTTAGTTAGGCTGCGGGATAACTTAAGGCGTTCAACATTCACAATAGTTCTTGGAAGTAAGTTGTTCTTAACCTGTTCAAATCTAGCGGGCTCTTCGTTCTCTACCTCCTTTAACGATAGGCCTGCAAGTTCATCCAGTGAGGATAGCGGCCACAAATCTTCAATAGTTCTGCCAGATAACACAGTTAAAATATCCCTGATCACCAGGGCTACAGACATACCGTCGCCAATAGTATGATTGGAAATAAACATGAACACAGATTTTCCAGGCTGCTGTACTAGTACCGCCCTGGCTAGTGGGGCAATGGTGATATCTAAAGGTGTAGACAGCTCTTCTTCCAGTACATTATTCCAGCTTTCACCGCTTTGTGTATAAATGATTCGCAACGGAATCCTACAATGGTCTACATGATTTAACTGCGCTGTCGAATAGTCATTTCCCGAAATCCTGACCGACAGATTAGGATGTCTTCTCTGTACAATATCCAGGGCCTGGCGCCATGCGTCATCTTTCAAAGTACCATCAATTTCTGCCACAACAGCAAATTGCGTGGTCGTTTTTTGATCCAATACCCAGAATACTTTTTCGTTTGTACCGAGTGGACGGTTTGTTATTTTGTTCATCAAATTAAATATTTAATTGTAATCAGGTGATTCAGCCATTTCGAAGGATACATCTCCTTAATTGGCAGATTTACTAACGGAATAATTGTTTGTTTCAAATAGATGTGGCGCCCTTTTGATCATTGAAATTTTATAATTATTGATCTAAAGATCAATTCATTATGATGAAGCAAACCTAAGCAGAGCGTTTTCCAATAATATTAACCCGGGTTAATATCCTTTAACTATTCAATTTTTGTATGGCCTGTTTATCATCTATTTTTTATTCTTCAAAACTAACCGGGATCCCTTGGCACTACAACCCCCAATTGTGGTGAATGCTGTAACTCATTTTAGGGAAATGTTCGAAAGCACCTTTCCGCCAACAGCTATTGAAAATGCCCATAAATCGGCTAAAGCAGATTTTGAGAGTTATCTATTGGCTGAATTTATTGGCCCGACCTCCAGTTGCGGTCATTATTTGCAATCAACTTCTCCCTTCGCTATTGCAGTAATAAAGGTTGATATCATTTTAATAGTTCGCACGCACTTATGTATATGCAAACAATTTTAACTTCTAATTGTGGTTACAGGTGTATACAGTTAATCAGTGTTTGATTTATGGAAAACGCCGTCCTGTTAAAAGCTATTATTGATAATGCAATAGACGGCCTCATAACGGTAGATGAATATGGTATAATCGAGTCTGTAAATCCAGCAGCCTGCAAGCTTTTTAATTATTCAGAAGGGGAGATAGTTGGAAATCTTATTTCCATTTTGATGTCCGAAGAAGGTGAAGTGCAACATTATGATATTCTGGTTAAGTCGGAAAACACAGATCATGTTGGCAACTCAGGTATCGGAAGAGAATTAACGGGTTTAAAAAAAGACGGAAGCCACTTTCCTTTTTATTTAGCAGTTACTGAGGTTAAATACGCTGATAGAATACTGTATGCTGGTTTTATTCATGACTTATCCAGAGAAAAAGAAATAGAAATACAACTTGAGAACTGTGCAGCATCAGTAGAAGATCAGGTGCGGAAGCGTACGCTCTCTCTTCATGCAACTGTCGTCAACTTAGAGCAGGTAAAAACTGAATTGAATATATCCCTTCAGCAGTTACTTGAAACAGTTTTCACTATAAAACAAACCCAGCGCGAGTTGAAGATTCTCTGGCAAAAGATCAGAAGCTAGTTAACATGAAATTGACTAATAAAACAGCCCTATTTCTGCCGCGGTAAATTGTGATTACTCACGCAACGTCCATCCTCACTGCATCGCCAAACAGAACCTTCTTCAAATGATTTTATGCTAACAGTAATGTACCGGCACTTGCTTTCATAATTGCAACATATGCGTCTCCTATACGTTTTGCTAAAAGCTTTTTAATGGATGCCCGATATTCTTTGTTCACTTCTGTCTGTAATATGAAGAATGCATGTTTTTAGCAACTAAGAATAGGGGGGCTCCATCCTTGCAATTCTAACATTTAATATTACTTTTGCAAGGATGATAGCGCGAAATGCAAAAGAAGAAATAAGGCAATTATTGGAAGAATACCCTGCTGTTGGGGTTCTTGGTCCCAGGCAAATTGGAAAAACTACTCTAGCTGAAGAAATTGGTAGCGACATTGATTCCAATTACCTTTATTTGGATTTGGAAAGCCCTGCAAATATTGCAAGATTGGAAGAGCCTGAAGCTTATTTCGAAACCCATAAAGGCAAAATGATCATTCTCGATGAAATCCAGCGAGTACCAGAAATATTTAGCGTGTTGCGCGGAGTAATTGATAAGAGACGAAAAGAGGGCTTTCGAACGGGGCAGTTTCTCGTTCTTGGTTCAGCCTCCTTAGATCTTCTTAAACAATCTTCAGAAAGCCTCGCTGGTCGCATAGCCTATAAAGAACTTTCAGGAATCAATTGCCTGGAAATTAAGCATTCCGACGTTAAATCTATAGATCAGTTATGGGTAAGAGGCGGCTTTCCCGACAGTTTACTTGCAAAAACGAATGAAGCAAGCTTAAGATGGCGGTTAAACTTTATCACCACCTATCTGGAAAGAGACATTCCGCAACTAGGGCCTAGGATTCCAGCCATTACGCTAAGACGATTATGGACTATGCTTGCGCATCAACAAGGAGCACAAATTAATGTGGCACAACTTGGAGCTAGCCTGGATATAAGTGCGGTTACTGCAAAGCGTTATCTGGAATTGCTGGAAGATCTGTTATTAATCAGAACACTACGGCCCTGGTATGGCAATCTTGGCAAACGGTTGGTGAAATCGCCAAAAGTCTATATCAGAGACAGCGGTCTGCTTCATGCACTACTAAATTTAAATACCGTAGATGACATTTTAGGACATCCGATAGTTGGCGCAAGCTGGGAAGGCTTCGTTATCGAAAACTTGCTGGGCTGTGTGCCACTTGGTGTCACGTGTTGGTTTTTTAGAACTTCCGCAGGGGCAGAAATAGATTTAGTAATCGAATACAGTGATGCAAAAAAAATTGCAATAGAGATAAAACGATCCCTAACGCCTGTAACTTCAAAAGGATTTCATTTGGCCTGCGACGACATTGGCGTTGCAGAAAAATTTATAGTTTATCCCGGAACATCAACTTACCCCGCAAATAACAATACAACGGTTATTTCTTTATCAGAAATGATGCTACGGTTAGCGTAGGATACCACCTACTGACACATAAATAAGGGGGCTGCATCATTCTTGACGCAACCCCCTTATTAGTTCAAGCAAGTTTTAATTTAAAACTTGTAAGACAACGACAGACGGTAATTTCTTGGTGCTTCTGCCTGTGTGTAAAAAGCAGAATTAAAAGAATAATACGAACCTGAATATAAATATCTATCCAATACGTTGAAAACATTAAAGTTCACCCTCATTTTACTGTTCTCCCAAAATAACCCGCCATCCAATTTATAGTAAGTAGGCAAACGTACTTCAGACTCACTCCAGCTATCAGTTTCGCGATCTCCGTAGAAAGTGAAACCGCCTGATATACCAGTACCTTTCAGTGCGCCATTTTGAAGTTTATATGTTAACCACGTGTTTGCAACATGCTTTGCGTAACCCGGAATAATGTCCCCTACATTGATACCAGCAGATGCGGGTACGTCTGTACCTACCTTATTTACTTTTGCGTTGGTTAACGCATAATTGGCTATTAAAGTAAGGCCCGGAATAATTTCTCCGCGTAAATCAAACTCAATACCTTGTGTCTTTTTCTGGCCCAGAAGAAAGCTTACCGGATTATTAGGATCGCTATCAGGTAACACATTAGCCTCATTATTTTTCAATACGCGGTATACCGCCAGCGTAGTATTCCAGGTATTGTCCCTTCCCCAGTCTTTTTTAATTCCAAATTCCAGGTTATTGCCCGTAATTGGTTTAATCGTGCTGCCACCAACCAGCCTGCCCGCATTTTGCGGGATGAAAGATTGGTCATATAAACCATATACTGAAGTCTGTTTATCTATCGTATAGCTAATACCTGCCCTCGGCGTAAACTTTTTTCCAGAGGTAGAACCGAAGTAAAATTGTTTAATGTTGGTGTATCGTCCCGCAACCGTTACACGTAGTTTATTGTCAAGAAAACCCAGCTCATCCTGCGCGTAAAAACTTGCAGACTCGCTAGACATTACACCTCCGGCTGCGGTAGCGCGGGCTTCAAGGTTAAGCGTTCTGTCAAAAACAGGAAAGCCATTTGAAGGAACCCCGTAGTTAGGATTTGCATTGTCGAATGGACTAGCCTCTGTATCCAGGTCATGACTTTGGCCCCAATCTGCAAAGTAATTTTTATTGCTTAGGTCAAACCCACCCAGAATGCGATGCGTAACCGCTCCCGTATGTACAGTACCGTTTACAAAACCCTGAGCCATACTCATTTCACTTTTAGCATCCCAAATGCCAACATTCCTAATCATTGTATTGTTGCTATTAACTGAAGTTGGCCACATAGAACTACCAGTTTGCTGATAATTAAAGTATGAAACAGCACCCGTAAGTTTCCAGTTCTCATTAATATCGTGGGTAATGTTTAAGAAAAGGCTGTGGTCATCTATTTTTGTTAGCGGCAAGCCCGGAGCTGTTTGAGTAAAATTTCTAGGAAACTTCGCGTACCCATCAGTACTAAACACATAATAAGAACCAACATCAGTCATTTCTGCATGCTGCAACGCATATTCTGCCGTCACCTTCGTCTGATCGTCTATCTGATAAGAAACTACCGGTGCAATGCTATACCTGTTGTTGCTTTCATAATCGCGGAATGATTTTTTATTCTGACCAGCTACGTTCAAGCGGTATAACAGTTTCCCATCATTGCTCAGCTTACCATCAAGATCCAGTGTAGCACGGTTAAGGCCAAAACTACCCGTAGTCAAAGAAACTTCAGCTTTGCGTTGTCCCGTAGGTTTTTTGGTCACCACATTATATAACCCACTCGGATCTCCACTTGATACCATAAATCCCGCAGGTCCTTTTACAAATTCAATGTGGTCAACAAAACTCATGTCTTCCGTAAGCGGGCCCCAATAAGAATTCACCACATTAAATCCATTTCTAAACGCCTGGATCTGCGAACCGCGCATACTTACATTTGTATACAAGTCGCCCCAGTGCTCCAATCGTACCGCTCCACTTACATTCCTGATCAGTCCATCGCTCATGCTAACGATCTGCTGATCCGAAATCGTACCTGAAGTAACAATCTGAATGTTCTGTGGTACTTCCAGCAAGGGCTCATTCAACCGAAGTGAATTGGAAGGCTTATCAATTTTATATCTTTTACCGTTCGTGTGGATATTCACTTCATCCAGTGTACTACGGTCTTCTTTCAACGTAAAGTTTACCGTTAATGGTTCCGGTGAAGTAAACTCTACAATTTTCTCCTGGCTTGTAAGGCCCACTGCAGACACCCTTACAATGTATTTTCCAGGTTTCACTTTGTTGATGATATATTCACCGTTTTCATTTGATGTAGCCCCTAAAGATTTACCTATAAGTTTAATAGATACCGAGGCAGCACTTTGTCCGTCGGAGGTTACTATCCTGCCTTTAATGGCAGATGTGCCTGGCTGTTGGGCAAACACACTTCCTCCCGCCAATATAAGCAAAACAATAATTCGTAAAAATTTCATATATGCAATAAATTAAAAAATGAGTTGATAACTTTTTCGTGACAAAGTTAATGCATTATTTAGATCAATTACAAATAGAATGTGAAAATAATCATTTGTATGTGTTAGGGAGGATTATGTGGGAGACCACATGCAGGAAAATGTACTACAAATTATTCCACCACTGGCGCTTTTCTTCAGCTATGGCAGCTTTATTTGCCGGGCGTAAATCATCTGGTATCGCATCTACAAAGCTTTGCCAGCCGTATTTTTCATATTGAGACGGAACGGTAATACCACCTACATCACTAAACGGTGATCCACTAAGGTTATAATCTCCATACTGCAAATTTTGCACTTCTTTGCCGGTGTGGTTTGTCAAAGTACCGGTAAAGTAGTTGTTCCCATAACCATCTATTCCAAAATCAAGGGTATCATATAATAGCTGTTTTTGTGCGTTAATACAGAAGTCGGTGGTCAATTCACCCTTAATGACAGTGCCAGGATGCGTTCTTGACTCATTAAATACCACTTTGCTAATTATCTGACCGCGCTTGTATCCTTTGTAAGTATCCGGTGCGTATACACTGGCTGGTTTATAAATACCCGCTTGCATTACGGTAATGGTACCAGTGATCAACAGCACCCGGGTGCCTACGCGGGTTTTTCCCTTCACGTGATAACAGTAAAGGTTTGTCGGATCTTTAATAACCGACGTATAGTGGATATAAAAACGTTGATAATTTTTCCCCAAAGTACCATAAGGTTCAGGGAATTTTTCGGTTTCCTCTAAGCTCAGTAGCTTAATATTGTTGGCGTGCCATAACGCCGCCAGGTTATAATCCTTTACCCGGGTGTAGAAATTACTAGTGCCGGCCGGTTGCGCCTGCGTTGTTAGGCTATCCACTATGATAAATACCATTA
>Ga0247816_10000785_pt1 | contig 16781 bp, 28 predicted proteins | sample UWRJL209509C1_FD_179930 | JGI IMG/M metagenome (GOLD analysis project Ga0247816, IMG submission 179930) | Plant litter microbial communities from Arlington Agricultural Research Station in Wisconsin, United States - UWRJ-L209-509C-1 | ecosystem: Environmental > Terrestrial > Plant litter >...
CCCCAATTAGCAGTAGGCGCAGGGAATGTTACAGCCACGTTATTGCTTGTTGTGCCGCCTGTGCCGCTTGAAGCTGATGTTGAGCCAGACGATTGCGTACCAGCAAAGTTAGCCATTGAGCTGGTGACAGCAACGCGTGCATAACTACCGCCTGTTACTTCTGTGCCACATGCGGCATCAGATCCGCTTGTAGTTGCCAAGGCGAAATATTGTGTAGTTGGTACTGTGTACGTTTGACCGCGTAATAACCAATCAACTACCTTGTTTTCAAGATAGTTACTCATCGATGCGGCTTGCACCATGCTTGATGCAATTAATAACGTTGCTGCAATTAATAGTTTATTAAATTTCATAATATTTCCCTTTACGTTGATAACACCCATAAAAAAAGGCACTCGGTTAAGAATGCCTTTGATGTGGAAGCTAAGTTATTTTGCTTTTACTGCTCGTTTTGCATCGATCAAGCTTTTAGCGACTTCTTCTGTAACTTCCGCTACATAAACCACTTCATCGCCTTCGCCTTCTTGAACAAAATCAACGCCCCATAATGTTGCACGTTCTTCACGCACACCATAGTTGGCGGTAACTTTTACAAGCTTTGATTCATCTTTTTTGTCTGCCATGATTTATCCTAGTTGTTGATAGAAGGTAAACGAGCAATGCCTTTGCGGTTAAAGCTTGCAAAGTTGCTGTATGACTTAACGCGGACGATTTTTTCATCTTTAGTTTCAGCCAAACCAACTTGCTCAACAACGATCCCGGCTGGTGTTGCTACTGGGTGAATCATTGAAACACCAACTTTTTGTGAGCCGTCATCCCAAACGCCAGCGTAAACAGAAGTTAAAGCGCCGCCAGTCAATGCTGCACCGTTAGCTGTTTCAACTACTGATAAGTAATCATTTTGGAAAATAGGAATGTTGTTATAAACATCAACATTGCGAGTACGGCCATTTGGCATTGTGAATACGATTGACTCATTCACACCACCTAAAGCACGAACTAATGCACGATATGCACGCAAAGTACGTGCTGGCATTAATAACCAATCTACTTCGCCATCTTTAGATTTAACTAGATTCAACAATTCGTCTAGCAAAGTAAAGCTTAATGCTTGACCAGCGGATGCTGTTGTATATTGCGCAGCATCAACCAATGTATGCAATGAGTTTAATTGAGGGCTTGCGCCTGTGCCTGTAGCGATACCAGTTTGCAATAAACGACCTACTGATTTAGCTTTAGAGCTAACTTCAATTGCGATTTGATCTACGCCAGCACCAGCTGATTGAGCTTGTACTAAGCCGTTCATTTCAGCATCACCAATAGTAGTAGTTGCGCTGAATGGAACTTGTGTGAATGTTGCAGCAGCTTTAGCTGTAATAGTGCCACCGATTGCTAAGTGTTGCGCATCGCCTAAAGCTAACTCACGGTTAACTAAAATAGCTTGGCCTTCATAACCAGTCCATGGAATCGCATTCCAGATAGGGTTAGTAGTGATGATGTCTTCGGCTACGCCTTGTACGATCTCGTTGTTAATAAGTTTTGCTGCTTCTGCAAGTGTTTGTGTTGCCATGATTTAATTCCTTTAGAGTTTGGATAACCCCGCCGCGATTTTTTGCGTTGAAGTTAGATTTGTATTAGGTTTTGTATCGCCACCGCCGCCAGCGCCACCGCCTGAATTGTTAGGAGCAGAAACGAAGTGTTTGCCTTCGTCACTTGCTGCCCATTCAGTTACATAAGCTGACAATTCCTTATCGCCAACCATTGCTTTGCGTGTTTCGCCTTCTGCGACGATTTTTACTTGTCCAGATAACATTGATTTAACTGCCTTGAGGTGTGCAGGATTGTTGACGTTGGCTTTTACAAGCGCATCACTAAGTCCGTTATCTACAAGTAGTTTTTGAGTAAAGCCTGATTCCGCTTCAAGTAACTTAGTTGATTTCTCAGCCGTTTCCTTGAATGTTTTTGCGTCTTTTTGTGCTGTTGCTAAATTTGCCTTTAATGTGTCGATCTCTGTTTCCAGCTTCTCTACATCTTCTGGCTTAATCGCTGATTCTTTGCGTAGCTTTTTAACTTCGCCTAGCAGTTCATCACGTTTAGCAGCTAATGGTGCTATTGCAGCATCTACAGCAGCTTGAATGGCGGCTTGCACCTCTGGTGCTTTTAAATCAATACTATCTGACATTTATTTATCCTCTGGACTGTTGTGGGCGCTGCCCATAAAAAAACCCCACAAACACAGTCTGTAGGGTTTCGGTAAATCTAAAATTATTCTATTGCATTATTACTAATCGTTTATCTTGAAAACAGAAAACACAGCATAATTGCTTCAATGTACCTGTCTTGACTTCAATGTAAGTTCGACCTGCACATGATGGGCATTGCGGCTCATGCTGAACACGCGTCTTACGCAAGCTCTTCCGCACTGATTCTTTTGGTGAATCAGGCGCTTGTGTTCCAATAATAAGCTGTAGCTTAGGTTCTGCCATAAGGTCATTATAAACCCGCTTTTGCAAATACTGCACTATCTCTAATCCGCAATTCAGTGAGCGTGTACTGATGACCTTGACGTGATACGAATCTATCTAAGGACAAATCCCCTTTACGGAATAACTCGCCTTTAGTCACGCCTAATACTTCATTCTGCCTAGCGACTGATTGTTTTGTCAGCCATTCCTGATAGTTTAAACTGTCAGCGACTTGACCGTCGATTGAGCTACGTGTGCTTGCAGGCAACTCATCAAAATCCAATCCCATCTCACGAAAGCTTTTCAATACAGCGATATAAATACTTCTGCATCTAATGTGAGCAGGTATTGCTGGTTTCGGAGTACCAATTGCGTATGTATTGCCATCACGACTAGAACACAATAGCGTTGTGCGAGTGTCTAATGTAGCGGTATAACGCTCAGCCTTAACAATGTCATCATTGGCTTGATATAGCGATTGTCTTGCATAATTAGCTGTATGGCTTACCGCTGTTAAAACAATCGATTCAGCATTTCGTCTGGTAATCTCTAACAATCCATCGGCATATTTAAGTGACCGTGTGCCGCGGATGCGTTTAACGATTTCGCTAGTCGTTTGACCTTCAACAAAGCCGATACGGATAGCATCACGAATTAATGTAGCTTTGCCATCTTCTAACCCTGCCATCCATTCGCGTAATAACTTGCCTTGAAATGGTCTAGCCATCGCAGCAGCATAGACAGTATCAGCAGAGACCATAAACACAGGCTTAGGCTGCACGCTATTAAGCAATGTTGCTTCAAACTCTAATTCGTACTGCGTAAACTCACGCAACTGAGTATCTAGCTCACGATTAACTGCATCGTATGTGCTTGAGTTTAATGCGCGGACTGAAACTAATAATTGTTCTAATCGATCAACAGTAAATTGTGAAGCTGGCAGGTTTTCTATTGCGACTACAACCTTTGCCATTAAATCAGCATCGACTTTGTTTAGCAGTGAGATTATCTTGCCTACTACATAGTTACTGTAGCCAATCGTATCAATCTGGTGACCGACTGACTTATCTAAGATGATGTTGTTTGCGGTTGCCATCTAAGCCACCGCGCTATTTTCACCTATTAAGCCTAAACCAGCAGAGGAATTAGCAATTAAGTCTTTCTCATCTTCAACAGTTTTATCAGCACCAACGATCTCACCGCGCTGTAAGTTTTCAAACAATGTTTCGAATGAGATTGCGCTACTTTGATATGCCTTAACTAACTCTGCTAATTCAGCAGATGTTAACCCTTTAGCCATGTAGTCAGTATTAAGCTTGTAAACGACTTCTTGTGCGTTACCTGCCCACTCACTCATGAATGACAGCATCTTGCTCATTTGTGCGCTGATGATGTTAGCTATGCTAGCTAGTACCGATGTTTCACCGATAGAGCGTTGTGCGATTGTGCCTTCTGCTTCTACTCCTGACTTTTGCTGCTCAAGCATACGAGCGCCGATAGCAGCCATTTGTTTTTCTTTGCGGTCTAGGTTCTTTTCTAAAGCGCCTAAGCCTTGACCTGTAAATTCGATGTATTCGCCATGTGAATTCTCATTGCTACTTACCACAGCAGTTTGCGACCCTAAATGAATCTTTTCGTTTTCATTTAATTGCAGGCCGGCAAAGAATAACATTGGCAATCCGGTGAAGTGGCACGCATGCTCCCAATCCGCTGTAACGCGATAATGGGCTAGGTTCAAGTCAGCCAAGTCGAGTAATACAGGCTCATGAATATCAAAGCTAGTATCTTCTGCGCCAAACATGTAGAACGGGATGAAAGGCAATGGATTGTTTGACATCAATGGCACTATGTCATTTTCAAACTGTACCCACTTTTTGCCGTTATCTTGTCTGTAAATCTGCTGGTAATAACCAAACTCGCCTAGCTTCAATACTCTTAACTGTGGCTTTAACTCTTGCTCATATTCATCATTAGATGCGTTGTAAGTTTCAGTCAATACAACCAGGGTTGGCTGCATGACGTTATTAATTTTATCAACGCGCCAGTTAATGATTGTTTTAGCTTCATATAAAGACGTGTATGGGCGGAGATTAATAGCCTCTGCCTGTGCAGCAGTCATGCCAACTTGTATTACTTGTGGATATTCCACTAACACACCAATGCGTGATTGAATCACCTGACGCAATATTTTTTCAGCCAATCCGTTAACGCTTGTATCTTGCAGATCCACATCAGCAATGATCTTGTCGATGCCTTTAGCCTCGATTACAGGAGGCTTGCGGAATACCATGCCTACCAAGCCATCTAACGTGCGTCCAGTAGCGTTAAAGTACGTTGCACGCGTCTTATATGCTTTGTATTCATCGTCTGATTGCTCAGTAAGGCGTGGCAAATAGCGGACACCAGCGGCGTGAACAGCCCACTGCCCACAGACAGCATCGGCGCAAGTCTGCCACTTTTCGGCTGCGCTGTCGTACTGCGGATGGTGGCTGTCTACGCTCAAGTTAGTGTCCTGTGATTGTGATTCTTTGTATTTGGGTAACAATTGGGAATTTATAAGCAATAAAATATGTGGCAGCATCGATCACATGATCTAATCCGCTTGATTTATCTGGCTCACCGTTCTTGTCGTATGCTTGTTTCTCGAATGATTCGGTTAACGCAGGGCATGCGTCAGTATTAACTTTCAATCTGCGCTTGCCTTGTGAGTGAATCATGTTATTTGTACTGAGCACCCTATCTTTAACAGCAGGGTTGCGACTATTCACCAATACAGTGAACTTAGCTTGTCTTAATATGCTTAAATCAGATTCACTCGCGTTATTACTCTTGCGAGAATTGCCAGAAGCATCTGGATAAATGAATATTGGGTTGTTCGGATATTTTGATTTGATTACCTGACACATTGCAGGCGTGTCGAACACATCTGTAAATTCATGTACTGCATGCGGCTCTTGATTACGCATCACGTAGACAACTGCTGCCATCTTGGTCACGTTAAAGTCTAGACCGATGTGTAGCGGCTCATTGCCATCAATCTTAGTATCACAGCAATTTAGCTTTCTATCGAATTCAAAGTACACGCTACCAGCAGTTAAGTTGACGAACTCGCCAAGCAAATATGCCTGCAATAATGCTGTTGGATATGTGCCTTCTAAAGATGCAATGTAGCCATCAGGCAAGTTGCGCGCGTTGCTGTAAGTTGATGCTTTGATTAATTCATAACCAGGCTTAACTTGCTTACCCCATTGCTCATAGGTGAATCGAAAGCCTTCTGGTGTTGTGCCTACTGCAGCTGTGTTGATTGAGCCATCAGGTTTCTTTTGTCTATTACGCGCTATGATCTTTTGCCATGCTGTACGGGCTAAATCAGTCTTTAACGTGTCAAGCTCATCAATCAAACTATCAGCTACTTCATAGCCTACTATTCGCTCTGGCTGATCCATTGAACGAAAGATAATAGACCCACCATTTTCAATATCAATGGTGTGGAATACTTTGTTCAGCTTAAACCTAGCCCCCATTGCTTCAAGCTCTTCGCTGAATCGAGGAAAGCCAATGTTTCTCACCAAGTCAAATGTTGGCAAGTAATAAGCAATGTTCTGTTTTGGGTATTGCGACTTCTTGAGTAACCCGCGTGTGATTAACGCTTTAGTTTTGCCTGCACCAAATCCAGCTACCATTGCAGGAAACTGTGATTCAGTTGCTACTAACCTATATTGTGGATCAGTTAGGTTTATCGTCGTCATACTTGGCAATCGTTATGGCTGGCATTCCAGCTAAACTGCCAGATACGTTTAAGTCTGTAGCTGTTAAATCAGGCAATGACTTCTTAAGCAGTATTTCTATCGCTTTCATGCGACTTGCGCTTATCTCAGATTCATCATTACTAAGTGCATGATTTTGCAGTTTATTTAATAACTGACTTGTTTGTATTTTTGCTCGCACATCATCTTGGTGGCGAGGCTTTAATGTTCTCGCTGCCATATGGAGTATTTGAGCCTTAATAAATGAAAAAACCACCTCAATGGGTGGCAGGGGTTTGGGTAGCGCTCAGTGGAATCGAACCACGTCTCAAGCTTATGAGGCTTGCGAGTTGCCATTACTCTATCAGCGCATAAATGCAAAAAGCCCACATTTCTGTGAGCTTCAATATCTTTGGGCGCGACTTCTCTACCACTGATAATTCTAAACGCTATTTTGTATTTGTCAATAGTTTTCAAAATTAAATTAATCCACGTCTTCTAAGCGCTATTTCTATAGCTATCAACGCCTCTGCATATGCATCTTCAATACTGTACCGTTGTGGCTTCCATACTGCTGATAAATGAAAGTGGTCAATTGCCATCTGTTGCGGATGTTTTAAGCCTTCGTAGATAGCCTGCATATTCACAGCCATGTTCTTCTCAACCTTGCGCTCGAAGTCTTCCCATCCATTCACACTGCCGCCACTGGCAAATCCTACGCAACGACCATACCCGAGCGAATCTTCAACCTGGTCACTTTGCATCCATTCAGCCCAAACGTGTAAAGCATCTTTAACCTTAGCATCGTTGTCGCTCATTCTATGTACGGTCATTTTCTCTTCCCATATTTATTGTCTGCATAATTAACTACGCCTTGCTTGATGTATGGATCTGTTAGCTCATCAACGTTTACTAATGCCAATCCTTTTTGTTGATATGCTCGCCTTGCATAGTCGTGGATGTCTTCTTCATTGAATCTCTGGATTAGTTGAGATTGCTTTAGGCTGGATTGGATGTTAGACATCCGAAAAACCTTTCGCCCAATCCCATCCATTTTTTTCAGCTATTCGCCGTGCTGCCCATGTTGATTCTTTATCCTCATGACCATTAGCATTTTGAATAATTGACTCCTCACGTGTCGGCTCTCTCAATTCACCGATAGCAATTTTTGCTGTGAATTCTTGATGTAAAAAATCACGTTGATTGATTAGTTTTCTGTCCCTTTCAGCCTGCAATTCAACATCTTTTTTATGTGAGTTAGCACTTTTAGTATTTGAGCTACGGTGTAATGCTGCTTCACCAATGTTTTGTCTAGATAATCCGTGTCGGCTCGCATATTGTTCAAAAGTTAATATTTCTGGAGTCATTCATTCCCCCTTAGCCATAAATATGCGATATGCCAACATTAACGCGTGGTGATTTACGCTCTTGTCGTGTTAGCTGTGATGTTTCAGCAAGTAGTTTGCGCATGTTCGGATTATCAAAGCTGATTAAACGTGAGCCTTGTAACGGTAGCGCGTCTTTCTGGCTGGCTTTGTTGCTCGGCTGATAGTTGACATCCAATGTCTTGAATAATCGCCTTGTGGTGCGTCCGTTATTGCACAGCTCACTACCTGTAAGTTCTAGATATTTATTAGCGATTAGGTATTCAATCGTTTTGTAAGTTGTGTATTCTTTAATGCCTAGCTCTCTAGATAAAACACCGGCACTTTTAGGCTCAATGCAATGGTCTAGTATTGCCTGGCGGATGATGTTGTGATTTAAGTTTTTATGTTGTCCCATTAGTTTTCCTTTTTTCAAGTTTTGCGCATTTCTTTTTGAATATCCCTTTTAGGCGTTTTAGGTATTCAATCGAATAGTTAGCTGTTTCGTTTTGCGATCTCAACCAATCAACTTTTTCGTTACCAATTTTCAATCTTATTCTCGGTTCATATTCACCTAGGTTTCCACTAAGCCAGTTATTACAAACACTGCATGATTTATGAATATTCCATAAGTTGAATCTAATCGATGACGCTGCTTTTGTTGTTCTGTAGTGCGAAGCGTGCCATTGGCCTTTCCAAGTTGCAGGCTTATCGCAAGAGACACAGCCAAGACTTTCATCACGCAACCTAACGTATTTATTTACAACTTGTTGCGTTTCTTTTAACCACTCCTGTCTAGTTTTTAATGCAATCTTTTGGCGCCTCGTATCTTGATTAAGCGCTTTAGTGGTCTGCTTGTTTCCCCATGCTTTGGCACATTCAAAACCACATACGCATTGCAATGGCTTCATTGGTGTGAATAAAGATTTGCATTGTTTACATTTCTTTTGTTTGATGGGTTTAATGTTCGTCTTTTGCACTGAATCGCACTCCGTTATTTGCACCATAAGCGTTAAGCCATTCGATAAATCCAGCAGCTACATACTTAGGGAATTCTCTAGTCTGGTCGCCAAGTGAAACAAGTGTCGAACCATCCAATGAAGGCATGAGACGCATTTGTTTGTTACGCCAATACTCTGCAAGCCTCGGCACATCATTAGCGATACTGTCAGCTTTAAACTGCGCTACACAGAGACGTTTCCAGCTATCCAAATCTAATGACTGCGTTAAATGTTTCATTTGCTTTGCAATATCACCTAGCATCGCGTGGTATTTCTCTTCTTGTTCGCGTGTTTTCTCGTCAAACACGTCAATGCGGATTCTGTGCAATTTAGTTGGGTCAAGATGTGCAACGGCCATATTCACTTGGTCGCGATTCTTGCCGTTGTAGTAGAAGGTTTTGACGGTCATTACAAATCCTTGCAACTGAAAATAAGTGACAGGATTAAATAAACAATTCCAGCTGTTATTGCCAAAGATTGAGATAAATGAGGCGCTATAAAAATAACTCCTGTTAATCCAAATATTTGATAAATTTTCATCATTTAACCCTTCTCATAATTTCCGCTTTCAACTCATCCACGTTATGCCTACCGTTACTTTCAATCTTTGCTAATCGCTCTGGCTTATCGAAGCGAAGAATCCAGCGGGCCATGCAGCCGATACAATTCATCGAGTAGCTGCCAGTGTTTTCTATGCAGTCTTTGCATATCATGCGAACATCCTGATTTGCTGGTTAGCCGCTGTAATACGCTTTACGCTGGCATCAAAATAATCTTTGTCTAGCTCACAGGCTGTTAGATCAAAGCCTAGATTGTTGCAGGCTATAGCGTGGCTACCGCTGCCTAGGTGAGTGTCTAGAATCTTGTCGCCTTGTTTGGCGTAGTTGGTTAAAAGCCATTCGTAAAGTTTTACGGGTTTTTGCGTGGGGTGAATTCTTACGTCATGTGTTTGAACATGTAAATGTTTGAATATTTTTGCTGGCTTCTTAACATTAGTCCAAGCCATTTCAACCATTGCAAAACTAAAATCTAAAGCATCCCCCTTTTGCCAAATAACAAAATATTCGGTAGATGGTAAATTAAAATTATTACCCCCCCAAATAATTTGAAATTTACTAACCCGTGAAAGCTCTTTGAAGTATTCTTGAGTTGGCTTTTCATTGTTCCAATCTCTGTCGGCACTTCCATGCTTATTTATTAAACTTCCACCTTTTTTAAATCGTTCAATTCCATAAGGCGGATCAACAATTGCAAGGTCATAAAACTTATCAGGCGTAGCTTTCAGTAAATCCATGCAATCCATGTTGTACAAAGCGGCATTACCAATAATCACAGGGGGATTCACAGCACCACCCCATCAATCAAATCTGCATACTTGACTACAGCTATTACTACATCAATTAGCGGAGTGAAAAAGAGTAGGTTTATTTGGGTGTAGGTCATGCTGATTCCTAGTAAATAAACATCACTAAACCGAATAAAGAAATCTTCATCCAAGCTGGTGTTTTCTCGTAAATAAATGGCTTTTTGAATAGATAGGTTGCCCAATATCTTTTGCCATCAATCCAGTTATTCATAAATGCTAGTTTCATTTTTATGCCGCCTTTCCGATTGTGTAAAAAGCATCGCGTACGCTTTCGTAACGTGAATTTTCATAGTCATATCTAAGGGTAGTCATCCCAGGTGTGCCAGTGGTCTTAAAACGCACCTTTTGAATGTGTATCTGTACAAGTGAGGGGTTGTTTGCTACATCACGCCATACCGCGATACAGTTATCGGCTTTGTTGTACCAATGCGCTGATCCGCTAATGTCGTAAGGGCGTGGCACTGGGTAATTGCCCTCTTTGTCCTTGTTCATCATTTTTGGATGAGCGACTAGAAACAGGTGGACTTTGAATTCACGGCTCATGCGTCTAAGGTCTGTAAGCGTGCGTGAGATGTATTCTGTTTCGCTTAATCCAGCTGGGCGGTAATGATCCATTTCATTCCATGGGTCGATTACCATGGCTTTAGGTTGCGTTAATGATTGCCCTAACCATGGATAAGCTTCGTTTAAAATATCTTTAGGTGTGAATTGGTTTTCATCAGGAACAATAAATGCAAAGTGTTTTTGCAATAAATCTAACGATGCGTTCATGTCTTCAAAACTTAGCCGCTCTTTTCCATAGAATTTTTCTTGAGCAAGTTTTTCAATCAGTTTTGCAACGTGCAATTCAAGTGGGTAGTTTTCAGGTGAGAATATCGCAATACGATAATTATGATTCATCACTAAATTTGTCATTAACGCATCTAGCCATTCAGATTTACCATGGCTAGGCATACCAGTTAACACGGTAAACTCTGATTGTTTAACGGTGAAAAACTCGTCTAATTCTTCCCATCCTGTAGATACGCCTCTTTCTAACTTTCCGTTGTAAAGCGCGTTTACTTCTTTTATCAGGTCTTTAGGTTTGATAATCATAGAACTAAGCCCCCCGCTTTTTTGCTTTCATTGTCTTTAAGATACCAACTCAGTTCAAAACCAACCCACGACCTTTTGCAGCAATAAGACAAGGCTTCATTGATACTCAAACCAGCTCTCAAGGCATCTTTTTTGATTGCATTAAAAGCAGTTTCAGTAAACTCACCAGATTTTTTAGCTTTTCTGATTTTTAGATAGTCATTAAGAATTTGGGGATCGACTTCTGAAAGATAGTCGGGTGTTATATTTCTTTTCTCTTCTGTTCTCTTCTCTTCTATTAATACGGACTTTCTCGGTTTTTCACCCGATATTGTCGGGATACTGTCGGGACACTTTTTATTCTTATTGATTAACTTCTGTGTGTATTCATCTGTTCTAGTTGACATTTTTAAGCAAGTTATGATGCCGTCAGTATTTTCAAAAAGACCTAAATTAACCATGTAAGTCATCATTTCCTGCACTAATTCACTAGACAGTCGGAAGTCCTCTGCAATGAGTTCTGCATCGTGTTCTAACTCAAAAGTTAGGTTGTTTTTATCGACATTTCTGGCGATTAATTCAAGGCAATACCAAAATATTCCGTATCCTTGTGCACCGTATTTAATGCGTAATTTTCTTAACTTCGCATCATTACTTGCATCTGAATCATGTTTAAACCAAAGCATTAAACACCCGCCCTTTTAGCTAACTTTTGCATTGCTTGTTGATATTGCTCATGGGTAGCATTGGGATGTTTTGCAATCCATTCTTGCTTCATAAGTTCGTAGGTTGAGTAGCTCACTAATTACCTTTTATGAGTTGAATATTGATAAGTTAAATGGCGTGGGCAATTCCCATGCGATCTATTCATCAAGCTGTTCTTTTCGCTATTGCTAATTGATATTCAAGGTCACGTATATGAGCTTCTTTTTCATCAATATCAGTTAGTTTCTTACCGTATTTACCAGCAAGGTATTGAAGTAAAAATAGGTTTCCACAAGAATTGATAAATGCTTCCAGCTCGTTGATATTGATGCCACGATTGCCATTAATGAATCTAGACACGCTGTATTGTGTTGATCCCATTTCGTTTGCTATGGCCTCTTGGGTTGAATTGGAATAAGCAACCATTGTTTGTACGGCTGACTTGGCTGATTTCGTTGTGCGTAGCAACACCTCATCAAGAACTTCCATTGATTTAGATTGCGCACTCTCTACAGGGAAAAGGTTTAATTTATTCATTGTTATGCCTATTTATGCCAATTCATGCCAGTTGAAATTAGGTGAAAAATAAGCTGCCGTTTACAGTGGCAGCCATGAACTACTTATTAGATTTTTTTGGAACTGGAAAAACTTCTGGCTTTGCAAGCTTTAGGAATTTAAGCTGCGTTTTAGGTATGCCGTTTTCCTTCCACTGCGAAACAGCTGCCATTGAAATATCACAAAGACGTGCTGTTTCAGCTACGCCACCTAATGCTTCTATAATTTGTGTTGAGTTCATTACGATATGTTAAGCGAACTTAACATTGTTTGTCAAGCCAACTTAACATTTAATTTGTTAAGCTAGCTTAATGTCTAATTTCAATTTATTAAGTAAGCGTCTAGAGTGGTGTATTGCTGAAAAGCAGCACCGAGATAACAGAAGAATTTATGGTGCAGAGCTAGCGAGTGTTGCTGATGTTTCGAGGGCGGCGGTTTCCAACTGGATGAAGGACGTTAATGGCATTAGTGCCAATCAAGCAAGATTGCTTGGTGAATTCTTTAATGTTGATCCGATTTGGTTAGAAACTGGCGAAGGTAAACCTGATGTTAAAAAAACTAAACATATCGCATCAGAAGAAATAGATTTAGATGATGGCACTGATCAGATAGCCATTAGACAAGTTGAATTTAGATTGTCAGCGGGGATGTCCGGCTACTCAGTAGAGTTTGTTGACGGTGAAAAATCCCCAATATCTTTTAGAAAAGATTGGTACGATAGCCGAGGCTATAACCCTAGTAAGCTTGTAGCCATTAAGGTTAAAGGTCAAAGCATGGAAACTAGCTTGTTTGAAGATGATATTGTGGTTGTTAATACCGCTGATACTAAGCACGTTGATACAGAAGTATTTGCATTTAATTATGATGGCGAGCCAGTGATTAAAAGGTTATCAAAAGAACAAGGCAATTGGTACTTAACATCGGATAATCCTGATAAACGAAAATATCCGAATAAGATGTGTGATGAAAATTGTTTTGTAATTGGTCGTATAGTCTACAAACAATCAGAACGAATTTAACTAAGGGAAAATATGAAAATAATAATATCTTCAATCGCAGTGTTAGCATTAACAGGCTGTTCAACTTTTGCAACGAGCAGATATTCGCCAGCCGTTGATAATATTCAATCGCTTAAGCAACATAAAGGTGCGCAAGTTAATGTAGGTAACTTCTCATCATTTGAGCCTGGTCTAAGCATTATTACTTGTCGTGGATTCGGCCCAGTTAAAACTGCTGATGGCGAACCTTACTCTGAGTATGTTAAAAAAGCCTTAACAGATGAATTAAAAAGCGCTGATATTTATTCATCAGACGCGCCGATCACATTAACAGGCCAGCTCAATCAATTAGACTTTTCATCTAATAGTGGTAACTGGAATATTTCACTAACGGTTAATTCAAGCAACGGTAAATCAGTAACTGTTAACGATAGCTACAAGTACACAACAAGCTATAACGGTGAAACGGCTTGTAATCAAACAGCACAGGCTTTCATGCCAGCAGTCCAAGACATCATTGGCAAGCTGGTTAAAGGTAGTGAGTTTATAGGGTTGGTTAGGTAGTGGGAACGTAAGGCTTTTTAAAGGCTTGTTAAATGCTTAAAAATAATAAAGGGCAAATTGTGAGTGAACAATATTGGTATACTAGAGGTCGTAAAGTTACTTACTGGCAAGCTGTTAGAAACTTAATAGGCCATTTAATTGGAACAGCCGCATTATTTATAGCTTTCTTATTATTGGGATGGGGAATATCATATGTAGCGAACTATCTAAATAGCATTCACCCAATGCCTGAAAATATTTTAGAAATAGTTCACATGTTTGAATTAACAATTACTTGGATTGACGCGGTTGTTTGTATTATTTTAGTTGTAACTGGCGCGGCTTCTTTTATTAAAGAATTAAGAGGAATGTAATGAATAAATATCTTAAAGATTTTGCTGATGGTTTTATTGGTAGCTTAGTATTAGCCGCTGTAATTCTGACTGCTATTCCTAGAGCTATTAACGAACTTATTAATTCTCGCCCTGACAATGGTTTTGTAAATTCACAAACTGATGATGCACATAATTAATTAATGTTTTTGCGCCCTCTCCAACCAGCTTAACGGCTGGTTTTTTATTGCCAACTACAAATAGAAACGGCAGCCGTTAAGCTGCCGTATTTGTCGCTGTGGGAATTACGCGCCGAAGCTGAAACTCCAATCGCGACAGTTCTTAGTTTAAACATAAGTCATTTTAAGACGATAGGCTTACCGCTTATTTATGTGTAGGAATTAAGCCATATCCTAAACTTAAAATGCAAGTTTCCGTCTTAAGATTCATGCTCATTTATTTACTTAGGAAAATCATGGACACCAATATACTTAACCAATTTCTCTTTGCAAGCCTGGTAGAAAAACATGCAAGACGCAAATATGAGGCAAGCAACAGTGTAAACGTCACTAAAGATGATTTAAAAGAAGCTTTTGATGATCTTATAAGCTTGCGTTTAGATGTTCTCGATATTGCGTATAACAGTGAAGATTTAGAAGCGCCAAATAACGTGTTCGAGTTCAAGCCAAAAGATTAAATAGTGATTAGTTAACAAGCCACCTTCTAGGTGGTTTTTTTGCGTCTCAAATTCCGCATTAATCTAAGTATAGCAATAAATGTAAACTAAACTTAACTTATTTGTTAAGTATGCTTGACATTAATGTTAAGTTGGCTTAACATTCATACATCGACAAAACAACGTTGATTCGGAATGCAAGCAATTGAATGGAAGCTGTTTTAGGACGCAACCTACGCCGAGCATAGCAATACAGAACAAAAGAAATTGTTACTCCGCTACGGGCAATTCTGATGCGCATAAGGCGTAAGTCCTTTAATCAGATATTTTGAAAGGTGAATGATGCTAGCTGTTAAACAAGAAAACTACGTGCCGTTTGCAGAAGATGTAGCCAACGACATTATGACCAATATCAGAACTGAGCATGACTATATGGATTGGTCGTCATTGTCAGAGAGCAACATCGTTGAAGCTTTCAATCAGATAGTTGGCATCGCGGCTACGTATAAATATGACCATTCATTATCAAGATTAGAAAACAGAAGTGAACGCCTAACAGAAATTGAAAGTTGCATGACTGGCTTTCTTAAAGCATGGGCGATTAATGAGGGATATTCAAAATGAACGGTTACTTAATCTTACTAGCAATTGCATTCGCTGTATTAGTGACAATGGCCTTTCTTATTTGGATTGAACTAGCTGATGAATCTGACGCTGCTGATAAAGCCAAACATCAAGCACAGCTAGAAAAAGATGGTGAGGAGGATAACTACCGTGCTCCATAAATACGATTTAACTTACAGCCAGCTTCAATACAATTTGCATCTGATTAGCAAGACTAGAAACTTTAGATATTCAGTATTTATGGCTATGTGGCTACTCGTTTTATTTTCATTCGCAGGATATGTAGAAAAGCCAAATCAATGCGATTCGATTGAATTTAAAGATGATTCAACTATGTATGTAATTGAATCTGTTAACGAACAAGGTTTGCAGTCTTGGACTTATTGCTGGAAATAGAGAAATGAATTTACTTAAATCTATGTACCGTTTTTTAAAAGACCGTTTTAACTACTGGAAATATAAGCGTGATTATAAAGATCAAGAGTTTCTTTACGCGCTTGCACATTATCGTGGCTATCGCTGTGTATCTGCTCATTGGGATGGATTTTCATGGGTTGGAACATTTGATAAACGTTATCCACCACAACCAAAAACTTGGCTTGAATTTGATGATTGGAGAATGAGAATTGAACCTATTTAAACGATTATTTCGCATTTACACACCACCTAGCAAGAGCTTGTTAATGAGCAATATATTTTATCAAGGCACACACGGCTTTCGCGGGGATAGAGGGTTTTAATCATGTCGTCAGATGCTTATATCCCTGACTTCGGTGATGACCAGCAACAAGCTTTAGAAGACATGGAATTGTATTACCACGAACAGCGAGCGAAAGAACAAATTGAACATGAAGCCTACTTATTGGCTTTAGTTACAGGGGATGAATATGGAAGGTAATGACATTTACGAAGCACTTATTAGACCGTTTGAGATTAACAAACTGTCATGGCGTGTTGGTGCTACCAGTAAAGATAAAAAGTCAGCCATAGCGCTTGCGTATATAGATGCGCGTGACGTGATGCAGCGACTAGATGATGTGTTTGGCTTGAACTGGCAATGCAAATATTCACATGCCGAAACTAAGACTATTTGTGAGATTGGCGTGTTAATCAATGGCGAATGGATATGGCGATCAGGTGGCGCTGGTGATACTGATATTGAAGCTGAAAAAGGCGCAATAAGTGATGCTTTTAAGCGTGCTGCCGTGTTATTTGGCGTAGGTCGATACCTTTATAACCTGCCGAATAAATGGGTGCCAATTGATGAATATAAAAAGATCATTGAAGTACCTGAATTACCTAAATGGGCAACGCCAGAAGGCTATGACGCAA
>Ga0247816_10000787_pt1 | contig 16776 bp, 17 predicted proteins | sample UWRJL209509C1_FD_179930 | JGI IMG/M metagenome (GOLD analysis project Ga0247816, IMG submission 179930) | Plant litter microbial communities from Arlington Agricultural Research Station in Wisconsin, United States - UWRJ-L209-509C-1 | ecosystem: Environmental > Terrestrial > Plant litter >...
TGGCGAAGAGGATCGCGAAGGCGAGCAGTGGCCCGACCGCGGCCCCGACGGTGTCGAGCATGCGGTGCACCCCGAACGACCTGCCCAGGTTCTCGGGGAGCGACGACGCCGTGATCAGCGCGTCCCGCGGGGCGGTGCGCACACCCTTGCCCAGACGGTCGACCGAGATGACGGCCACCAGCGCCGTGAACCCGGTCGCGAAGAGAAGCCCGGTTCGGGCCAGGGCAGACAGGCCGTAGCCGAAGAAGGCGATCCACTTGGGCTGGTCGCCACGGTCGGAGGCCCATCCTCCGGCGATCCGCACGATGGCGCTGATGCCCTGGTAGGTCCCGTCGAGAAAGCCGTAGGCGATCGTCGACAGGCCGAGCACCCCGGTGATGTAGAGCGGCAGGATGGCCGACACCGACTCCGTGGAGATGTCGGTGACGAGGCTGACGATGCCCAGCGCGATGACGACCGACGACACCCGGGTCGCGACGGGGCGACCAGGGGGTGCCGCCGACTTCGCGGTTCCATGGTCGGAAAAAGAGATGTACACGGCCCGGCCCGCCCTAGTCTTCTGCCGTGAAGGCACCGAAGAGCACGTAGGAGGACCCACCGGCGACGGCGGTGACCGAGAGGGTGACCGAATCGTCCCCGCGGGCGAAGCTCAGTGTGGAGGAACGTTTCGAACTGGTCGTGGGGGATTCCAGGAGTCCAAGCGGCGCGAAATGCTGCCGGTAGAACGCCAGGACGTCCGCGGTGGCGAGGGACGTCCTGGCCTCCAGCGCGGCCTGGAGGCGGTCGCCCGCCGTCGCCACCGAACTGTGCTCGACCGACGAGTCAGGGATGCCCGGCATCACATCGGAGGGATACCCGGCCACGATCTCGCCGAGCGAACTCGCAGCCGGGGGCAGCGGAAGAGAGACCAGTGCGGTGCGGGGCTTCGACGGAGGAAGGACGACGTCCTCTGGCCCCGTGGGCAGCACCTCGGTGGATGTGCGCGGGCCGGTCTCGGTGCGTGGACCGGTGTCGAACTCCGACTCGGCGCCGGCTGGGGGCGCCTGGGGTGTCGGAGACGCCGTGCCGTCAGCCGGGGTGGCGGGGGAGCCCTGGGCCGGCGCCGTACCGGCGGTGGCCGAGGGTTCGGCCTCGACCTGGATCCGGTCGGCCGGAGGCAGGAGCTGGGCGACGAGGAATCCGGAGCCCGCCACGACCACGGCTAGGCCGAGGGCGGTGAGACCGAGCTGTCGCTTGTTCATTCCGGCTCCGGTTCCTGGACCAGGACGCCGTCCTGTTCGTGGAAGCGCTCGCCGGTGGCCGGGCAGGTCAGCCGGCCGTCCTCGTCCTTCTGGAGCGGGATGCCGGACCGGCCGACCCAGCCGACGCGTCTGGCGGGCACCCCGGCCACGATGGCGTGGTCGGGCACGTCGGCGGTGACAACGGCGCCGGCCGCGACCAGGGCCCAGCGACCGATCCTGACCGGGGCGATACAGACGGCCCTGGCCCCGATGGAGGCGCCGGTGCTGACGTGCACACCCACCGGGTGCCAGTCCTCGGCTTCCTTGCGGGTCCAATCGGGGTTGACGGCCCGGGGGAACACGTCATTGGTGAAGACCACCGCGGGGCCGACGAAGACGCCGTCTTCCAGGACCGCCGGTTCGTAGAGCAGGGCGTAGTTCTGGATCTTGCAATTGCTGCCGAGGACCACGCCCGGACCTATGTAGGAACCCCGACCCAGGATGCAGCCGCTGCCGATGCTGGCCCGCTCCCGCACCTGCGCGAGGTGCCATACCCGGGTGCCGGCGCCGAGATCGGCGGTCGGGTCCACGTCTGCGCTCTGCTCGATGAGCGGCAGCCCGGCCGTGCCCGTCGCGGGGCTCATGGGCGTCCGCCGGCGGGGCGGTGGGGGGTGGCGGGGCAGTCGACCGCCTGGACAGGTCGACGAGGAGCGAATCTGGTCACGGCGCATCCCTGCAATTCGGGTGTACAGGTACAACTCGGATAGAGTCCGTCGGCGGTGCCGGTGGCGGACTGGAGGACAGAGCCCTGATGCCGGCCCGGATCCTCACGACGCGACCATAGCCGGGCCGGCAGAGAGTCGCTGTGACCCCATCGGGGGCCAAATCAGAGGGGCGTGAGCGTGCCGTCGTGTTCGCGGTACTGCGCTCCCGTCACCGGGCAGCGGTACAGGCCACCGCCCAGGACGTCCAGCCTGGCGCCGCTGCGACCCACCCAGCTCACCCTTCTGGCGGGGATCCCGTCCATCAGCGCGTATTCGGGGACATCGGCGGTCACCACCGATCCGTCGGCCACGATGGCCCAGCGGCCGATGGTGAGGGGCGCGACGCACACGGCGTTGGCGCCGACGGACGCCCCGGTGCGCACGGTGACACCCACGGTGTTCCAGTCCGAGGCGGACGTGGGTGAACCGCTCGGCGTGACGGCCCGGGGAAACCTGTCGTTGGTGAAGACCGCCGCGGGCCCGATGGACACCCGTTCCTCGAGCAGGGTCCCTTCGTAGAGCACTGCATAGTCCTGCACAGTGCAGTGCCGCCCGAGGATGACCCCCGGCCCGAGATAGGCGCCGCGCCCGATCAGGCAGCGAGGACCGAGGCGGGCGAATTCGCGTAACTGTGCCAGGTCGGCCACGGCGCTGCCCTCGCCGAGCACGGCTCGGGGGTCGACGTCGGCGGTTGCGGCGATCCACACGGGCGTCACGGCGCGGTGGCCGGCCCGGTGGGCGACGCGGCCGGGGGTGATCGGCGGACCTCGTCGGTCATGGCACGGTCATCTGTCGTCACAAGAATCCCTTGCAGGTCAGGAGCCGGATGCTGGGGCCCGCGCCGACGTCACCTGGGTCGGGACGATCGGCACGGGTGAGGGAATGTCAGGTTCTGGAGTGCGGCGCTGGGACCATAGCGCGGGCCGGGGTGGCGCGCTGTGACCTGTCCGGGGGTGGCCCCGGCTAGACCAGGCGCGCCAACTCGGTGATGTCGTCCAGGGGCAGATCGTCGGCGACGGCCGTGACCGTGAGCACATGCAACAGCACGGCGGCGCCGGCGGATGACAGGAAGGCGGTATCCGCGGCATCCCGGCCCGTCGCGATACGCATCAGCGACTGGCGCGGCGCGAGTGCGGTGGCGTCGACGACCTGCCAGGCACCGTCGAGGTAGGCCTCGGCCACGGCGTGGAAGTCCATCGGGGACAGGCCGGGAGCGTAGACCGACACCAGGCGGGCGGGCACGTCGTGCGCGCGCAGGAACGCGATGACCAGGTGGGCGTAGTCCCGGCAGACGCCCTGCCTGGCCAGCAGGGTGCGCACCGCGCCATCGGTCGGCAGGCTGGCACCGGGAACGTAGCTGAGGTGCCGGCCCACCCAGGAGGTGATCGCGTCGAGCAGGGCGATGCCGGTGAGCCCGCGGAACTCGGCCTGGGCGGTGGGCCAGAGGTGGTCGGATTCGCAATACCGGCTGGGTCGCAGGTAGCGCACGATGTCGATGTCGGACACTTCGGGAGCAGCGGACTCGCCAGCCACCTGGACCGTGTAGTCGATCTCGATCCGGCCGGCCTGCACCGAGACGAGCTGCAGCCGGGTGCCGTGCTGGTCGAGTGTTTCCCGGAACGGCAGCGAGATGCCGTCCTGCAGGATCGTGAGCAACTCGGTGGCGCTCGCGTCCATAGCGACCGTGACGGACAAGACCAGCTCGGCGGGCCCGAGGGCCTCCAGCTCGAGATGCGCGGAGGCGGAGCGTTTCATGCCCACATCGTCGCATAAAAAAAGGCCACCTGCGGTAGAAGCCCGCAGATGGCCAAGTGGCCCCGACCGGCGTCGATCCGGTGACCTTTCGATTTTCAGTCGAACGCTCTACCAACTGAGCTACAGGGCCAGAAGGCGGCTACGAGAGACGCCTTCGTAAAGGACGAAAAGCCCCTTCTTTCGAAAGGGCTTGTCGCCTTGGCGACCCTGACCGGACTTGAACCGGCGACCTCCGCCGTGACAGGGCGGCGCGCTAACCAACTGCGCTACAGGGCCAAACTTTGAAGCTTTTCGTGCTGTGTTTCTGTCTTACTTTTCGTGCCGAGTACAACCTACAGTATGCGTAGCCCCAACGGGATTCGAACCCGTGTTAACGCCGTGAAAGGGCGCCGTCCTAGGCCGCTAAACGATGGGGCCGAACTTCCCGGAAGCTGATGACTTCCGACGCATAATCATAAGTGCTGAAAGCGCGATAGTTCAAATCGGCCCGGTGGCCCGTGCCTGCCGACGGCGTGCGGCAGGCCCCTCTGCCCCGTGATTCCGGGCCGGAACGAGATTCAGCCCGGCGCAGGCGTCGGCGTGTCGCATTGCACCGCGCCCGCGAATGGGCGGGGATTCGGCCCGCGGGCGGGTTAGATTTTTACCGGACCCTGGCCACTCAGCGGGGTTTGTTATTGTGACCGGTGTTGCCACAGTGACGAATGTGACTGACACCAGCCCGATCGGGGAGTTATGAAGCGCACGGTATCCGTGATCAGCCGCGGAGTTCGCGCCGGCCTGCACAGTCTGCGGCCGAACCGGCAGCAGGACATTGGAGCCAAGCGCGTCAGCTCCCGTCAGGCGACGATGGGTGTGACCGGCTTCGTTGCCGCCGTCACCCTCGCGGTTACTCTGACCAGCCCGATCAGTCCGGCCATGGCTGTCGACTACCCGAGTTGGCAGGACGTGCAGAACGCCAAGAGCAACACCGCCGCCGCCGCCAACCAGGTCACCGAGATCCAGAACCTGATCGCCGGCCTGCAGACCGAGGTGGAACGCACCGCGGCCGAAGCCGAGGCTCGCGGAGTCGAGCTGCAGACCGCCCAGGAGAAGTTCGACGACGCCAGCCGTCGGGCCAGCGACCTGCAGGCCCAGGCCGACACCAGCAAGACCGAGGCCGACGCCGCCACCACCCAGGCCGGCCAACTCGCCGCGCAGTTGTACCGCACCGGCGGCACCGACCTGAGTGTCAACCTCTTCATCGACGGTCAGAAGAGCGGCGAGGGCGCCGACGAGCTGCTGTCCAAGCTGGGCAGCATGAGCAAGCTGGTCGAACGCAGCACCGACGTGTACGACCAGGCCCAGACCGCGAACAACACCGCCCAGTCGCTCGGCGACCAGGCCGCCGTGGCCCAGACCGAGCGGGAAGCGCTGCGGATCAAGGCCGAAGAAGCCATGGTCGCGGCCCAGGCCGCGGCGGAGGCCGCAGCGGGAGCGCTGGCTGCCTCCGAGGCGCAGAGCGTCGTGCTCGAGCAGCAGCTGCAGTTCATGCAGGACGCCCAGGCCACCACCACCGCCGGCTACGAGGCCGGCGTCGCCGAACGTGCCCGCCTGGCCGAGGAAGAGCGCAAGCGTGTCGCCGCAGCGGCCGCTGCCGCCGCTGCCGCCGCCAGGCCCAGTCCTGGTTCGTCCGGCGGGTCGTCCGGATCCCCCGGAGCCGGACTCGGCGGCGGTTCGATCGGCAGCCAGGGCTGGGCGGTGCCCGCCGGCGGACGCATCACAGACGGGTACGGCGCCAGGCCGGTTCTCTGCGGCAGCGGCGGCTGCAGCGGCAGCTTCCACTACGGCACCGACATCGGCACCGGCTGCAGCGCACCGATCTACGCCGCTTCAGCGGGCACCGTCGTCTACGCGGCCCGCCAGGGCACCTACGGCAACTTCGTGCAGATCAGCCACGGCAACGGCATCATGACCGGTTACGCCCACATCCGCGATGGCGGCATCTTCGTCTCGGTCGGCCAGCGTGTCGACGCGGGCCAGAACATCGCCAGCTCAGGCACCACCGGCGCGTCCACCGGCTGCCACCTGCACTTCGAGGTGTTCAGCGGCGGCAACCGCATCAACGCCGTTCCATTCATGTCCGACAGGGGAGCACCACTTGGCTGAGTCCACACCGACCCGCCGCTCGCGACGCACGTCGGCGGCGCTGTTGTCCGCCGCGATGATCGGCTCGGTCGCTGCCGGTGCCGGCGTGGCCGTGCCGGCGTTCGCCGACGAGGACTACCCCAGCTGGGACGAGGTCGCCAAGGCCAAAGAGAGCGAAGCGACCAAGGCCAAGGAAATCGCGAACCTCACCGGCCTGCTCGAGGGCCTGCAGGAGTCGTCAGCGGACGCGTCACAGAGTTCCCAGATGGCGGCGGAGGCGTACCGGGTCACCCAGGACGACCTCGACGCGGCCACCGCCAGGGAGGAGAGCCTGGACAAGCAGTCGGCTGTCGCCCAGAAGGCGGCGGACACCTCGAAGATGCGCGCCGGCCTCATCGCCGCCCATCTGGCGAAGACCGGCGCCCAGGACCTTTCGCTCAACCTGTTCATCAACGGCAACACCGCCGACGATCTGCTCAGCCAACTCGGCACCGCCAGCAAACTCAGCGAGCAGTCCGAGACGATCTACCGTCAGGCCGTGCAGGACAAGAACACCGCGGAATCCCTCATCGCCCAGGCCGCCGCAGCGACCGCGGAACGCAAGCGGCTGAGCGCGGAGTCCAAGGAGAAGTACGAATCGGCCAACGACGCGGCCCTGGGCGCCCAGGCCGCCCTGGATGCCGAACTGAAGAAGTCGGCCGAGCTCTACGAGCAGCTGGCCCTGCTGAAGGACACGACCGCTGACGTGGAGCGTGAGTACCAGTCTGGGCAGAGCGCCGCAGCCGCCGCGGCCGCACTGGCCAAGGCCCAGGCCGCCGCACCCGCCGCACCAGCCGCGCCTGGCGCCCCTGCCGCCCCTGCGCCTGCCGCGCCGGCGGCCCCTGCCGCCCCTGCGCCAGCGGCCCCCGCCACCGGCGGGTCCGGAAACGCTCCGGCCACCGGGGGCAGCGCGCCGGCTCCCGTGGTGACGGCCCCTGCCGCGCCCAATCAGTCGGCCGTGCAGACCGCGATTGCCTTCGCACGCGCCCAGCTCGGTGACGCCTACCAGCTCGGCGGCTCAGGCCCCGACGTGTGGGACTGCTCCGGCCTCACCAAAGCGGCGTATGCCGCGGCCGGCATCTACATCGGCACCCACTCGGCGACCAGCCAGTACAACACCATGGCCGGCCAGGGCAAGCTCGTCTCCTTCTCCCAGGTGCAGGTGGGCGACCTGGTGTTCTGGGGATCGGCCGGCGACTACTACCACGTGGCCATCTACGTCGGCGGTGGGCAGATTCTCGAAGCCCCCGACTATGGCAAGCCCGTGCGGGTGCACAGCATCTGGTCGCCCGGCCAGGTGGCCCCGTACGTCGGGCGCCCGGCCTGATCAGGTGACGGTCGCATAAAAAACAGAAGCCGCTCCCCATCGGGAAGCGGCTTCTGTGTTTCGGCTCAGTCTGCGCGGGTCAGTGACCTTCGTCGACGAGCTTCTTCAGACCGTCGCGCACGATCTGGTCGGCCTCGGCGGCGTCGCCCCAGCCCTCGGTCTTGACCCACTTGCCCGGTTCGAGGTCCTTGTAGTGCTCGAAGAAGTGCTCGATCTCCTTGCGGGTGTACTCCGGGATGTCGGTGACATCCTGGATGTAGTCCCAGCGCGGGTCGCCGGCGGGGACGGCGATCACCTTGGCGTCCGAGCCGCCGTCGTCGGTCATGTTGAACACGCCGACCGGGCGAACCGAGATGCCGACGCCCGGGAAGAGCGGGAACTCGATGAGAACGAGCACGTCGACGGGATCGCCGTCGAGCCCGAGGGTGTTCTCGAAGAACCCGTAGTCGGTCGGGTACACGAAGCTCGTGTACAGCACCCGGTCGAGGTACACCCGACCGGTTTCGTGGTCCACCTCGTACTTGTTGCGGCTACCGCGTGGGATTTCAATGACTGCGTCGTATTCGGCCATGGCCTGGTATCTCCCTTGTGTCGAAGTCTGCGGATAACGTTACTGGATGGAGTCCATCCGCCGCCCGCGTCTGACGCCGGCCATCGCCGACCTGCGCCGCGCCGTGCGCGAGCAACTGCCGGACGCCGGACTCGTGCTGGTGGGTTTGAGCGGGGGTGCGGATTCGCTGGCCCTGGCCGCGGCGACGGCATTCGAGGCCCCCAGGGCCGGACTCCGTGCCGGCGCCGTGATCGTGGACCACGGCCTGCAGGCCGGGTCTGCCACAGTCGCCCAGGCCGCAGCGGTGCAGGCCGGGACGCTCGGGCTGGACCCGGTGCTGGTCGTGCGGGTGTCGGTCACGGATGCCGGCGGCGACGGACCGGAGGCTGCGGCGCGTGCCGCGCGCTACGACGCGTTCGAGACGGCGCTGGGAAGCACCGGAGCCGTGGCGGTGCTGCTCGGCCACACCCTCGACGACCAGGCCGAGACGGTTCTGCTCGGCCTGGCCCGCGGGTCTGGCGCGGCGAGCCTGCAGGGCATGGCCCCGGTCAGCGGCCCGTATCGACGGCCGCTGCTGGGCATCCGCCGCGCCCAGACCAGGCAGGCCTGCGAGGACGCCGAGCTGTTGCCCTGGTCGGACCCGCAGAACGCCGACCCCCGGTACGCCAGGGTGCGGGTTCGCGAGCGCGTGCTGCCCGTGCTCGAAGACGAGCTCGGGCCCGGTATCGCCGAGGCGCTGGCCCGCACGGCCGAAACCCTGCGGGAGGACGCCGATGCGCTCGACACCATGGTGGTCGGGATCCTGGCAGCGATCACTGAACCGACCGAAGCCGGCATCGCCGTTTCGGTTGCCGGGTTGGCCGCGAACCCGGCGGCGCTGCGGCAACGGATGATCCGCCAGGTGGCCGCCAGCGGGTTCGGCGTGTCCCTCGAACGCAGCCACACCGTGGCCGTCGCACGGCTCGTCACGCACTGGCATGGGCAGAATGCGCTCGACCTGCCAGGCGTTAGAGTGGAACGGCAGGGGGGGATGCTACTTTTTTCAGCTCCTCGACACACCCAAAACAAAGGACCCTTCCACACCCATGGAACCTCGTGACATTGACGGCGACCTCACCGAAATCCTGATCGAGGAGACCGAGATTCGTTCTCGCCTGGCCGAGATGTCGCGGCAGATCGAAGCTGACTACGCCGGTAAGGACCTGCTCCTGGTGGGCGTGCTCAAGGGCGCGGTCATGGTGATGGCCGACCTGGCCCGCGAACTCGTGCACCCGGTGACCATGGACTGGATGGCCGTGAGTTCATACGGCTCAGGCACCCAGTCCAGCGGCGTCGTGCGCATCCTCAAGGACCTCGACACCGACCTGCACGGTCGGCACGTGCTCATCGTCGAAGACATCATCGACTCCGGCCTCACCCTCTCGTGGCTGATGGCCAACCTCAAGTCCCGGGGACCTGCGTCCCTGGAGATCTGCGCCCTGCTGCGGAAGCCCGACGCCGCCCGCGTCGAGATCGACGTCAAGTACCTGGGCTTCGACATCCCCAACCAGTTCGTGGTCGGCTACGGCCTTGACTACGCCGAGAAGTACCGCAACCTGCGCTCGGTCGGTGTGCTGGCCCCTCACGTGTACTCCACTGGCGAGTAGGTTCTCCCCGTACGACCTCCTCCAGTTCACCTTTGGGCGAACACTCGGTGTTCCCCCAGTACGAGAGCGGTAGCCTGTGACCACCATGAACGTCAAGAAACTTCTGCGCGGGCCGCTCCTCTACATCATCCTTGCGGTCATCGCCGTGTGGGTGGGTTCGAGCCTCCTCACCATGTCGGGCTTCCGCGAAATCTCCACCCAGCAGGGTTTGGACTTCCTCAAGGACGGCAAGGTGTCGGAGGCGAAGATCGTCGACGGCGAACAGCGCGTCGACCTCACCCTGACCAAGGCCGATTCGACCTACGGCGAGCAGGTGCAGTTCTACTACGTCACCCCCCGCGGTGAAGAGGTCATCACCGCCGTCACCGACGCCGATCCGAAGGACGGCTTCACCGACGAAGTGCCCCAGGCCAGCTGGTTCCTGTCGCTGCTGGGCATCCTGCTTCCCGTCCTCTTGATCGGTGCGTTCTTCTGGTTCATGATCGCCGGCATGCAGGGCGGCGGCAACAAGGTCATGCAGTTCGGCAAGTCCAAGGCCAAGCTGGTCTCCAAGGAGACCCCGCAGGTCAGCTTCGCCGACGTCGCCGGCGCGGACGAAGCCATCGAAGAACTGCAGGAAATCAAGGACTTCCTCAAGGAACCGGCCAAGTTCCAGGCCGTCGGAGCACGGATCCCCAAGGGTGTGCTGCTGTACGGCCCTCCCGGAACCGGTAAGACCCTGCTCGCCCGCGCCGTCGCCGGCGAAGCCGGCGTTCCGTTCTATTCAATCTCGGGTTCCGACTTCGTCGAAATGTTCGTCGGTGTCGGAGCGAGCCGGGTGCGCGACCTGTTCCAGCAGGCCAAGGAGAACTCTCCGGCCATCATCTTCGTCGACGAGATCGACGCCGTCGGCCGTCACCGCGGCGCCGGCATGGGCGGCGGGCACGACGAGCGTGAGCAGACCCTCAACCAGCTCCTGGTGGAGATGGACGGCTTCGACGTCAAGACCAACGTGATCCTCATCGCGGCCACCAACCGGCCCGACATCCTCGACCCCGCGTTGCTCCGTCCCGGCCGGTTCGACCGGCAGATCGGCGTCGACGCGCCCGACATGCTCGGCCGCAAGCGCATCCTCGAGGTGCACTCCAAGGGCAAGCCCATGGCCGCCGGAGTCGACCTCGAGGTGCTCGCCCGCAAGACGCCCGGCTTCACCGGCGCCGACCTGGCGAACGTGCTCAACGAGGCCGCCCTGCTCACCGCGCGCTCCAACGCCCAGCTGATCGACAACCGCGCCCTCGACGAAGCCGTCGACAGGGTCATGGCCGGTCCGCAGCGCCGCACCCGCGTGATGCGCGACCAGGAGAAGCTCATCACCGCGTACCACGAGGGCGGGCACGCCCTGGTGGCCACGGCCATGCGCAACACCGACCCGGTCACGAAGATCACCATCCTGCCCCGCGGCCGTGCGCTCGGGTACACCATGGTGATGCCGCTCGAAGACCGCTACTCGGTGACGCGCAACGAACTGCTCGACCAGCTCGCCTACGCCATGGGCGGCCGAGTGGCCGAGGAGATCATCTTCCACGACCCCACCACCGGAGCATCGAACGACATCGAGAAGGCCACAGCGACGGCCCGCAAGATGGTCACCGAATTCGGCATGAGTTCCGACGTCGGACCGCTCAAGCTCGGTTCGGCCTCCGGCGAGATGATGTTCGGCCGCGACATGGGCCACCAGCGGGACTACTCCGAGCGCCTCGCCGAGCGGGTGGACACCGAGGTGCGCCAGCTGCTCGAGAACGCGCACGACGAGGCCTACACGGTGATCAACGCCAACCGGGCAATCCTCGACGACCTGGCGACCAAGCTGCTCGAGCACGAAACCCTCGACCAGACCGCTCTCGTGTCGATCTTCGCCGAAGTGCAGAAGCTGCCGCCGCGCCCGCAGTGGCTCTCCAGCGACAAGCGCCCGGTCTCCGACCTGCCGCCCATCGCCATGCCGACCCCGAAGGCGCCCATCGACGGTGCGGCGGTCGACGGCGGCGTCACCAGCGGCGGCGAGGATGCCGACAAGCCCAAGCGCGCCCCCGCACTCAAACCGCGTCCCGCAACCGCGTAGAGCGGCCCTCGTGGGAGTCGACCAGCCACGCATCGAAGCGGCCGTCGCCGAGATCCTCGCCGCCATCGGCGAGGATCCGGACCGGCCGGGGCTGCAGACGACCCCGCAGCGGGTGGCGTCTGCCTACGCCGAGTTCTTCGCCGGACTCGCCCAGGACCCGCTCGATCACCTGCGGGACACCGTGCCGGTCGGCGACCGGACCGGGGAGCTCGTGCTGCTGCGCGACATCGAGTTCCGCTCGGTCTGCGAGCACCACCTGCTGCCGTTCCTCGGCACCGCCCATGTGGCCTACCTGCCCGGTGAACGCATCGTGGGCCTGGGCAAGCTGGCCGACGTGGTCGAGACCCTCGCCGCCAGGCCCCAACTGCAGGAACGCCTGACCGAGGAGATCGCCGACGCGCTCGAGGCCGGCCTGGCGCCGCGGGGCATTCTGGTGGTTCTGGATGCCAAGCACGGTTGCGTGAGAACCCGCGGTCCCCGCCAGACGCACAGCTCCACCGTCACCATGGCCAGCCGCGGGGACCTCGCGTTGCCCGTCGCGCGCTCTGAGATCATCGCCCTCATCGGTGGACCACAGGCGATCCGGTGACCCTGGTCATGGGTGTGCTCAACGTCACACCGGACTCGTTCAGTGACGGCGGCCGCTGGGCCACCACGGAGGCCGCGGTTCGGCACGCCGTGGATCTGCACACCGACGGCGCCGACCTGATCGACGTCGGCGGCGAATCCACCAGGCCAGGCGCCGAGAGGGTGTCGCCCCAGGTGGAGCAGGACCGGGTGCTGCCCGTGATCGCCGAACTGAGCCGGCTGGGCATCATGACCAGCGTCGACACCCTCAACGCAGAGACCGCGGAGCGCGCCGCCGGTGCCGGCGTGCACATCATCAACGACGTCTCCGGCGGGCTCGCCGACCCCGGTATGGCGGCCGTGGTCGCCCGCACCGGTCTGACCTACATCGCCATGCACTGGCGCGGCCACGCCCGCACTATGGACACCCTCGCCGACTACGACGACGTTGTCGCCACCGTCGTCGCCGAATTGGCCGACAGGGTGGCCGTGCTCGAGAGCGCAGGGGTCACGCGCAGCCAGATCGTGCTGGACCCCGGCCTCGGCTTCAGCAAGGACGCCGACCAGAACTGGAGGGTGTTCGCGCACCTCGACGCGTTCGCGCCGCTCGGCTTGCCGGTGATGGTCGGCGCGTCGCGCAAGCGGTTCCTGGCCGGGGTGCTGCCGCCCGACGCGCCGGTCGACCGGCGCGACCTGCCGACCGCCGTGCTCAGTGTGCTGGCCGCGCAGGCCGGTGCCTGGGCCGTGCGCGTGCACGACGTCGCGGGCACCCGCGCCGCCCTGAACGTGCTGGCCCGGGTCGAATCGGCCAGAATAGGGTCATGAGCACCGACTCGATCACCCTCACCGGGCTGCGGATCACCGCACACCACGGCGTTTTCGATTTCGAACGCGAAAACGGCCAGGAGTTCGTCGTCGACGTGACGGTGTGGCTGGACTTCCGGGCGGCGGCGTCCGGCGACGACCTGGCCCGCACCATCCACTACGGCGACCTGGCCGTGGAGGTGGCCGACGCGGTGCGCCGCGACCCCGTTGACCTCATCGAGACCCTCGCCGAGCGCATCGCCGACGTGGTGCTCGCGCACGACGCCGCCGAACGGGTGCGGGTGACGGTGCACAAACCGCAGGCCCCCATCGAGATTCCGTTCGCGGATGTGTCGGTGCAGATAGAACGCGCGCAGATAGAACGCACGCAGACCGAACGCACGCAGACCGAACGCGCGCAGATAGAACGCACGCAGGCCGGGAGGGGCAACGCATGACCGACATCAACGCGACTGCCACCCCGGCCCCCACCGCGGTGCTGGCCCTGGGCAGCAACCTCGGCGACCGGGAACGCACCCTGGCCGCCGCCGTGCGCGCCATCGCCGACCTGCCTCACGCCGAGCTCACCGCGGTGTCCCCGGTGTACGCCTCCGACGCCGTGAAACCAGACGGAGTGGACCTGAGCGCGCCCGGCTACCTCAACCTCGTGGTGACCGTGCGCTGGTCGGCCGACCCGCACGCCCTGCTCGACGCCGTCAACGCCATCGAGAACGACCACGGCCGGGTGCGGGAGGAACGCTGGGGCGATCGCACCCTGGACATCGACCTGATCTGCGTGGGCGACCTCCGCCTCGGCGACGACAGGCTCACCCTCCCGCACCCGCGTGCGGCCGAACGTGACTTCGTGCTGGCGCCCTGGCTCGACATCGACCCGGAGGCCGAGCTCCCCGGTCGCGGCCGGGTCCGTGAGCTCCTGGCCGTCGCCGACCGCACCGCCAGGGCGCACCCGGTGACGGCAAGCACCGATCCCGCGCACACCGAGGTCGCCCACACCGCGACCCTGCACGGCGCAGACGACCGGCCCGGCCCCGGCACCCCGGATGCCGACACCCTCCCCGACGACACGACCGGGCCGGAGGGGCGGCCCCGATGAAGCGCACCCACCCCACCCCGCTGATCGCCCTGGGCCTGACCGGACTCGTCATCGGCTTCCTGATCGAGTTGGCGGCGACAGCCTGGAGCGCGCCGATCATAGTTCCGCCGATCACGCTGCCGCTGGCGCTCGTGCTGATCGCGGTCATTCTCGTGGCCCTGGCCTGGCCCATCCGTCAGGCCACCAGGGGCCGTTCGACACGGCGCGTCGACCCGTTCCGGGCGATGCGCATCGCCCTGCTCGCCAAGGCGTCCAGCCTGTCCAGTTCGCTCCTGCTCGGAGCGGGTCTGGGCATCGTGGCCTTCATCCTCACCCGGTCGGTGGTACCGGCGGTAACATCGTTGTGGCTCGCAATCGGAATGGCGCTCGGCGCCGTGATCCTCCTCGCGGGCGGTCTCGTCGCGGAGCATTTCTGCACACTGCCGCCGGATGACGATCACGATCACGACAATGGGGGACCCAACAATGGCGGAGCAGCCCGTGCCTGACTATCCCGGCAGCATCCCCGCGGAGCTCCCGGCCCCGCAACCGCCGGTCGGCGCGACGCCGGTCGCCGGTGCGCCGCCAACGCCCGAGCCGGTGGCTCCCGTCGGTGCCCGTCTCGACCTGCCCGAGGCGGGCGAGTGGAAGCGCGTGTCGCCGAAGTACGTCATGGTCGAAATCGTGGGCACCGTGGTCTTCCTGGTCATCGTCTGCGCGGCGGCCGGTGCGCTCTGGCTGCTGCTCGACCAGGTCTGGGCGGCCTGGGTGGGCGGCCTGATCGCCCTGGTGATCCTGGTCTCGCTCGCCTTCGAACCCCGCAGGGTGCGCTCGATCGGCTACCAGTTGCGCGCCGACGACCTGCTGTTCCGCCGCGGAATCATGTACCAGCGATTCGTGTCGGTGCCCTACGGCCGCATGCAGCTGGTCGACATCACGCGCGGCCCCGTCGCCCGGCTGCTCGGCCTCGCCGACCTCAAGTTCGTCACCGCTGCCGCCACCTCCGGCGTCGCGATCCCCGGCCTCGCCGAGGCCGACGCGGATGCCCTCCGTGACCGCCTCGTCGAACTGGCCGAGAGCCGACGGGCCGGCTTGTGACCTCCCTCGCCGACGGGGACTGGCACCGCCTGCATCCAGCGAGCCCGCTGCTGCGCGGCGGCATCTTCGTCTTCGCGCTGCTCGGCTTCGTGATCGCCAACCTGCGCGAACGCGTCGTCGACGTGGTCTTCGGAATCCCGCGGGAGTCCGGCGACCCGCTCGACGAGATCTATGAACGCGGGGCCGTGGGCTGGGCGCTGCTCATCGCTGCGGCGATCCTCATCGTCATCCTCGTCGCGTTCACCTTGTCGTGGCGGATGCACACTTTCAGGGTGAGCGAAGAATCCGTCGAGGTGCGCAGCGGCATCCTGTTCCGCAGTCACCGGCAGGCCCGGCTCGACCGCATCCAGGGCGTCAACATCGTGCGCCCGTTGATCCCCAGGCTGTTCGGCGCCGCCAAACTCGAAGTGAGCGTGGCCGGCCAGGATGCCAACGTGCAACTGGCCTACCTCGGTTCGGCCCTGGCGGACGGGTTGCGCCGGGACATCCTGCAGCTGGCCTCCGGCGCCCGGCAGCCCCGCCCCGCCGAGGACACCCCGATGCCGTACGGGCCCGGGCAGGGCGCCGGGGATCCCGGCATGCTGCCCGACCCCACACCCGCCGACGCGCAGGGCGGCAGCCTGCCCGCAACCGGCGGAGGCCGCCGGCAGGCCCTGAATGACTACGCCAGCGCGCGGGTCGGGGAATTCCTCGCCCCCGAGCTGGACCCGGACGCGGCACCGCCGGAGTCCGTGGTGCGGATTCCCCTGCTGCGACTGATCGGCTCGATAGTGTTCAGCGGCTTCACGATCTTCGTCGCGGTCGCCATCGTGGCCCTGATCGTGAGCGTCATCGTCGGCGGCAGCGAATGGCTGCTGATCGCGATCTTCCCCGGCCTGATCGCCAGCGTGGGGTACTACTTCTCCAGGTTCACCAAGTCACTGCGCTACAGCATCGCCGGCACCAGGGACGGCGTGCGGGTGGGCTTCGGACTGCTCACCACCAGCAACGAGACCCTGCCGCCGGGCCGCATCCACGCGATCGGTGTGACCCAGCCGGTGGCCTGGCGCCCGTTCGGCTGGTGGCAGATCAGCATCAACAAGGCCGGGCACTCCACCAACGACGGCGCCGCCGGCGCGGCCGCGACCACGGTGTTGCCGGTCGGGTCGCTGCACGACGTGGAGAAGGTGCTGGAGCTGATCCTGCCCGAGTTCGCGATCGACGAGCAGCGCGCCCTGATCCAGCGCGGCCTCACCTCCCGCGGCGGTGACGACGGCTTCCACAACGCGCCGCGCCGCGCCGCCTGGCTGCGTCCGTTCTCCTGGCGTCGCACCGGCTACGCCGTCTCGGCCGGTGCCGTCCTGCTCCGCCGCGGTGTGCTCTCCAGGGAACTCGTGCTGGTGCCCCTGGCCCGCCTGCAGAGCGTGGGGATCAACCAGGGCCCGGTTCGCCGTCGGCTCCGGCTGGCGACCGCGCGACTGCACACCGTGGCCGGACCGGTCAGCGCCACCCTCGGGGTGATCGACGCCGGTGAGGCGGTGCGCCTCCTCGAGGTCGTCACGGCCGGCGCCGTCGCGTCAGCGGACTCCGACACCAGCCACCACTGGAGCCGCACCGCCCTCGTCGGGCAGGGCGCAGCGCCGGCCGCGCCGGCGGAAGCGGCGCCCGTCGGCCCGGCCGGCCCCGCCACTGAGGTGACCACGTGACCCAGC
>Ga0247816_10000789_pt1 | contig 16723 bp, 14 predicted proteins | sample UWRJL209509C1_FD_179930 | JGI IMG/M metagenome (GOLD analysis project Ga0247816, IMG submission 179930) | Plant litter microbial communities from Arlington Agricultural Research Station in Wisconsin, United States - UWRJ-L209-509C-1 | ecosystem: Environmental > Terrestrial > Plant litter >...
CATCGCCTCGCTGACCACAGGTGTCGCGCCGGGAACCCACGGGCTGGTCGGTTACAGGGTGCTCGACGCCCAGAACGACCGGGTCGTCAACCAGCTCACCGGCTGGGACGAGCGGATGGAGCCGACCAGCTGGCAGAACCAGCCGACGATCTTCGAACGGGCCGGGGAGACCGGGATCCCCAGCTTCGCCGTGGGACCCAAGCGGTTCACGGAATCGGGCTTCAGCCAGGCGGTGCTGCGCGGCGCGACCTACGAACCGGCCGAGACCATCGGCGCACGCTTCGCCGCGGCGCGGGCGCTCTTCGATGCCCATCCCCGGGCCCTGATCTACCTGTACGTGCCCGAACTGGACATCAGCGCGCATGCCCATGGCTGGGAGTCCGGGCGGTGGCTTGCTCAGCTGGAGAGCCTCGACGCTGAAACCAACCGCTTCAACGCCACCCTGCGGCACGACGAAGGGATGCTCCTCACCGCCGATCACGGCGTCGTGGATGTTCCCGGTGCCAAGCAGGTTCTCTTCGATACAGTTCCCGCCCTCGTCTCCGGGGTGCGGCACATCGGCGGTGACCCGCGCTGTCTGCAGCTCTACACCGAGACCGGCGTCGACGCCGACGCGCTGGCCGAGGCCTGGCGCGCGGTCGAGGGGGAGCGGGCCTGGATCTTCACCAGGGCCGAGGCCGTGGCCGCAGGGCTGTTCGGCACGGTGCGCCCCGAGGCACTGGACCGGATCGGTGACGTCATCGTGGCGGCACGGAAGCTGATCGCCTACTACGACTCGCGGGAGCCGAACCAGTCGGCGCGCAGCATGATCGGCCAGCACGGGTCACTGACCGACGAGGAACTGCGTGTTCCGGTGGTCCGGTTGGGCGCCTACCGGCGCTGATCCGCCCTGGCAGCACAAACCCCTCGGAGCAGGCTCCGAGGGGATTGTGTCAGGTGGCGGATCAGGCCGGGTACTGGCCGCGCTTGACCTGCGGCTTCGGCAGGCGCATGACCCGCAGCTGGAGGGCCCGCATGGCCGCGTACCAGCGCACCTTCTCGGCACGGTCCTCACCGAACTTGGCCTCGATCTTCTTGGTCAGGATGAAGCCGAGGATGATGCAGTCGACGATCGCGACGAGGAAGAACGCCCAGAGCGCCAGGATGCCGTACGTCTGCACCGACGGGTCAGGGAAGAACGTGAGCAGGATGACGAGGAACATCACCGGGATCATGAACTCACCCACGTTGAACCGGGCGTCGATGTAGTCGCGGGCGAAGCGCTTCTGCGGTCCGCGTTCCCGCGACGGGAGGTATTTGTCCTCACCGGCCGCCATGCCCAGACGCGCCTTCTCGCGGGCCTCCGCCGATTTCGCGCGGGCCTGCTTGGCGGCGAGCTTGCGGTCGTCCGGCACCAGAGGACGCTTGTTCGCGGCCTCCTGAACGCGTCGGCTCGGCGTCGGCTGGCCCTTGCCCGTCGGCGCTCCGGCCAGACGTGCCTTCGTCTCGTCAGCGGACTCGATCGACGGTTCTGCGCCGGGATTTACAGGTTGCTTGGCCACATCAGTTCCTTGCAGTTAGGTTGCCTTAAGATTACTCGCATGACGGATACCGCGGATACAGCACCAGGAACCACCCAGCAAGCAGCCGGCGACACGCTCCAATCGGCACTGCGGAATGCGGTGGAACAGGAGCTCCCACGCACCGTCGCCGACCTCTGTGCCCTGGTGAAGATCCCCTCGGTCTCCTGGGCGGCGTTCGACCCGGAGCACGTAGCCACCAGCGCACGGGCCGTCGCCGCGCTCGTGCGGGAGATCGGCATTTTCGACTCCGTCACGGTGACCCAGGCCGGCATCCCCGGCACGGCCGAGCTCGGCCAGCCGGCCGTCCTCGCCACCAGGGCCGCCAAGAACGGCCGCCCGACCGTGCTGCTCTACGCCCACCACGACGTGCAGCCGCCCGGACAGGACGAGCAGTGGGACTCGCCGCCGTTCGAACCGACGGTTCGGGGCGACCGCCTGTACGGACGCGGCGCCGCAGACGACAAGGCGGGGGTGATGGCGCACGTCGCCGCACTGCGCGCGCTGCTGAGCGCCACCGGCGGCGACCTCGACCTCGGGCTGGCATTGTTCATCGAGGGGGAGGAAGAATTCGGCAGCCGCTCGTTCGCGTCCTTCCTCACCGACAACCGTGATGCCCTGCGGGCCGACGCCATCGTGGTGGCGGACTCGAACAACTGGGACATCTCCACTCCGGCCATCACGATCGGACTACGCGGCAACGTCACGTTCCGCCTCACGGTCAGCACGCTGGCGCATGCGTCGCACTCCGGAATGTTCGGCGGCGCGGTGCCGGATGCGATGATGGCGACCATCAAGCTGCTTGGCACCCTCTACGCCGCCGACGGCTCAGTGGCGATCGACGGTCTCACCAGCCACGACGCTCCCACTCCGCCGTACGACGAATCGGCGCTGCGCCAGGAGACCGGCCTGCTCGACGGCGTCGCCCCGATCGGCCACGGCTCCATTCTCAGCCGCATCTGGTCCCAGCCCGCCCTCACGGTGACGGGCATCGACGCACCGTCCGTCGCCAACGCCTCCAACACCCTGACCCCGTCGGTCAGCGTGCAGATCAGCGTGCGCATCGCGCCAGGCCAGTCCGCCGGTCAGGCCGCCGGCGTGATCGAGGCGCACCTGCGCGCCAACGCCCCGTTCGGCGCGCACATCACCATCGACGACCTCGACACCGGGGAGCCGTTCCTGGTGGACACCGGTGGGTGGGCCATCGCCGAAACCCGCCAGGCCATGAACGCGGCGTGGGGGGTGGAACCCGTCGATATCGGCGTTGGCGGCTCCATCCCGTTCATCGCCGACCTGGTCCGCGAATTCCCGGACGCCCAAATTCTGGTGACCGGGGTAGAGGATCCGGATTCCCGGGCGCACAGCCCCAACGAGTCCCTGCACCTGGGCGTCTTCAAGCGGGCCATCCTCAGCGAGGCGTTCCTCTTGGGACAGCTCAACGACCGCACCGGACACTGACCGGGGCGATCCGGCCGAGTTCCAGCCCGCGCACGGGTCTGGCGGATACACTAGAGACAGATTCGCCGGCCGAACCCCATGCGCGTGGGACGCTCACCGACGCGAAACCGGATAATACCGAGGAGTACCATGACCGACACGATCGAAACCAGCACCTCTGCCCATGGCGTCGGCCTCACCGATGTCGCCGCCCAGAAGGTACGCAGCCTGCTCACGCAGGAGGGCCGCGAAGATCTGCGTCTGCGGGTCGCCGTGCAGCCCGGTGGCTGCTCCGGCCTGATCTACCAGCTCTACTTCGACGAGCGCACGCTCGATGGTGACGCCGTCATGGACTACGACGGTGTCGAGGTCGTCGTCGACAAGATGAGCGTCCCGTACCTGGAGGGTGCCTCGATCGACTTCGAGGACACCATCCAGAAGCAGGGCTTCACCATCGACAACCCCAACGCGGGCGGCAGCTGCGCCTGCGGGGACTCGTTCCACTAGGCGGTCGATTCACACGATCGCGAGCAGGGGGCCATCCACGGATGGCCCCCTGCTCGCTTTTTTGTGTTGCCGTCCGCTGCCGGTGCGACCGGATCTTTGCCCCGGAAATCGCTCGGAACAGGCCCTTCGACCCTGTTGGCACGCCCAGATGGGGGTCCAGAATAGCGACGGGTCCGTCGATCGTGCACTCGGGCGGGACCGGCGCGGAGTAGGCTAGAGATGATAAACGCACTTCCTGTGTAGTGCCCTCACGTCTCCCCGAAAGGTCACCGGTGCTCAAAAACCGCCGTCTCCGATGGGCCGTCATTCCGGTCGCAGCAACGCTTGCCATTGTCCTGGCCGGATGCACCCAGGCCCAACTCAACGGGTACCTGCCCGGTTTCGAGGAGGGCGAGTCCCCGGTAACCAACAACACCGAGCGGGTGTCCGGTCTCTGGACCACCTCGTGGATCGTGCTGCTGATCGTCGGACTCATCACCTGGGGCCTCACCATCTGGGCCGTTGTCGTCTACCGACGCCGCAAGGGCCAGACCGGCCTGCCGGTGCAGCTGCGCTACAACATGCCCATCGAGATCTTCTACACGATCGTGCCCCTCATCCTGGTGCTGGGCTTCTTCGCCTTCACCGCACGCGACCAGAACGCCATCGAGGCCCGGTTCGACGAGCCCGACGTGCAGATCGAAGTGATCGGCAAGCAGTGGGCCTGGGACTTCAACTACGTCACCGACGATGTATTCACCCAGGGCATCCAGGGACAGCCCGACCTCGAGGGGGAGAAGGGCGCGCTGGTCGAGTCCGAGATCCCGACCCTCGTGCTTCCGGTCGGCAAGAAGATCGAAATCGCCCTGGAGGCGCGCGACGTCATCCACTCCTTCTGGGTCATCGACTTCCTCTACAAGAAAGACATGATTCCCGGCAAGACCAACTACATGTCGGTCATCCCCGAGCGCATCGGAACGTACGCCGGCAAGTGCGCCGAGCTGTGCGGCGAGTACCACTCGCTGATGCTGTTCAACGTCGAGGTCGTCTCTGAGGCCGACTACGAGACGTATGTCGACTCCCTGCGTGCCGCAGGCAACGACGGTCAGGTCTCCAACGAATACGACCGCAACTTGAATCTCCCAGGCACCGATGCCCCGACGGCTGAGGAAGGCAACTAGACCATGAGCACGACAACCGCTCCCGCCGGCTCCCCGGCCGCCCCCGCTGCTCCCGCGAGGCCGACTGGCGTCGACCGCAAGGGCAACATCGTCGTTCGGTGGATCACCTCCACCGACCACAAGGTCATCGGGTACATGTACCTGATCACGTCGTTCATCTACTTCTGCCTCGGCGGAGTGATGGCGCTCGTCATGCGCGCCCAGCTCTTCGAGCCCGGCCTGCAAATCGTGCAGACCAAGGAGCAGTACAACCAGCTGTTCACCATGCACGGCACGATCATGCTGCTGATGTTCGCCACGCCGTTGTTCTTCGGTTTCGCCAACGCCCTGATGCCGCTCCAGATCGGCGCTCCCGACGTCGCCTTCCCGCGGCTGAACGCGTTCTCCTTCTGGCTCTTCTTCTTCGGCAGCCTCATCGCGGTCGGTGGCTTCCTCACCCCGCAGGGCGCGGCATCCTTCGGCTGGTTCGCCTACCAACCGTTGGCGAGCACAACGTTCTCGCCGGGGATCGGCGGCAACCTCTGGATGGTGGGACTCGGCCTGTCCGGCTTCGGCACCATCCTCGGTGGCGTGAACTTCATCACCACCATCGTCACGATGCGCGCACCCGGCATGACGATGTTCCGGATGCCGATCTTCACCTGGAACACCCTGGTGACCTCGCTGCTGATCCTGATGGCGTTCCCGGTTCTCGCGGCCGCCATGCTCGCCGCGGCCAGCGACCGGATCTTCCTCTCGCACATCTACGACCCGGCCAACGGTGGCGCCATCCTCTGGCAGCACCTGTTCTGGTTCTTCGGCCACCCCGAGGTGTACATCATCGCCCTGCCGTTCTTCGGCATCGTCTCCGAGGTCTTCCCGGTCTTCAGCCGCAAGCCGATCTTCGGGTACAAGACCCTGATCTACGCCACCATCTCGATCGCGGCGCTGTCAGTGACCGTGTGGGCGCACCACATGTACGTCACCGGTTCCGTCCTGTTGCCGTTCTTCTCCCTCATGACGATGCTGATCGCGGTTCCGACCGGCGTGAAGATCTTCAACTGGATCGGCACCATGTGGCGCGGCTCCCTCACCTTCGAGACCCCCATGCTCTGGGCCATCGGCTTCCTCATCACGTTCACGTTCGGTGGCCTGACCGGGGTCATCCTGGCATCGCCGCCGCTGGACTTCCACGTGTCGGACACCTATTTCGTGGTCGCCCACTTCCACTACGTGGTCTTCGGCACCGTCGTCTTCGCCATGTTCAGCGGGTTCTACTTCTGGTGGCCCAAGTGGACAGGCAAGATGCTCAACGAACGTCTGGGCAAGTGGCACTTCTGGCTGCTCTTCATCGGATTCCACACCACGTTCCTCGTGCAGCACTGGCTCGGCGTGGTGGGCATGCCCCGCCGGTACGCGTCTTACCTGCCCGACGACGGCTTCACCTGGATGAACCAGCTGTCCACCGTCGGATCGATGATCCTGGCCGTCTCGATGATCCCGTTCTTCCTGAACGTGTACATCACGGCGCGGAATGCTCCCAAGGTCACGGTCAACGACCCGTGGGGCTACGGTGCCTCACTGGAATGGGCCACGTCCTGCCCGCCGCCGAGGCACAACTTCACGTCGATCCCGCGCATCCGCTCCGAGCGGCCGGCCTTCGACCTGAACCACCCCGAGGTCGGCATGCCCGTCGGAATCGGACCGGCAAAAGATGCCCCGGATGCCCCCACGTACGATGCCGGATCGGAAAAGGTCAAGTAGATGAAAGCCAATATCAACCTCTACTGGATCCTCACGGTCTTCCTGGCGGTCGTGGCTGTCGCCTACGTCGTCTGGGGCCTCGTCGATCCGCTTCAGGGCCGCATCGAATGGGTGGGAACCTTCGCCATCGCCCTCTGCGCTCTGCTCGTGGCCTTCATCGGGTTCTACCTCTCCCGCGTCTACAAGGCGCAGGGCGGGGAACTGCCCGAGGACATGCTCGATGCGAACATCGATGACGGCGACCCCGAGCTGGGCTTCTTCAGCCCGTGGAGCTGGTGGCCGATCATGCTCGCGGCCAGCGCCGCTCTGCTCTTCCTCGGACTCGCCGTGGGATTCTGGATCTCCTTCATCGCCGTCGGCATCGGAGTGATCAGCCTCGTCGGGTGGGTCTACGAGTACTACCGGGGCTTGTTCGCCCGCTAGGCCTCCACCGCACGAACGAAGCGCCAGTGACCCACGGTCACTGGCGCTTCGTCGTGTGCCCCGGCCGTGACTGTGTCAGGCGCCGGTGCGCCGGAAGCCGAGTAGACGGAACGCCACGGTGACCGGGGTGGACGCCCCCGGCTGGTCAGCATCCGCCTGAGCGGCATGGTGTGAAGACGGTCCCATGCCAATGAGAGCGGCAATGTCGACGGGGGACAGCGGCAGCACGCGGGCCAGATCCTGAGTCGACTCCAGGTCGAAGCCGGAGCCGAGGCTGGCAACCAGGTCGGCGGTCTTATTCGCGTGCACCTCGAGGGCCAGGCCCGCGGCCCGCAGCTCCTGCAGATGGCTCGGGTGCGGCAGCACGACGGCCAGCAGCGCGCCCGGGGCCAGGATGCGATGGAACTCGGCCGGGTTCCGCGGCGCGAACACGTTGATGGCAACGTCTGCGGCCGCGTCCCTGACCGGCAGCGGTGACCACACATCTGCCACGAGGCCCTGCGTGGTGGTGCCGCGGTCGGCCACTCCGGCTCTGACCGTGCGCGAGACAGCGGCGGCGGACAGATCCATGGCCAGCGCCCGCACGCCCGCACCGTGGTCCGGCCCTGCCTCGGCGATGTGTGCGGCGGACACGGCGTTCAGAACGCCGCGGAGGTAGTACCCGGTGCCGCAGCCGATATCGATGACCCGGCGGGGGGATTCGGCGGCCACCAGGGCGCTGAGCGCCGCACGGAGCTCGGCGTACCAGCCGTGCTCCAGGAAGGCGTCACGGGCATCGAGCATGGCGGGGGAGTCGCCGATGAGCTTCCGCGAGCCGATGACGAGGGACGCGTAGCCTCTGCGGTTGGTGTCGAAGCGGTGCCCAGCGGCGCAGGCGAGCACGAGCTCACCCGCCGGAATCAGGTCCAGGAAACAGTTCGGGCACCGCAGCCACTCCGACAGAGTCTGGAGTGGTTGCGGTGCCCGAACCGGGTCACCGACGACGTCAGTGGTGATCGCCGTGGCTTTCTTCAATTTCCTTGGTGCCGACCGGGGCAATCCGATCCTCGAAGAACCAGCGGGACAACCCGGCACGGACCTTCTGCACGGGCGAGATCTTGCCCTTGGCGTTGGGCGTGAGGGCGAGAGGCTTGTAGTCGGTGTAGCTGACCAACTTCCAGCGCTCATACTCGTCGACGGGCTGGTGCACCTCGATGTACTCGCCACCGGGGAGGCGAACGATGCGCCCGGACTCGTAGCCGTGCAGCACGATCTCGCGGTCCTTCTTCTGCAACGCGAGGCACACCCGCTTGGTGATGAAGTAGGCGATGAACGGACCCAGGATCACGACGGCCTGGAGAGCGTGGATGACACCCTCCATGGTGAGCTTGAAGTGCGTTGCCATGATGTCCGAGGATGCCGCCGCCCAGAGGCCGGCGTAGAACGTGACACCGGCGGCGCCGATGGCGGTTCGGGTCGGGGCGTTGCGCGGACGGTCCAGCACGTGGTGTTCGCGCTTGTCTCCGGTGATCCAGGCCTCGAGGAACGGGTACAGCAGCACCACGACGATGAACAGACCCAGCCCCACCAGGGGGATCAGGATGTTGAACGAGTAGGTGTGACCGAAGATGACCCATTCGAGTCCCGGCGGAATCAGGCGCAGGGCCCCGTCGGCGAAACCGATGTACCAGTCCGGCTGGGTGCCGGCAGACACGGGTGACGGGTCGTACGGGCCGTAGTTCCAGATCGGGTTGATCGTGAAGAACGAGGCCATCAGCATGACAACGCCGAAGACGATGAAGAAGAACCCACCGGCCTTGGCCGCGTAGACGGGCAGCACCGGGTAGCCGACGACGCGTTCGTTCGTGTGGCCCGCCCCGGGGTACTGGGTGTGCTTGTGCACGACGACGAAGAGCAGGTGGATCGCAATGAGTGCCACGATGATCGCCGGCAGCAGCAGGATGTGCAACGAGTACAACCGCCCGACGATGTCGGTGCCGGGGAACTCTCCGCCGAAGAGGAGGAAGGAGATCCACGTGCCGACGACGGGCATGCCCTTGACCATGCCGTCGATGATCCGCAGGCCGTTACCGGAGAGCAGGTCGTCGGGGAGCGAGTAGCCGGTGAAGCCCTCGGCCATGGCCAGGATGAAGAGCACAAAGCCGATCACCCAGTTGAGCTCGCGAGGCTTGCGGAAGGCGCCGGTGAAGTAGATCCGGAGCATGTGCAGGCCGATGGACGCCACGAACAGCAAGGCGGCCCAGTGGTGTACCTGGCGCATCAACAGACCGCCGCGCACATCGAAGGAGATGTCCAGGGAGGAGGCCATGGCCACGGACATCTCGACGCCCTTGAGGGGAACGTACGAGCCGTCGTAGTGCACCTCGGCCATCGACGCCTGGAAGAAGAAGGTCAGGAACGACCCGGACAGCAGGATGATGACGAAGCTGTACAGCGCGACCTCGCCCAGCATGAAGGACCAGTGGTCGGGGAAGATCTTGCGGCCGAGCTCCTTCACGAGGGTGGAGGCACTCGTGCGCTCGTCGATGTAATTGGCCGCCGCGCCGGTCAGTCCGCCTGACTTCTTTGTTTCGGCGGGTTTCATATTGGTTGTCGTACTCACTGTCGCTCCCAAAAGCTCGGTCCGACCGGTTCAAGGAAATCGCTCTGGGCGATGAGGTATCCCTCGGAGTCCACCTCGATGGGCAACTGGGGGAGGGCACGCTTGGCCGGTCCGAAGATGACCTTGGCGTGGTCGGCCACGTCGAACTGCGACTGGTGGCAGGGGCAGAGCAGGTGGTGGGTCTGCTGTTCGTAGAGACCGACAGGGCAACCCACGTGCGTGCAGATCTTGGAGTATGCGACGATGCCGTCATACGACCAGCCGGCACGCTCGGGAAGCTGGTTGAGGTCCTCCGGCTTCATCCTGACCAGGATGACGGCGGACTTGGCCTTCTCTTCGAGACGGCCGTGCTCCAGGTCCTGCAGACCCTCGGGGATCACGGCGAACGACGAACCCAGGGTGACGTCGGACGCCTTGATCGGCGCGCCGGACGGGTCCAGGGCCAGGCGGGTGCCCTTTTTCCACATCGTCTGCTTGAGCAGCGCGACGGGATCCTGGTCCTGCGGCGCAAGGCCGCGGAACAGCACCACGGCGGGCAGCGGGAAGACGACGATGGCACCGATCAGGGTGTTGCGGATCAGGGTGCGACGGCCGAGGCCGGATTCCTCGATCACTTCGTGGAAGATCTCCACCGAACGCTCGCGGGCCTCGTCGCTGCCGCGAACCGGGTGACGCTGGTCGATACCTTCGGTGTTGGGCATGAGGGACTTGCCCCAGTGCACGATGCCGATGCCGAGGGCCAACAGAGCCAAGGCCAGACCGATACCGATGAACAGGTTGTTCAGCCGCACGGAGCCCGGGTCTTCGGGGACGATCGGGAAGATCATGTACGCCGCGATGGCGAAGATGCTGCCGACGATCGACAGGTAGAACAGGGTGTACACCGCACGTTCGGCGCGCTTCTCCGCACGCGGATCAAGATCGGTGACGCGCTGCCGGTGCGGAGGCAAGCCGGGGTTCTGCACCGCATCGCGGGCAACCACGGAGGTGCCTGCGGCGGCCTGGCCGTGCTCGACGCTCGAGGAGTCGGCAGCGGTCAGGTCCTTTCCGCTGGTCTCATCGCTGGCCATTGTTCTCCTTCGGGGGCGCTATCTGCTGTTGCTGTGTCATAACCGGATGCCGATCAGTTGGACTTCGCTGCGATCCACACGGTCAGGGCCACAATGGCGCCCAAACCGAAGATCCAAAGGAAGAGGCCTTCGGACACCGGTCCGAGGGATCCGAGTGCGAATCCGCCCGGTGACGGGTTGTTCTCGACGTACTTGAGGTAGGTGATGATATCCCGCTTGTCTTCGGGCGAGATGTTCATGTCGTTGAACACCGGCATGTTCTGCGGGCCGGTGACCATGGCCTCGTAGATGTGCTCAGGGGTGACGCCGTCCAGCGCGGGAGCGTACTTGCCCTCGGTGAGCGCGCCGCCGGCGCCGGCGACGTTGTGGCACATGGCGCAGTTGATGCGGAACAACTCAGCACCGGCGGCAGCGTCGCCGGCGGCGTCGAGGTACTCGGCTTCGGGCTGGGCGGGGCCGGGTGCCAGGGAAGCGACGTAGGCGACGAGGGCCTCGGTCTGCTCCTCGGTGAACTGAACCGGCTTGACGATTGCCTGCGGGCCGTTGGCCTGCATGGGCATGCGTCCGGTGCCGACCTGGAAGTCGACTGACGCGGCGCCGACGCCGATCAGGCTGGGACCGCTGCCGGTGCCGTCGGCGCTGAGGCCGTGGCAGGTGGCGCAGTTCGCGGCGAAGAGCTTCTCGCCCTCGCTGACGGTCTGCGCGGACGCGGATTCGGTTTGAGCGGTGGCGGTGCCTGTGCTGATCATCGCGTAGGCGCCACCGGTGAAGAGCAGGCCGATCGCGATCAGGGCGACGCTCGCGAGCGGGCTGCGCCGGCCGGTGCGACGTGCGCGGCCGTTGGTAGGTTTCTGAGTCCTGGGCATACTGAGTGTGTCCGCTCCTGCTTGTTATTTAAGAACGTAGATGACCAGGAAGAGCCCGATCCAGACGACGTCGACGAAGTGCCAGTAGTACGAGACCACGATGGCGCTGGTGGCTTCCTTGTGACCGAAGTTCTTGACCGCGAATCCGCGGCCGATCACGAGGAGGAAGGCGATGAGCCCGGCGGTCACGTGGATGCCGTGGAACCCGGTGGTCAGGTAGAACGCGGAGCCGTAGGCGTTCGACGCCAGCGTGACACCTTCAGAGACCAGGGTCGCGTACTCGAGCACCTGGCCGGACACGAAGATCGCGCCAAGGGCGTAGGTGAGGAAGAACCACTCGACCATGCCCCACTGACTGGGCTTCCACCCCGTCGACCGGGACTGGAGGCGCTCAGCGGCGAAAACGCCGAACTGGCAGGTGATCGAGGAAGACACCAGGATCAGCGTGTTCACCAGGGCGAAGACGAAGTTGTGCTTTTCAGTCTCGAACAGCCAGAGCTCCGGAGCGGTGGAGCGCAGCGTGAAGTAGATGGCGAAGAGGCCAGCGAAGAACATGACCTCACTGCCCAGCCAGACAATGGTGCCAACCGCCACGCTGTTGGGCCGGTTCACTACGGGGATGGTCGCCCGGGGAGTCATTGAGGTCGTCGTCACTATTCCATTATGACCGATTCCTCCACAGGTTTTTCTCAAGGTGAAGTGCCATAAGACCCTAATTTGGGATCTGGCACCCCCAACCAGAGGCTGACGGGGCCGGAATTGCCGGGCGGGGGAGCCTGACGCTTAAGCTGGGAACATGCTCGAATCCCAGTCCTGGCCCGCCATTCTTGATTCCCTCCTGCGCGGGGAGGACCTGAGCGTCGCCGATGCGGCGTGGAGCATGGAACAAATCATGCTCGGCGAGGCGTCGCCGGCCCAGCTGGCCGGATTCCTGGTGGCCCTGCGCGCCAAGGGGGAGACAGTCGATGAGATCGTGGGTTTCCGGGATGCGATCCTCGACCACGCGGTTCCCCTCAACGTCAACTCGATGGGGCTGGACATCGTCGGTACCGGCGGCGATCGTTTCGGCACCGTCAACGTCTCGACGATGGCCTCGATAGTGTGCGCTGCTGCCGGCGTGCCCGTGATCAAGCACGGCAACCGGGCGGCCAGCTCCGCGTCGGGTTCGTCGGATGTGCTGGCTGCGTTGGGGATCGACCTGACCCTGTCGGCCGACGTCGTGGCGTCGATCCTGGCTGCCACCGGCATCACCTTCGCCTACGCGGCGGCGTTCCACCCCGGTTTCCGGCACGCCGCCGCGGTCCGCGGGGAGCTCGGCATTCCCACGGTGTTCAATTTCCTGGGCCCGCTCGTCAATCCGGCCAGGCCGGAGGCCTCCGCGGTCGGCGTCGCCAACCTCGAGAGGGTTCCTCTGTTCGTCGGTGTCTTCCAGACCCGCGGCGCTTCGGCGCTGGTCTTCCGCGGTGACGACGGTCTGGACGAGCTGACCACCACCGGACACAGCCACGTCTGGGAGGTCTCCAGGGGGCTGGTGACCGAGCACGACATCGATCCGCGCGACCTCGGGATCCCGCGTTCGAAGATGAGCCAGTTGGTCGGGGGTTCGCCCGAACACAACGCGTCGGTGGTGCACTCGGTGCTGGCCGGCGAACACGGCCCGGTGCGGGACATCGTGCTCCTGAACGCCGCGGCGGGCCTTGTCGCCTACGACCTCGCGCACGACCCTGCGCAGTCTCAGATCAGCATCCTGGACCGGTTCAGGGCCAAGCTGGCCGTCGCGGCGCAGGCCATCGATTCCGGCGCCGGCACCGCGAAGCTGGCCCAGTGGGTAGAGGCCAGCCGCGCCTGACGGACCTCGTCGGGTAGGTCCGGCATTGTCGGCGGAGTGCGCACCCCGCAGACGTGAGTCGGCCGGCTGCCGGCCCCGGAATCCCGGGGTCGGCAGCCGGCCGGTGAGACTGCAGCAGGTCGCGGCAGCGGTTAGAGCACGTCCTCGTCGACCCAGTCGAAGGTCTTGGTGACGGCCTTCTTCCAGTTGCGCAGCTGACGGGCGCTCTCCTCGGCGCTCAGCGTCGGCGTCCAGCGGCTGTCCTCCTGCCAGTTCGAGCGCAGTTCGTCCAGCGTGCTCCAGAAGCCCACCGCCAGGCCAGCCGCGTATGCGGCGCCCAGGGCGGTGGTCTCCGCCACCACCGGGCGGATCACCGGCACCCCGATGATGTCGGCCTGGAACTGCATCAGCAGGTTGTTCTTGATCATGCCGCCGTCGACCTTGAGCTCGGTCAGCGGCACCCCGGAGTCGGCGTTGACCGCGTCGAGCACCTCCCTGGTCTGGAACGCCGTGGCCTCCAGCGCCGCCCGGGCGATGTGGCCCTTGTTGACGAACCGGGTCAGGCCCACCAGTGCGCCGCGGGCATCCGAGCGCCAGTACGGCGCGAACAGGCCGCTGAACGCGGGCACGAAGTAGGCGCCGCCGTTGTCGTCGACGCTGGCAGCCAGTGTCTCGATCTCCTCGGAGGAGCCGATCAACCCCAGGTTGTCCCGCAGCCACTGCACCAGGGCGCCGGTGACCGCGATCGAGCCCTCCAGGGCGTAGTGCGGTTCGGCGTCACCGAGCTTGTAGCCCAGCGTGGTGAGCAGGCCGTTCTTCGAGTGGATGATGTCGGTGCCGGTGTTGAAGATCAGGAAGTTACCGGTGCCGTAGGTGTTCTTGGCCTCGCCCTGATCGAAGGCGGCCTGACCGAACGTGGCGGCCTGCTGGTCGCCGAGGATGCCGGCGATCGGCACCTCGCGCAGCAGGCTGTGCTCGTTGACGGTGCCGTAGACCTCGGATGAGGACTTGATCTCGGGCAGCATCGACTTGGGCACGTTGAAGGCGGCGAGGATGTCGTCGTCCCACTGCAGCGTTTCCAGGTCCATGAACAGGGTGCGGCTGGCGTTGGTGACGTCGGTGGCGTGCACGCCGCCCTCGAGCCCGCCGGTGAGGTTCCAGAGCACCCACGAGTCGGTGGTGCCGAACATCAGGTCGCCGGCGTCGGCCTTCGCCCTGGCCCCCTCCACGTTCTCCAGAATCCAGACGATCTTGGTGCCGGAGAAGTAGGTGGCCAGCGGCAGGCCCACCTTCTGCTTGAACCTCTCCACACCGCCATCGGCGGCGAGCCGGTCCACGATCGGCTGGGTGCGGGTGTCCTGCCAGACGATGGCGTTGTAGACCGGCTTGCCGGTGGTGCGGTCCCAGACCACCGCGGTCTCCCGCTGGTTGGTGATGCCGACAGCGGCGATGTCGTGCCGGGTGAGGTTGGCCTTGGACAGTGCCTGGCCGATCACCTCGCGGGTGTTGTCCCAGATTTCCATCGGGTTGTGTTCGACCCAGCCGGCGCGGGGGAAGATCTGTTCGTGCTCGAGTTGGCCGGTCGACACGATCGATCCGGCGTGGTCGAAGATGATGGCGCGCGAACTCGTGGTGCCCTGGTCGATGGCGAGAACATACTTTGCCATGGTGTACCTCCTTGTACGTTGCGTGATGGCTTGAAAAGACTATAAAACTGACTGGCGGTTCGGCTGGTGTTGCACAGCGAAGCAGGCCGGTCCTTGGCGGAACCGGCCTGCCGCCGCTACGCGATGACGGGCAGCCAGACCAGCGATGCCCAGCCCGCCAGGACGCCGCCGATGACGGGACCGACGACAGGGACCCAGGAATAGGCCCAATCCGAGGAACCCTTGCCCTTGATCGGCAGGACGAAGTGCGCGATCCGCGGGCCAAGGTCACGGGCAGGGTTGATGGCGTATCCGGTCGGGCCACCGAGGGACACACCGATCACCAGAACGAGCAGGGCCACGGGCAGCGCGCCCAGGGCGCCCAGGCCGCCGGCGGAACCGTCCTGGTTGCCGAAGGTGAGGATCACGAAGACGAGCACGAAGGTGCCGATCACCTCGGTGACCAGGTTCCAGCCGTAGGAACGGATGGCCGGCCCGGTCGAGAACGTTCCGAGCTTGTTGGCCGGTTCCGGCTCCTCGTCGTAGTGCTGTTTGTAGGCCAGCCAGACCACGACGGCTCCGAGGAACGCGCCGAGGAACTCCCCGGCCAGATACACGAGCGTCGACAGGAAGTTCACCGGGACGTCAGCGGCGCCGCCGAAGCTTTCGGCGCCGGACGCGACCAGACCGAGGGTGACGGCGGGATTGAGGTGGGCGCCCGAGTTGTAGGCGACGAGCACGCCGGAGAAGACCGCGAAGGCCCAGCCGAAGGTCACCATGAGGAACCCACCGCCGAAACCCTTGTTCTTCGTCAGGGCGACGTTGGCCACGACACCACAACCGAGGAGGACGAGCATCCCTGTGCCCAGCACCTCCGACAAAAATACAAGACCGATATTGTCCACGATGACCTTTCTCGTAAGAAGCGAGATGCCGGTTGAACCGGAGCAATCCCTTCGCGGTGAGCGATTTCGCAGTCACCATAGCGCGGGCGGGGCCGGAGCGAAATAGTCCCGATGGGCTGCCTCATCTGCCTCTTACCCAGACCCGTGGCAGCGCGTAGGTTGTGGGGGAGCACGATTGCGTGCCCGGCGTTGCAGCCTGCGCCGGTCGACCCCGACGAAACGAAGGAATGGTCATGAAAAAGCTTGTCAACGACCCGAAGAACGTTGTCGACGAAGCCGTCGCCGGTTTCGGTGCGGCCCACGCGGATATCGTGCGCGTCTCCCTGGACCCCGTGTTCATCGTGCGAGCCGATGCACCGGTGGCGGGCAAGGTCGGCATCGTCAGTGGCGGCGGCAGCGGGCACGAGCCCCTGCACGGTGGTTTCGTCGGGTTCGGCATGCTGGATGCCGCGGTTCCTGGCGCCGTGTTCACGTCGCCGACCCCCGACCCGATTCTGGCCGCCACGAAGGCCGTCGACGGGGGAGCGGGGGTGCTGCACATCGTCAAGAACTACACCGGCGACGTGCTCAACTTCGAAACCGCGGCCGATCTGGCCGAGGCCGACGAGATCGAGGTCCGCACCGTGATCGTCAACGACGACGTCGCCGTGAAGGATTCCCTGTACACCGCCGGCCGCCGCGGTGTGGCCGGAACGGTGCTGGTCGAGAAGATCGCCGGGGCCGCCGCGGCCAGGGGCGATGACCTCACCGCCGTGGCCACGGTCGCCGAGAAGGTGATCGGCCAGGTGCGCTCGATGGGAGTGGCCCTCACCCCGTGCGTCGTGCCGCACGCCGGCGAGCCCAGCTTCACCCTCGCCGACGATGAGATCGAAATCGGCATCGGCATCCACGGCGAGCCCGGGCGTGAGCGCATCAAGCTCGAACCTGCCGACGCCATCGTCGACCGGATCCTCGGACCGATCCTGGACGACATTCCC
>Ga0247816_10000791_pt1 | contig 16713 bp, 21 predicted proteins | sample UWRJL209509C1_FD_179930 | JGI IMG/M metagenome (GOLD analysis project Ga0247816, IMG submission 179930) | Plant litter microbial communities from Arlington Agricultural Research Station in Wisconsin, United States - UWRJ-L209-509C-1 | ecosystem: Environmental > Terrestrial > Plant litter >...
CGCTTGAGCTGAATCATTAGTATTGCCTTGTAATAATGTACTTGAAGTACTATCAACAGCAGCATTTTCTATAGATGTTTCACTAGCTAAATTTGTAGTTTTTGCACTAGGTGCTGGTTCTTGGGGCTGGGCTAATTTTCCGCCGCTAGAATTTACCAGATATACTACTGCTCTTGCTAACTCATAATCTGAGTAATCATCAGTAGCAGCGCCGGCACGCGGCTGCATAGCACCTTTACCTTGTAATAATGAATGTAATAAACCATCAAAACCCTGTCCAAGGCGTGTTGTCCAATCTGCAATGTTACCTAATTTAGGCGCACCAGCCGCACCTGTTCCGTGACAACTTATGCATAGAGATTGATATACTTCTTCGCCTTTTTTGTATACTATAGGGGCATTTGGGTCTTTATAATTTATTTGTGCAACAGGAGCAATTCGTTTAACAATTTGTTCTTTACTCATACTATTGCTGCCGCTGCCTTCTTTATTAGAAAAATCTACATAATTTACTAATAATAAAATAATAATAATAGGAACTATAAAGCTTAAAGCTATAACAGTTACTAGTTGCTTTGGAGTTTTAATCGGGCTTTGGTGTTCACTCATTTTGTTTTTTCTCAAAAATTAGTTTAAAATAGATATATCTAAAAATATAGTATTTTTATTATTTTACCTTGAACATTGTCAATCACATTATACGCAAAAAAGGCAAGCATGTATAGCATTAAAGAAATTTTTTACACCCTCCAAGGCGAAGGAGCTATGGCTGGCCGAGCTAGTATATTTTGTAGATTTAGCGGATGCAATCTATGGACAGGTCAAGAAAGGCATAGGCAGAAAGCGGTTTGTAAATTTTGTGATACTGATTTTATCGGAACAAACGGCATTAATGGAAATAAGTATTCCGCCCAAGATTTAGCGGTTTTTATTAATAATTTATGGCAGGAAAATGTTAATATGGGTAATGCTTATCCTATGTGTGGAAAACCTTATGTAGTTTTAACCGGCGGAGAACCATTACTGCAGGTTGATGAAGATTTATTGAAAGCTTTGCATAATTTTGATTTTGAAATTGCTATAGAAACCAATGGTACTTTGGAATTAGTTAAGGGTTTAGATTGGATTTGTGTAAGTCCAAAATTTGGCAGTACATTAAAAGTATTTAAAGGTAATGAGTTAAAAGTAGTTTATCCGCAGGAGTTTAATTTATTAGATTATGAATACTTTGCTAAATTAGATTTTGATAATTTTTTTATTCAAGCTAAAGATGATAAAGATAAGCAATTAGCAAAAATTAATATTCAAAAAGCGATAGAATTTTGCCAAAAATATCCCAAATGGAGATTAAGCACACAAACGCATAAATATTTAGGTATTGCATAATGATAAGCATAACTAGAAAATTTGAATTTGATGCAGGTCATCGTATACCTAATCATAAAAGTTTATGTAAAAATCTACATGGTCATAGATATGTCTTAGAAATTACTATGCAGGGCAAAATTATTGATAATAATGATGCTGAAGACTTTGGCATGATTATCGATTTTGGTGTTATAAAAAGCATTATTAAAGAAAATTTAATTGATAAATGGGATCATGCATTTTTAGTGTATGAGCAGGATTTAATAATACTGCATTTTCTACAAAGCTTACCTGAGCATAAAACTGTAATCTTAAATCAAGTACCAACCGCTGAAAATTTAGTACATATTGCATTTAAAGAAATTGACAATATTTTAAAAACTCATGCACCCAATATATCAATTATTTATGCAAAATTATATGAAACACCAAATTGCTGGGCAGAGTGTAACAGTTTGTAAATAAATTTAGGTACGTAAAAGACAATATTATTTCTGACATTAGATTTTTTTAAAACCTAATGAATTATTTGAAAAATTAATCTCGCAAATTACAAAACTAAAACAGCGGAAACAAGGGCTATTACAACAGATGTTTGTTTGATATTAAAATAAGATCAATTTTTATCTAACCATGCAAAAGAGAAAATATATTTCCATTTATTTCTAGTTGGCATTATATCAATATGTGAAGTCTTTAATATAAAATAATATTTTAAATAAATACTTTTAATTTTTTCAACTTGTTCGTCCGTTTGTTTATAATTATTAAAATATGGCTCTTGATTTTTATCTAAATGAGCAATATATTTATCAGCAAGAATTTGTATATCTTGTTGAATACTTTGTGTAAAAACTAGGCTAAAAAAAGAAAGTAGTGAGGTGGCTACAAATTGTATTCAACTGAAATTGGTAGCCAAAGATGGTAAAAAATACCTTACTGATGTAGCTACTTCCCAAACTATCTTACGCTTAATTCAATCCATTCCAAGCCCCAAGGCTGAACCTATAAAACTGTGGCTGGCAAAAGTTGGGCAAGAACGACTACAAGAAATAGTAGATCCTGAACAATCTATTACTAGAGCTAGGGAAAATTGGAAAAAACAAGGTAGAAGCGATAAATGGATACAGCAAAGAATGACAAGTTTAGAAAGCCGTAATAAATTAACCGATTATTGGAAAGGCAACGGCGTAGAAAGCGGACAGGAATTTGCTATATTAACTAGTATTATTCATCAAGAATGGGCAGAAATAACACCTAAAGAGCATAAAAAATTAACAGGTTTGAATTCACAAAATTTACGTGATCATATGAGTGAGACAGAACTAATTTTAGCAGCTTTAGCAGAAGTTTCTACCCGCCAAATTGCTCAAAATATAAAAGCTACAGGCTTAGAATAAAATAAAATTCCTGCTCAAAAAGGCGGTAAAATTGCTAAAAATGCTAAATTAGAATTAGAAAAAGAAATACAGCAAAAAGTTGTTACTAGTGATAATTTTTTAAAGCCTAAAAAGATTAAAAAATAAATTTAGGTAAGTTTCCTTTATAACAAGGAAGATACTGTAGAAGTTAAAATTTTGTATAAATAATAAATACAATTTTTTTCTTAATCTTGATTGAGGCTTTATTAGTATGTTTTGTCTTCCTTGTTATAAAGGAAACTTACCTAAATTATTTACCAATTAAAGTATTTTTACTAAGCCCTGCAACAGTTCCTACGGCTAATAATAATCCGCCGATGATTAAGCCAATACCGCCGGACATCGGTTTAACTTGATGTGATGGATCTTTACTGGCTTTATATAAATTAAATAAAGAATTGGCTACCATAAATAAACCAACTAGACCAAAAAATAAAGTAATAAGACCTACCGCTGTATTCATAGTTTTTGCAGCATTGTCTGCTACATTATCAAAAGTTGTATCAGTTTTAGTCACTTCAGTTAAGCCTTGAGCTTTTACGCTAGTAACTATCATTAAATCTAAAACTATTAATTGCCCCAATGTACATAATTTATTCATACTTTTTAACATATTCAAACCTTAAAAAAAGAAACGGGAAAAGTTGAAACCAAAAGTTGCGTCTAACATACTTGCAAAATCTTTAATATTTATGGCTAATGCACCAGATGCCGTGTATGTCCATACATGGGCATAGGATTCACGGCTAAGTCCGACACTGATACGCCTTGCTAATAATAAAGCTTTTAAAATAGCAATACTTCCTACCATAACCATAATATTTTCAATAGCTGAGCCTAAGGACTGCTGTATTTTAATAAAAGATAAATTATCATTACCAACATATGACATAGACGCTGGAATACTAAAAGTATCCATACCTATCATACTGCTTATAATATTTTGTACTACACTATTTTGTGCAAAACTAATTAAAAAAGCTGCAATAATCAGTTGTATTGTTGCACCCATGACAGTCGGCTGAAATGTAGAACTCATACCTTTAGCTGATTGCGGATTGCTAAGACTATAATATTGATATAAAGAATTGCCGGTAAAATATAAGCCTACTACACCGCTAAAAGCTTTAGTAACTGTCATAATAGCAGGAACTATACTGCCTATAGATGTAATAATAACTGTAATATTACTCATAAATTCAAGTTTATTAGATTTAATAAAGCTTAAATTATAGCATTTTTAAAAATGCCTTGCTAAAAATTATTTAAGCCTTGTTTAAATATATGCTAATTAATAATATATCTAAAAATTAGTTTTTAATTAGACTATTTAATTCTTGTATTTCTTTAGTTTGCGTTTGAATAATATTTTTGCTCATTGATTGTAATTCCTTAGGCACGCCTTCAATTTCTAATAAAGATTTAGAAATATCTAAAGCTGCTTGATGATGAACTATCATATCTTTTATATAAGTATTATCTAATTCTTTACCTTGAAATTTAGTCAAATCTCCCATCATTTGAGTATATTGAAAATTATTTTGATAATCAATATTATACCAATCCTGTAACCACTGTTTCATAATAGCAATTTCTTTATTTTGATTGGTTATAACTTTACTCAACAATAATTTTAATTGCTGATTATCAGTTCTAGTAATTACATATTCAGAAGATTGAACAGCTTCTTGATGGTGAGGGATCATATGTTCAATATATTGCTGCGGACTAGAAATTTTATGTATAGAATGTGAACTATGGTTTACACTTTCAACAGGTTTTTTATTATAAGAGCAAGCTGATAATGAAAATACAGCCATACTGAGTAGGGTTAAAATTTTTGTTTTCATATTTTATATCTTGTATTTAAATAAATATTATAGACTACAAGATTTTATTTGTCTTTTTAGTAATTTTATTTTCTTGCTTGATAAAATCATTTAAGATAAAATTATATACTTAGGTAAATTATTTTAAAATAAGGCTGTATATGCAAGAAGAAGTTATAGAAAACTTGGTGCAGGAAAATGAGTTGATTAAATTAGATATACATAAAATTTTGGAATTATTGCCTCACCGTTATCCAATTTTATTGGTTGATAGAGTCTTAGAATTAAATCCTTCAAAGTCTATTACTGCATTAAAAAATGTATCAATTAACGAGCCGTATTTTTGCGGACATTTTCCGAATAAACCAATTATGCCGGGTGTTTTAATCTTAGAAAGTTTGGCTCAAACAGCAGCTATTTTAACTTTTGGTACAGATATGAAAAGACAAGATAATCGTTTTTATTATTTTGTAGGAATTGATAATGCTAGATTTAAAAGACCAGTTGAACCAGGCGATCAATTAATTTTAAATATACAAGTAGAGCGTTTTATTAAAGGTATTTGGAAATTTAAAGCTAATGCTAAAGTTGACGGTAAAATAGTATGCCAAGCAGATTTACTGTGTACGGTCAAAGATAATTTATAATTTGGTGAAAACTAAAAAAATAGCAATTCTTGGAGCTGAATGCAGCGGTAAAAGTACTTTGGCTAAGTCTTTGGCTATAAAATATAAGTCTATAGCCGTTTTTGAATATTTAAGATATTTTTGTACTAAATATAGTATTCCCACTAATAATTTTCAGCAGTATTATATAGCTAATAAACAAATTTATTTGGAAAATTTAGCCTTAAAGCATGCCAAAAAATCTAAAGCTAAATATATTTTTTGTGATACAACTCCTCTTTTAACTTGTATTTATAGTGATTTTTATATAAAGGAAGATAAGTATTTATTAGATTTAGCACTAAAGCATCAAAAAAGCTACGATTTAGTGTTATTAGTTAGTCCAAATATAGCATGGATACAAGATGGCTTAAGAGATAGCCAAGAAGTACGCAAAGAAATATTTATTAGAGTTTATAATTTTTTAATATTACATAGCATAAGATTTAGGGTAATAAATATAAATTAATAGCTTCTATACTTGACATCTTATATAAGAAAACATAAAATATCATTGTTGGCGAATTAGCTCAGTCGGTTAGAGCGACGGAATCATAATCCGCAGGTCCGGGGTTCGAATCCCTGATTCGCCACCAAATTATTTAATTTTAATTTTATTTTTGCTTTCCAAGTATTTTAGTTTTTCAATCCAACTAGCGAAATGTTTGCATTCTTGCTGCATTTTTAAAATACCAATTTTTTTAGCTATGATTATTCCATCTGAATTCTTTCCGTAAGATTGACCTAACAAATTTAATATTCTTTTAGATGGTGCAGTTGTTTTACTATTATTAATATGCTCAGGCGACTCAAAACTATCTCTAATTTTTTGCAAATCATGTATAAATTTTTCGAATTTATCAAAGGCATTAACATCAGAAAATAGAACAGCTTCAAACTCATAGGGTTGAATATGTGGAATAAAAAGATCAGCAGTTAAACTAAGTTCTTGTTTTATAAACTCTTGTAATTTTGTTTGGGCAAGATTTACTTTTTCAAAAGGGCAAGAAATTTTTTGTAAAAAATCATATAAATTTTCTTCTCTAGAAAAATCAAAACCATAATAGTCTAAAAAAGTTGTAATATGTATTCTATCTTTTAAGTATGGTTGGATAAATTGTTTAATTTTATTAAAACAAATTCCTCCCCCTAAATTAATTGGACTAATAATTAAATTTGAGAAATATGGCTGTATAACACTTTTAATAAATTTTTCTTCTGTTTGCCCTTCGCATAATACTTTTACTACTATAGGTTTAGACATTATGGTCTGCCTCCTATAATATTACTTTTCCAAATTTCTCCAAGTTTATTATTATATATTTCCAGCCATTCTTTTAAATCTTCAATTTCTAATCTTTCAAAGGTTGATATTCCAGTATTTTGATTAACTACTATTATATCCTCAGGGCTTAGATAATTAATTAATTCAACAGATTGAGTAGAGACAATTACTTGTTTAATAGAAGAAACTTTTTTTAGCATATCAACTAATACACTAATTGCATATGGGTGTAAGCCTAATTCTGGTTCATCAATTATGATAGTATCAGGTAATAATTCTTTAGGCTGCATTAGTAAAATAGTTAAACAAATAAAGCGTAAAGTACCGTCAGATAGTAAATGAGCTTTTAATGGCGTATCTTTTTGATTAATATGATACCATTCTAATTGTACATAGTCTTCATTTCTATCAGTAACAAAATCATAAAAAAACGGCGCAACTAATTGTATAGTATCTATAATATCAATATAATTAGAAGAAAAATCTTTTTTTAATCTATATAAAAATGCTGCTATATTTTCTGCATCATGTTTTAAGTTTTTATTATCAATAATTCCTGTGACTTTTTTTATAGGGGAATCTTTAGAAGTATCGTGAAAATGATATAAAACTAAATTTTTTAGCCTATAACTTACATATGCTGACATCGTTGGCTGAAATGAATATGCATTTCTAGCATTAATATATGAATTAATATTAGATTCTTGGGCGTAAGAAGTAATAAGTTTTCTAGTAATTTTACCTACAGGAGATTTATAATAAGCATTTTCTGATTGAATTAATAATTTATTTTCATTATTTGCAGTAAATAAAATATCATATTTATTTTGTCCATCTCTCCTGTGTTCAAAATTTAATTTTATAAATATGTTATCAGTATTTTCTTTGCCAAAATGTAAAAAATTATCAGCAAAACCGCCTTCAGCTACATATTTTTCCAAATTTTGATAATAAATTTCTCTTAAAAATTTAAATACACTTAAAAAATTACTTTTACCACTGCCGTTTGCACCAATTAATACATTTAGATTATTTAGTTTAAAGTTATCCAAATTTTTTATGGATTTATAACCTTGTACAGTGATATTTTCAATCATAGCTTAACTTAGTTTATATGTATAATTAAACTATTTTAGCATATATTAAATGATAATTTTTTATTTTATTCTTCCTCATCATCTTTTATATTTGTTTGATTTAAAACCTTTAATTTGACACTTTTTATACTATATTCATCAGTTTGAATAATTTCTATAATAGTATTATTAATTTTAACACTCATATCGCTATTGGGAATATCCTGCAAATAATCTAATAATAATCCATTAAGTGTTTTAACATTATCAGTATCAAACTGTGTACCTAAATCGCGGTTTAAATCACGTAAATTTGATGATGAATCTAGTATATAATAGCCAAATTCATCTTGATTATAATGTGAATGTTTTGGAGTACTAGTAGTAAATTCGCCAATTAATTGTTCTAAAATATCTTCTAATGTGACTAAACCTTTAATTTCCCCATATTCATCAACTATAATTCCAATACGCTCTTGCCTATCTTGAAAATTTTGTAACTGCTTAATAGCAGGTGTATGCTGTGGAATATAATAGGGCTGAGTAAGTAAATCTAATATAACTTCGTTAGTTAATTCACCGCTTTCTATATAAGAAATAGTTTTGCGAATATGTAAAATCCCTAAGGGTTTATTAATATTTTTTTCATAGACTAAAAGCTTATTATGGTAGCAATTCTTTAACTGCTTTAAAATTTGTTCAATATCTTGCTGTATATTTAAGCTTTCAATTTTTGATTTAGGTGTCATAACATCATCAATATTTAGTTCTTCTAAATCAAAGAAATTAACTAAAACATTACGATAATGGCTGCTAAATAAACTACTTTCTAGAACTATAGAACGTAATTCTTGTTGACTCATAGTATCTTGTTCTTTAGTGTTAATGTTTAATAATTTAAACAATCCATTAACAATATTATTCACTATCCATACAATAGGAGTCATAATATATACTAAAAAACGCAAAATAATACTAGCTTTAAAAGCAATAGGTTCAGAAAAACTAGCTCCTAAAACTTTGGGTATAATCTCGCAACACATAATAATTAATACAGAAACTATAGCAGTAGTAATCGATAGAACTTTTTGATTATCGCCAAATGCAGCTACTGCTAAACTGGTGACTAGAACTGTTACTAAAGTATTAATTAAGTTATTACCAATTAAAACCACTGATAAAACATTTTCAGTATTTTTTAAGAGTTTTCTAGTGCGTTTTGCACCTTTATGACCTTGTTGGGATAAATATTTTAATTTATGCTTATTTAAAGCCATCATACTTGTTTCAGAAATGGAAAAAAATGCTGAACCTAATAATAAAAAAATTATCAGTAGAGCTTGCGCCCATATGGGAATTGTATCCAAAATATTAAAATAGAAGTTAAAATTTATTTTACCACAGAATAATTATTTAAGGTAAGTATTCCCTGTATAACAAATAATATAAAACATACTAATAAATAATCTCACTAAAGTTTAAAAAAAATTATTTAAATTTAGAGACTAAATATTTTGATTTTTACATACAGATGACATTATTAAGGAAACTACACCTAATCCGAATAAATAAGTAGAAGCATGTTCAAGGCTTTTAGAATTTTCCATAGATTCATTAAATTTATCACATGTAGGTTGACAATTTATATTTTTCCAATCTTTAGGACATGGCTCATTGCTAGTATTTATATAATCAACTATACTTTTGGGTTTATAAAATTCCCCTGCTGCATAAAATGAAGGGTACTCAGAAATATAATAACAGCAAGAATCCTTAGCTGTAAGTTTATTGCAATTTAAATTGTTAAAATTTTTTTCATCTTCTTGGTGTTGTATTTTTTGAGTTAAAAAACCTAAAGAACCTATTAGAGTACTGTATACACCAATCGGCAACAAAATATTATTTAATTTCATAGTATGTTATAAATAGTTTTTTAATTATCTAATCTAAATTTTCATAATTGTTTGAATAAGAATTTTTTGATTAGTATAATCTAATTTTTTAAAAAAGTTAATATTAGTTTTTAACCTAAATAGTATATCAATATTACCGAACTTATGTTTATTATGCCTAAAAATCTCACGAATTATACGCTTTAATTGATTACGCATATTAGCTTTTTTACACATTTTTTTGCTAATGATAAAGCCAATTCTAGCATGTGTAAGACTATTAGGTAAAATATGTATATTAAGATAGTTAGTTTTTAAAGCAGGTCTTGTTCCTAGCAGATTTTTATAAATTTGCGCATCAGTTAATTTATAAGTTTTAGGAAAGGAATTATCTACAAAGATTATAGAGTTATAACTCTTAGAAATATCAGAATTTATCATAATATTAAAGCTGCGGTAAAATAAAATGCAGCAGCTTTAATAATGAGATTAGCATATTATATAGCTAAACGTTTACGCCCTTTAGAGCGTCTCGCATTTAAAATGTGACGACCGCCGCGGGTTTTCATACGCACACGAAAACCGTGAGTGCGTTTGCGGCGTGTTACCGATGGTTGGTATGTGCGTTTCATATCAATCTCTTTATTATTTGAACTAAGACAATATTATAAATCATGCTAGGCAAAGCGTCAATATAAAGTTTAGAATAAAAATATGATGTTTAATATTTACAATAATTATATTACAAATTAAAATTAGTTTTTTTATTAATTTAGTATTTAAAAATACTATGTTACAATTTTTAGTATAAAATCTTTTAGAAGTAAATATGTATTTAAATTTTGATATTGGATCTCTTGATATTGAAAAACATAATCTTGAAATAGAATATGAAAATCAAATTCAAAAAGAGGATTTAGAATATATAGGCTATGAATCGGGAATTATTACTTGGTTCAATGAAAAAAAAGGGTATGGTTTTATTTTTTCAAAAGATAAAAAATATTTTTTTCATATTTCAAACATAAATAGCTCACATTTACCTAAAAAACAATATAATGTCAAATTTAAATTTTTAACTGATAAACAAGATAGATTAAATGCAATAGATATATTAATATTAGAATCTAATTTTATAAAACATAAAATTGAAGCTTATAATCGCAAAGAAGAAAAATTTAATTTATATAGACGTAAAATTGATTATAAAAAGCAATTATATGATAAACCTAAAAATAATACAATAAATCAAAACAATTATGATAAAGATAAAAAACTTATTTCTGATGCATATGGTATTCACCCATTTTTAGGAATAGGCGTACTAGGGTTGTATTATTTAAGCAAAAAATAAGAGCTAATTTTAAGTTTTAGCTCTTATAGATTTTCATTCTAGGGAAAGATAGAATATAAAATGTAAATTAATATATTATGGAGAAGTTTTAGATGCTGTTGGTAATGCTGGAGCTACTGTTTTTTCTTTTGATAATAATTCTTTAGCAGCTTTTATATGCTCTTTATGTTCTTGGCGTAATTTAGCTTTTTGCTCAGGCGACATCATCATAAAATCATGTTTTAACTTTAAAGCTAAAGCTTTTTTATCCTGCATTGATAAACCATCTACCATATTACTAATTTTATCATAATTAGTTTTCTCAGTTGGCGACATACTATTTATAACAGCCGTATGCATTTTTACGTATTTTTCATGTTTTTGGTCATGAGCACTAACTTTTTCAGGGGAACAGGCAAATGCACTAATACAAGATATGGTTAAAATAGCAGCTACAATACTTTTTTTCATGATTTATCCTTAAGTTTTATTTTTTAGGTGTAAATATAGACTTTTATATTAAATAAAAGTTCTATATTTTTTTATAAATAAACTAGGTAAGTATCTACCTCATAACACGTAAGCTAGTGTCAGGTGCTAAAATATTAATATTGATTATAAAAAATACATATTTTTGGTTATTTTTTGTAATATTTATTAGTATGTTTTAGCTTACGTGTTATGAGGGGGATACTTACCATAAATTAAGAGTTAAAAATTAAAATGGAATATCGTCATCATCAAATGCTGGAGTATTCATAGCATTATCAGGTGCTGTTTTTGGCGCACTAACCGGCTCTCTTGAATATTGACTATTATTACTACTTGAAGAATTTGAATTTATACTAGCTGAACTTGCATTTGAGTTATTACTAGAGCTAGAACGTTCATAATCATAGTCATTATTTGATGAAGATGAAGAAGATTCATTCTTATTACCAAGCATTCTTAATGTATCGCCAATAATTTCAGTCGTATATTTATCATTACCTTGCTGATCTTGCCATTTACGGGTTTTTAATTTACCTTCAAGATATACACTTGATCCTTTTTTGAGCCATTTGCCTGCAATTTCAGCTAATTGACCAAACAATATAACTCTATGCCATTCAGTATTAGTTTTTTTATTGCCTTCTTTATCTTTGAAAGTCTCGCTGGTAGCAATAGATAAAGTTACAATGGCGTCACCATTAGCTGTATAACGTATTTCTGGATCAGCCCCTAAATTACCTACTAATATTACTTTATTTACTGTCATGATTATCCTTTAATTAAAAGATTATTTTTACTATTTTTAATAGAATATGCTATCCATAATACCACAAATAAAAGACTTAAACTAAAAATAATAAAAGCTTTATCCATGCCGTAAATATCAGCAAATCTACTGGCTATACCAGCAGACACTGCACCGCAAAACATTCCAAGCGATTGGATAGAATAGTAAACTCCCATCGTTGCCCCTTTAGTTTGGGCATTAGATAACTTAGATAAAATTGACGGCTGAAATATCTCTAAAATATTAAAGCCGGTAAAATAAATTAATACTAAAATACTAAAGCTGTAAATTGAGATACTAGACGTAAAAATTAAGCCTAGATTAGCTATAGCAAGGCATACAATACTTATATAGGAGATTTGAATATTTCTTTTTTGTTTTTCTAAATTCTTAATGATTTTAGCAGCTAATATGAATGATATAGTTAAAATTGGCAGATAAAATTTCCACTGATCTGCTAAGATTATATTTTTACTTTGTAGAATAAAGCTAATAATATAAAAAAACATCATACTTAATATATGTAGAAAAAATACACCAATTAGCCATGGATGCATTGGTTTATTATGGATAATTAAATTTAAACTTTTTTTCACTCCTAAAAAAGCTTGATTATTATTTTTAATATTTGGTAATAAATATATAAAAAACCCAGCAGTTATACTTGATAGTGCTACTGTGTAAAATATGCCGCTTTGACCAAAATTATTATATAAAATTGGAGCTGCTATTAAGCTCATAGGAAAAGATATGCCAACTCCAATCCCAATCATCATCATAGCTTTAGTGCGGTGTTGTATAGGAATAATATCAGCGGTAAAAGCTGATAATACTGAGGATATTGCACCAATTCCTTGAATTGCACGTGCTAATATTAAAATATAAACATTAGATGTATTAGCAGCTAAAACAGCACCTAAAAATAATAGCAGCAATCCGCAATAAATTACTGGTTTACGTCCAATTTTATCTGATAAAATGCCCAGAGGAAAATAAAAAAATGCTTGAATTAAGCCGTATATACCTAAAGCCATACCAATATTAAATTGACTTGCATATTGTAATTTGTTGGCTAGAAAGCTTAAAATCGGCATTAAAAGAAAAAAACCAAACATTCTTAGCATAGAAACACTAGCTAAAGTTAGAGATGGTTTTAAATAGTTGATTGGCTGCATATAGTTATCTTAAATTAGCTGCAAAATTAGCAATACGATTAGCGCCTTCGATGCATTCTTCAATACTAGATACTAAAGCTAGACGTAAAAAATCTTTACCTGGATTTTCTCCATTAGCTTCTCTGGCTAAAAAACTGCCTGGCAAACAACTAACATTATGCTCAGCGTATAATCTTTGTGCAAATTCAGTATCGCTTAATTGGTACTCCGGTAAGATTCTTGCCCAAATATAAAAACCGGCGTCAGGCATTTTGATTTCAAAATATGGGGATAAAATCGGAATAACAGTTTGAAATTTTTCCTTATATAAATTGCGGTTGTTTTGTACATGTTCTTCATCGCTCCATGCTGCAATACTTGCCATTTGTATAGATGAACTCATAGCACAGCCGTGATAAGTTCTATATAATAAAAATAATTCTAAGATTTTTTCATCGCCTGCAACAAATCCAGAACGAAGACCTGGAACATTCGAACGTTTTGAAAGACTAGAAAAAACTACTAAATTAGTTAAGTCTCTGCCTAAAATTTTAGAAGCTTCTAAAGCTCCAAGCGGCGGATTATCAAAATAAATTTCGCTATAACATTCATCACTAGCAATAACAAAATTATATTTATCCGATAATTCAAACAAAGTCCGCCACTCTTCAAGATTCATAACAGAACCGGTTGGATTACTTGGTGAACATACAAAAACTAATTGTACCTTTTGCCAAATATATTCAGGAATTATAGAATAATCACACGAGAAATTTTTCTCAATGTCGGCATTAATAAAATAAGGCGTAGCTCCTGCCAATAAAACTGCACCTTCATATATTTGATAAAAAGGATTGGGGCAAATTACTTTACTATCAGGTAAGCTATCTACAACCGCTTGGGTAAAAGAAAATAGAGCTTCTCTTGAGCCGTTGACTGGAATAATATTTTTTTCGCTATTAACTTCTATATTATATCTGCGTTTAATCCAATTACTAATAGTTTGGCGTAAAGTAGAACTGCCAATAGTAGCGGGATAAATGGATAAACCTTCTAAATTATTACTTAAAGCTTGTTTAATGAAATCTGGAGTGCGGTGTTTAGGTTCGCCAATACCAAAGCTGATATGTGATATTTCCGGCGGTAAAATATCTTCAATTAAAAACCGCCATTTTTCAAAAGGATAAGACTGCAGCTTTGATAATAATGAATTCATAATTGCTCATAAACTAAACTAAAACATGGCTTAAATTATAGCATATTTTAAGCTTAAGATATAAATTTTTAGTATAGATTTTAGGCCAAAAATTTGGCTAAGTATTCCCTTATAGTATGTAAGATGTAGAAGTTAAATTTTGCGTTTAGGATAAATAAACTATCCTTTTTTTAGCTATATGAGGTTATTTATTAGTATATTTTATAAAAAACAAGAAAAAATATTATATATTAATAGTAAAATTAATATTATATCCAGTAATACTTAATAAGTAGTTAAAAAGTAACATGTAATATTTTTATTTTGCAAGATTTATTATTTATTTTTATAATTAAAAAGGTTTATAAATCATTTTATTTTTAGAAATTAAAGATTTAGTTATAAACCTTACCCTATATTCATCATAAGATGAATTTTTTTAATTAATTGGAGATATAAAAAATGGCAAACTCAAGAGAGATTCAAGCATTAGTAGCTAGTTTACATACTAAAGGTATAATCAATGCAGATAAAAGCGTTAAAGAATTTATCGCAGCTGCTGGTGAACATCTTCCTTCAAGCGGTGCTGAACGAGCTGGATGGTATGTAATTGGTGGTGAGCATTATGTAGTAGTATGCGGTAGTAAAATTAAAGATATTGCTATCAACCCAGTAAAACCTCAGTAATAAGGTTTAATATTAGCCTTCTTTTTTAATGGAAAAAAGGCTAATTCTTGAAAGAAATTTATGAATAAAAAAATTGAAGAAATACATCAAATTTTATTATTTACTTCTAAGCTAATTGATAATTTGGATAATTACATAAATGCATTTTATGAATTATACCCTAAAGACTTACAAAAAGAACAAATTCAAGATAAATTAATTGCAGAAACTGCCTTACTGCTATATATAGTTAACCGCTTACCTAAAACTTACGGTCTTAATGATTTAGTTCTACAAATAGCTAATAAAATAGAAAAATATGCAAGAAATCCTAAGCATTTATTGATGTTGTCATATAATCCTCAAGCTGTTATAGGAGTAGGTTTAGCCCATGTTATGCTAAATAAATTGGGCATAACTAATGATTTTTTTGATGAAACAATAAGGTTAGCTTTTTCTTCTAAATTTATATCCTCTGTTGACCGCCCTAATTTTAGGCAAATGGAAATGGAATGGCTATACGGAGTATATGAAAATACTCAAGCTAATTTTTCAGATTTATTGCCTTGCAGTTTAATTTTAAAACCAATGCATCCAATATATATGCGTCGTGAAGATGCGTATGCTATTACTCATGCACTTATGTATATTACAAATTTTGGTGAAACTGATTTTAACGATATAGATAAAAGTATTTTAAGCGGATTTGTAGAAAATTGTATTTCTTGGTGTTTAGCTTATGCAGATTGGGATTTATTAATCGAAGTGTTAATTGTTGATTTATTAATAGATAATGAAAAATCACAATTTTACTTAATGGCTGATAATATTTTAAATAAAATATTTGCACAAGATAAAGTTATACAAAGTTTGAACTTTTCTAATGATAGATATAATGAATTAGAACAACAAGATAAAGAAGCATATTTTATGATGCAGGCATATCATACAACGTATGTATACGCAATTTTTCGGGCTATGGAAATCTATAAACATACTAAAACAAATAATAATGCTACTTCTTCTTATAACAAGGACTTAACTAATAATTTAGCATTACCTATAGTAAATTCTCTTAAGCCATTAGATTATAGTCAGTTAATTAATTTTATTCTTACAGAAAATATAGAAAATTGTTCGGTTTTAATTAATGCCAAAATTATTTATTTTGCTCAAGAAAATATGCATGAAAAGTTATTTAGTGCTATACAAGCATATGAAAATGGGGATAATATACGCTTAAAAGAAACTTGTGCGGTCGCAGGAGAAAAAATTATTCAATATATTCGAGCAACTGCATATAAACAGCTTATTGAAGCATAAATATAAATGAGTTTTAGTATTTAGTAGTCAAAAATTTTCAAATTCTAGGACTCATTTATATAAATATAGGTAAGTATCCCCTCATAGCACGTAAGCTTAAACATTTTAATAACCATGCGTTAAAAATGTCTAAATAGGTGTTTTTTATAGATTAACTGCCAAGATTTTAGCAGTTGACTGCACCTTACGTGCTATGAGGGGGATACTTACCTAAATATAAAATTAGT
>Ga0247816_10000792_pt1 | contig 16700 bp, 18 predicted proteins | sample UWRJL209509C1_FD_179930 | JGI IMG/M metagenome (GOLD analysis project Ga0247816, IMG submission 179930) | Plant litter microbial communities from Arlington Agricultural Research Station in Wisconsin, United States - UWRJ-L209-509C-1 | ecosystem: Environmental > Terrestrial > Plant litter >...
TCAGCAGCGCGACGAACATCAGGTACCAGACGAAGGACTGATGCTTGATGGCCCACTCGGATAAGTTGAAGCTCCCTTTCATCGCGGGCTGTCCTCGTCGATTTTGACTTTTTGGCCCGGTTTCAGGCTGTTCACGCCGGCACTGACTACGCGCTCGCCGGGGTTGATGCCGGCGCTGAGCAGCACGCTGTTGGCGTCGCGGCTGATGATCGTGACGTCTCGCGGCTGCACGGTCTGGCTTTGGGTGTCGATGACCCAGATGCGGGTTTTGCCGTCGGCTTCCTGCACCGCACTCAGGGGCAACACGATGCGCGGGGCGATGGCTGAACTTAAGGTCACGCTGATCGCCGTGCCCAGGCGAAAGGCCGGTGGCGTCTCGGCCAGGGTCAGGCGTGCGCGCCGGGTGCGGGTGGCGCTTTGCGCCTGAGGTTCGATTTCACGCACGGTGGCGGTGGTGCTGACCGTCGGGTCCATTTGCCCGGCGACCAAGAACACCACGCCCGGCGGCAGGCGTTCGGCCAGGCCGGCGGGCAGGTCGATCACCGCTTCCTTGATATCGGGCCGCGCCAGGGTCACCACTTGCTGGCCGGCGCTGACCACTTGGCCGGCCTCGGCATTCCAGGCGGTGACGATGCCCGGATGGTCGGTGCGCAGTTCGCTGTAGTTGAGCTGGTCCTTGGCCTGATTGACCGACGCCTTGGCCTGGTCGAGGGAGGCCTGGGTGGTTTTCAGGTCGGTTTGGGCAATGTCCAGCTGCGCCTGGGCGCCGACGCCACGGTTGAACAATTCCTGCTGGCGACGGGCATTCGCCTGCGCGTTGATGTACTGGGCCTGGACTCGGGCCAGGTCGCCTTGGGCGGCGCGCAGTTGGTTCTGTTGATCGGTGGGGTCCAGCACCGCCAGCAGCGCGCCTTTGTCGACTTCGGCGCCCACGTCTACCGCACGACGGGCGATGCGCCCGGGCACGCGGAAACCGAGGTTGCTTTCATAACGCGCCTGGATGGTGCCGGCGAAACGGCCGAGGTTTTCCTGATCTTCGGCTTTCACTTCAATCGAGAGTACCGGGCGCACCGGCTCCGGCGCCGGCTCTTCCTTGGAGCACGCCATCAGCAGCAGGCTGGCGGCGAGTACCACCGTCAGCCGCTTCATGGTTGCACCCCTTGCGCCTGAGCCTGGTCCGGCGGCTGGGCGATTTCCACGAGCATGCCGGGGTGCAGCAACTGCCCACCTGCCACCACGACTTTTTCGCCGCCCTTGAGGCCATCGCTGATGATGACTTTGCCGGTGAGATAGCGCGCGACGGTGACCTTGTGCAATTGCGCCTTGCCGTCGGCATCCACCAGCCACACGGCAGGCGTGCTGAGGTCTTTGGTCAAGGCGGCCCAGGGCAACTCGACGCTGGCCTTGGCGGGGCCGTTAGCGGTGGCGCTGACCACCGAACCCAGTTGCATGCCCTTGGGCAAGGCGTCCAGGGCGATCTTGACTTGCACGGTGCCGGTGTTGGCCGCTACGGCCGGGGTGACTTCGCGGACTTTGCCCACGGCCTTGATATCAGGGTTGTCCAGCAGGCTGACGGTGATCGGCGCGTCCGGCGGTGGCTCCACCAGCAGCGATTCGTAGACGTTGAACACCGCATCGCGCTCGCCATCGCGCGCCAGGCTGAAAATCGGCACGGTGGCCTGCACCACTTGGCCGACTTCGGCCTGGCGCGCGGTGATCACACCCGGCGCGTCGGCAATCAACGAGGTGTAGCCCAGTTGCTCGCGGGCGTTGGCCAATTGCGCCTGGGCCGCGGCAAGGGCGCTTTGGCTGCTGCGCAACGCAGCTTGGGCGGAATCGTATTCACTGCGGCTGGTGTAGCCCTTGGGCAGGAGTTTTTCCTGGCGCACAAAGGCCGCGGCGGTCTGTTTGACCCGCGCCTGCTCGGCCACGACCTGCGCCTGGGCGGAGTCGACGTTGGTTTGCAAATCCTTGGGATCGAGCTTGGCCAGCACTTGCTTGGCCGTCACCCGGTCACCGACATCAACCGTGCGCTGGATGATCTTGCCACCGACGCGGAACGACAGATCAGTCTGAACGCGCGCCTGGATGTCACCGGTCAGGGTCACGGCGGCGGCGAAATCGGAAGATTTTACGGTTTGCACAAACACTCGGGAGTGTTCCTTCGGCTCGGCTTTTTCCTGGCCGCAGCCACTCAATAGCGCCAGCAGGCCTAGGCCGAGAATAAGTGTCGAGGTGGGACCGCCCATGCAGGCTCCTTTTGCGTGATGCGACGTGCCAGTGTGTATGCGACTGTGAGCTTAGATCAGGGTTCCTTATCTGCATGGAGGATCCCATACTTCCAATGGTTCCCATGCCGACAACTTTCCGATGCTCAAGACGCTCGCGGTAGCCAATTACCGCTCAATCAACAAATTGGTGGTGCCGCTTGCGCGCCTGAATCTGATCACCGGGCCTAACGGCAGCGGCAAGTCCAACCTCTATCGCGCCCTGCGCCTGCTGGCCGAAACCGCCCAGGGTGGGGTGATCAACGCGCTGGCCCGCGAGGGCGGGCTGGACTCGACGTTCTGGGCAGGCCCCGAAAACATCAGCCGGCGCATGCTCAGTGGCGAGGTCGCGGTGGAGCCGACCGTGCGCCAGGGTGCCAAGCGCTTGCGCCTGGGGTTTGCCGGGGAAGATTTCAGCTACGCGATTTCCCTGGGGTTGCCCGAGCCCAGCCTGACGTATTTCTCCCTGGACCCGGAGGTCAAGAAGGAATGCATCTGGGCTGGCCATGTGTACCGCCCGGCGAGCCTTTTGGTGCAGCGTTCCGGGCCGATGGTGCGCGCCCGTGACGGCCGCGCCTGGGATGTGCTGGCCCAACACACGCCGAATTACCACAGCCTGTTCGATCAGGTTGGCAGCCTGCGCGGCTCGCCCGAGGTGTTAGTGCTGCGCGAGAGCATTCGCGGCTGGCGCTTTTACGATCACTTTCGCAGCGACGTCGATGCGCCGGTACGTCAGCCGCAACTGGGCACGCGTACGCCAGTGCTGCATCACGACGGGCGCGACCTGGCGGCGGCGTTGCAGACCATCCGCGAAATCGGCGACCCCGAGGCGTTGCGGCGGGCCGTCAGCGATGCGTTTCCCGGCGCACGCTTGAATATCGAACCGCTTGCGGGGGGACGTTTCGCCATCGAGTTTTATCAGGAAGGGTTGTTGCGGCCGTTGTCGGCGGCGGAGTTGTCGGACGGGACTTTGCGTTATTTGCTGCTGGTCGCGGCGCTGCTGACGCCACGGCCTCCGACGATGATGGTGCTGAACGAGCCGGAAACCAGTTTGCACCCGGACCTGTTGCCAGCGTTGGCACGGTTGATCATCCAGGCATCGGAGCAGTGTCAGGTGTGGGTGGTGTCGCATGCCAGCCGCTTGATTGCAGCGTTGCAGCAGGATGAGGCGTGCAATTCGATTGTGCTGGAGAAGGTGATGGGCCAGACGCAGGTGGTGGGGCAGCGGGTGTTGGATGAGCCGGCTTGGCATTGGCCTAGTTAAGCGAAGCCTGTGCGGGCCTCATCGCAGGCAAGCCAGCTCCCACATTCGATCGAGTTCCACCTTTGGAATGCGTTCCCCTGTGGGAGCTGGCTTGCCTGCGATAGCGGTAGATCAGTCAACCAGTAACTAACAGATCAACCCTGCCACTTGCCGCCTTCAACAATCACACTCTCAGGCTTGGTGTCATCGCTCAGTTCTTTACGAACGTACTGGTCATACAGCTTGAGCAGGTACTTCTCTTCACCCAGCTTGGCCAGCTCGGCATTCACCCAGTCGCGCAGTTCGATATTGCCCTTCTTCACCGCAGGAGCAATCGGCGCTTCGTCACCGAGTTTCTCTTCCAGCACACGGTAGCCAGGGTTCTGCTTGGCCCAGCTGAACAGCACCAGGTTGTCTTGGGCATACGCATCACCACGGCCAGCCGACAGCGCTTGCAGCGACTCGGAGTTTTTTTCGAACTTCAGCAGCTTCCAGTCCGGGTGGTTCTTGGTCAGCCAGATATCAGCGGTGGTACCGGTGGTCACGATAGTGGTGCGGGTGGCCAGGTCATCCAGGCTTTTCACCGAGCTGTCCTGAGGTACCAACGCCTGCACGGCCACTTTCAGGTTGGGGTTGGTGAAGTCCACCGCCTCCTTGCGCTCCGGGGTCACGGTCATGTTGGCCAGGATCAGGTCAACCTTGTCGCTTTGCAGGAACGGAATACGGCTCGCCGGTTCAACCGCGACGAATTCGACCTTGTTCTCATCGCCCAGCAGGTCCTTGGCAAAACGCCGGCCGATGTCGGTGTCGAAGCCGACGTAGCGGCCGGACTCATCCACAAAACCAAACGGCGGCTTGTCGGTAAATACACCGACGATCAGTTTGTCGCGGGCCTTGATCTTGTCGATGTAGCTCACCGCCGCCGGGGCCGGTGCAGCCGCGGCGGTCTTGGCGGGCTCTTCGGATTTATTGCAGCCGGCCAACAGCGCGAGGCCGAACAGGGGGAATAACAACTTGGCAGTTTTCATAGCAGCTCCAGTTCCTTGGTCTTTTTGGGCAGTGTTGAAACAAAGGAGAACTTCTCCAGGAACTGCTGCGCGCGTGCGGTCTGCGGGTTCGTAAAGAATGCCTCGGGGGTGTTTTGTTCGAGGATGCGGCCGGCCTCCATGAACACCACGCGGTCGGCGACGGCGCGGGCGAAGGCCATTTCGTGGGTGACGATCAACAGCGTCATACCGTCCCGGGCCAGGCCCTGGATCACTTCCAGTACCTCCTTGACCATTTCCGGGTCGAGGGCAGCGGTAACTTCGTCAAACAACATGACCTGGGGGTTCATGCACAACGAGCGGACGATGGCGATGCGTTGTTGTTGCCCGCCCGACAGCTGGCGCGGGTAGGCGTCGCGCTTGTCGGACAGGCCCACCCGTTCCAGGAGTTTTTCAGCCTGGGCACGGGCTTCGCGGGGCTCGCGTTTTTGCACTTTCAGCGGGCCGAGCAGGATGTTGTCGAGCACGCTCATGTGCGGGAACAGGTGATAACTCTGGAACACCATGCCCACGTCCTGGCGCACCTGGCGCCAGTCGGTGGCCTTGTCCAACAGCTCCTTGCCGGCAAACCGCAGGCTTCCGCTGTGGGCCACTTCCAGGCCGTTGAGGCAACGCAACAGGGTGCTTTTGCCACAACCGCTGGGGCCGAGGATTACCACCACTTCGCCGCTTTCAACGCTCAGGTCGATGCCGTTCAGCACCTGCTGCTCGCCGAAGAATTTGTTGAAACCCTTAAACTCGATCAATCCACTCATGCTTGGGCCCAGCGCCGTTCCAGCACCTTGGAGGCGGCCGACAACGGGTAGCAAATAAAGAAGAAAAACAGGAACAGCGCGCCGTAGATCAGTACCGATTCGTAGGTGCGCTCAATGATTTGCTGGCCGACCTTGATCACGTCCACCACGCCGATCAGCACTGCCAGCGAGCTGGTCTTGATGATGCGGGTGTAGACGTTGATGGTCGGCGGCGTCATGCGTTTCAGGGCCTGGGGCAGCAGCACGTAGCCGTAGAGTTGCGGATCGGACAAGCCAATCGACAAGCCCGCCTCGCGTTGCCCGCGCGGCAATGAATGCAAAGCGCCACGCACCACTTCACCGACTTCACTGGCGCCCCACAGCGACAGCACCAGCACGGCGCACCAGAAGCTGGGGATGCTCAGGCCAAAGAAAATCGGCAGGCCGAAAAACAGCAGGTACAACCACACCAGCACCGGGATGGCGCGAAACAGCTCCAGATAAATGCGCAGCACAATGTCGATGGCCTTCACATTCAGGGTGCGCAGCACGCCATACAACACGCCGCCGACGGTGCTGAACGCGATGCTCAAAAACGAGATCGACAAAGTCTGCGCAGCGCCTTTGCCCAGTTGCGGCAACGACACCCAAAGTAATTCAAGACCCGAACTGGCCATGCTGGAGCCTCCTTTCGAGGCGGCTGAGCAACAGCGACAGTGGCAGGAACAACAGCACGCAGATCAGCGTCAGCACTGCGAGCATTTCGTAGGTTTTGTAGTAGAGCGCGATGTAGCTTTTGGTGGTGTAGAGAATCTCCGGCACCGCCACGGCCGAGACCACGGTGGTCTCCTTGAGCAGGAAAATGAAGTTGGCGAACAACGCCGGCAGGCTGAGGATGCCAGCCTGGGGCAGGATCACGTGGCGCAGCAATTGCCAATCGGACAGGCCGATGGATTTGCCCGATTCAATCTGCGCCAACGGCACGGCTTCAACCCCGGCGCGCAGCACTTCGGTGAGGTAGGCGCCACCGAGGAACGTCATGGTGATAATCGCCGCCCAGAACCCGGAGATATTGAACCCCAGGGCCGGCAACGCGAAGTAGACGAAAAACAGCTGGATCAGCAGCGGCGTGTTGCGCGCCAGCTCCACGTACAACGCGACAAGGCGCCATACATACGGCGTGCGAAACACCAGCAGCGCGGCGTTGATCAAGGCCACCAGCAACGAGGTGCCAATCGCGATCAAGCCCACTTGCAGGGTCACGCCCACGGCCTTGAGAAACGCCGGCAGCGTGCTGAGGATAAAAGCGTAATCGAAGGTCATCTGAAATCCCTGACGCCGCAGGGGTAAAGCGGCGTTGGTGCGGTCTGGTTCGGCGTGGGTAACGCTGAGTAGCGCCGACTTTAAAGGTATAAAAAGTAAAATTTAAATACCCAAATAGCATATTGATATCACCCAAAAAGATAACCCGTAGGTTCGCGGGTTAAAGGGGTGACAGCTATTGTTCCGCGGGCAGTAGGAACAATCTCTTTATCGGCGTTGCACTACAGGGACGGGCAGCGCCTGGTCAGACTGGCGGCCACTTAACAAGCGAAGGAATGAATAATGGCTCAGACAAAACCGATTGATCCGCAAGATCTGGTGAAGTGGTTGGTGGCGTTGCGCAGGGCGATCAATAGTCGAGAGCAGTGATGCCATGTGGGAGCGATCCGGATCGCTCCCACAGTCTTTTTAGGCGACTCCGACAGCTATCGAAATACTTACCTACAGAAACCTCCTGTTCTTTGCCCTTTGAGCATTCACGCGTTGATCTCACTGGCTTTGCTGTTTAGGTTCCCGGCGTACCTCACCACAAAGACAAGAGAACGCCCATGCCGGGACAATCTGCTGTACGGGTCACCGACCCGACCACTTGCCCGACCCATGGCACCCAACCCATTGGCAGTGGTTCACCCGATGTGTTTTTCAACGGACTCGCTGCCTTTCATTCCGCCCTTGCCGATCGCCAGCCAGCTGGTGGCGAACCGATTGTCCGCCAAGCCTGCGAAATCGAAACCGCTGAAGGCCGCATCGTCAAAGGCATGACCCAAAGTATCGCCACTCCACAACTCTGCCTCGTCGTTGTGCGCTGGACTGTCTGACATCAAGGAGGATCGAAATGACCGAACAAGCGTTCGTGCCACATGACCTGGACATGAAAAAACTCTGGCACAGCACTGTCGAACTATCTGCCTGCAAACGCGAAACCACCCACGACAGCAGGAACCCCATCACCACCATCACCGTTCCGATACTGACCTGTAACTGCCTGTGGCGCAGGTTTCAAAAAGAAGCCGAAGACTGGATCGCCCCCGGCGGCGTACTCATCGTGGACCCGCTGGCACGCAACCGCCGGATCAACGCGGCGTATGCGCAATTGTGGTTGGCGGATAGCCGGTTTCAGTGGGCCGGGTTGGCGGCATTTGCGTCAAAGCAGGTGGGGTGTGGGTTATTGCATGCTACGACGCTGGAGGAACGAATCGAAATCGAGAAACAGGCCTACCAGCAGCTTAAAGACAGTCAACCGAAAGACTTGTATGAGCGCATCGTGGTCAACAAACTGCGCTCAAATATCCAGCTTTGGGAAGCGTGGAACCAGGCCAAACAGCAAAACAAGGTGCCGCTGACGAGTGATCCACTGTTGAGTGATGCGGTCGTCATGCTTCAGAAGGAATTGCAATACGTTCGTGAGATGTTGGCACTTGGAAACACGGCGCTGTTTCTGGATGTTTATCCGTTGCATCGGTTTTTTATGGTGCGTGGGTTTGACGAGATGGAGAAGTGCCTATCTAGCCGTAAAGCTTTGAAGGACGACGTGCTTTGGCCCATCGCAGACAAGGTCGAGTTTGGTATTGATCAACAGGAAATTCTCCAAACATTTAACTACATCGACCAGGGAAAAATCAGTACCAGTGTTTATGAGATGGCGCGGCACGAACAGCTAAACATCCTTCAGCCTGCAATGTACGACGTTGAACGCTTCGCGCTATTAATGCGAGGGACTCAGGCGGGTGACGTGATATCACTTGTAACCGGGTTATTCTCAGGGCTCCCAGAAGAAATACAGCTGACCCTGGCCAGCCTGTGTAAAAGCCCAGACGACAGAAAAGTCGAGTTTAGTCGTAGTCCGATTGCTGATTTGGCAGACAAGGGCCAGCGCATGGAGTTCGTGTTGAGAGCCGCAACTCAATTCGATACTCTGATAAGAAACCCAATCACCTCAGCCCAGCTAAAGTCCTCCATTGTAGAGATCGCCGAAGGAATGGAAACAAAGTGATTAAGAAAATAACTATAAGCATTCCAATATTGTTATTATTTCTTCTGTTTATTTATATCAGTCGACCTCTCAAAGAAATTGATACAATTGCCGTTCATACTGGGAAACTTTATGAGGATGTAATTCGGGACTCCACATTCCCAGTTAAATCTAAAACGCTCATACGCCCAACTGCACCACCAGTAGAAGATTCAACTTGGTTTAGCAGCCCAGTAATTGTTAACTTTGACGATCCTCAACACGGGTTCATCTTACCTCCGACGAAATTTGGCGCTGTCGGGTATAACTCAGGAAAAGTCACAACTATCACTACTTCACCGATGCTGGAGACCGTGACTTTTGATCAGTTAACGTCATTGCTTAGCAGCTTGCAGGAGATGCTAAAAAAAGCCGGGTGGGTTCTGCGAGATAACGGCAGAAACAGGTGGTTCAGTGTAAGCAATGACGCTGATAAAAAGGCGCTACAAAGCCTATTGTTTGATCAAGCTGAAAGTATGACGCTCTTGATACCTCACAAATACATGCTCATACTTATCGCCAAATGCTACGCGCGCTGCAGTGAGCGCGATCCAAACACAGCTAGGTATCTGATTGACGTCAGCGTGGGAATGGATTTCAGTAATATAGGAAACCTTCAAAAAACCAATTGATTTATTTCGCGCAAAAGGGACGCTCATTAGACGACCTCAAATAAAGGTTAATGAGTACCTGTTTTATTCCGTGGCCCAGTCACCGACTTGCGAATAGAGTTTGTCACGCGAGCGGCGAAGAAATTAAATAATGAAAACGACACCTGCAGGAATATTGAACAATTGCACGGTGGCCGTTGTGTTGTCTCTGGGAGGCACGACTGGATAAAGCCATCAAGGCAGTTGCTCCCAACTTTCGATTGTGTTCCAAGCATAAAAAACGCCGTCGCTGTGCAAGCCGTCGGCGTTTAAACCTTGAAGGGGTTTTACAGCTCGATCAGAACGCCGGCAGTACCGCGCCTTTGTACTTCTGGTCGATGAAGGCTTTTACTTCCGGGCTGGTCAGTGCTTTGGCCAGCTTCTGGATAGCGTCGCTGTCCTTGTTGTCTGGACGCGCTACCAGGTAGTTCACGTACGGCGAATCAGCACCTTCGATAACCAGTGCGTCCTTGGCTGGGTTGAGGCCAGCTTCCAGCGCGTAGTTGGTGTTGATCATGTCCAGGTCAACCTGGTCCAGAACCCGTGGCAGCAGCGCGGACTCAAGCTCTTTGAACTTGAAGTTGCGTGGGTTCTTGGCAATGTCTTTTGGCGTGGAGAGCGCGTTTTTCGGGTCTTTCAACTCAATCAGGCCAGCCTTTTGCAGCAGGAGCAGCGCACGGCCACTGTTGCTGCCTTCGTTCGGGATAGCGATGGTTGCGCCGTCTTTGAGCTCATCCAGGCTTTTGACCTTTTTCGAGTAGCCGCCGAAGGGTTCAACGTGCACACCGATCACGGTGACCAGATTGGTGCCTTTGCCCTTGTTGAAGTTTTCGAGGTACGGCAGGGTCTGGAAGTAGTTGGCGTCCAGACGCTTCTCGGCCACTTGTACGTTGGGTTGTACGTAGTCGGTGAAGACCTTGATTTCCAGGTCCACGCCTTCTTTGGCCAGGGTTGGCTTGATCAGTTCGAGAATCTCGGCGTGTGGGACCGGGGTCGCCGCCACTACCAGTTTCTCGCCAGCCTGGGCCAGGCTGACAGTCAGGGCAACCGCCAGGGCGGTAAACAACAGAACCTTTTTCATGCAGTGTCCTTATCGAAAATCCCGGGCGTCTCTGACGGCCGCGTTTTATATGGTGTGCCAGCGAAGTGCTATCGCGGCGTGAAGCGGACAATACCCATGTTTTTTATTCCCGAACAATACTTTTTATTCACTTTGATATTCCATTTTGTTCATGCAGACGCCAACCCTTCCAGTAGACGCCTCAACGCAGTGCGATCGGCTTCGCTGCCGTTGCTGAGGATGTGCCGGGCCTGGTCTTCGATCTGCGCCAGTGATGGCGTGTTGGCCGGTAAATTCAAATGCTCAGGCAAAATTTCATCGCCACTGCTGACCAGCAGCGCAAAGTGAATAACGTTTTCCAGCTCCCGCGTATTGCCCGGCCAGCTGTGATGCTCAAGCACCCGCTGGGCTTGCTCGCTGATCAGCGGCACGGGCAAATCCAGGCGCTGGCTGTAGATGCCGAGGAAGTATTCGGCCAGTGACAGGATGTCCCCCACCCGCTCGCGCAGCGCCGGCAGCTCAAGCTGGCCTTCGCTGAGGTAATGGAACAACCGCTCGTGAAACTTGCCGGCCGCCACGGCCTGGGCCAGGTCGATGCTAGTAGCCGCCACCAGGCGTACATCCACCGGGCTGGGCTGATGGGCGCCGACGCGGGTCACTTCGTGGTTTTCCAGGGCGGCCAGCAGTTTGACCTGGATCGGCAGCGGCAAGTCGCCGATTTCATCCAGGTACAACGTGCCGCCATTGGCTGAACCAAACCAGCCGGCACGGCTGCTGGCTGCACCACTGTGGGCACCAGCGGCGTAGCCAAACAATTCGGCGTCGGCGTAAGTCGGGCTGATCGCGCCGCAATTGACCGAGACAAACAAGCCGGTGCGGTCACTGCCGCGGTGGATGTGCCGCGCGAGCAATTCCTTGCCGCTGCCGGTTTCACCGCGGATCAACACGGGCAAGGCGCGCGGGGCGAGGTTTTCCAGGTCTTCGCGCAGTTGACGCGAACGCGGGTCGACGAATACGAGGGCCTTGGCACGGATGCTCAGGGGGCTTTTTTCGGCGTCGGGGAAGGTCAGCAGTGGCTGGCCGAAGGTGTCATTCAAGCTCATGGCAGGCTCCCGCCCACATCCGTGCAGGACGGGGGCGTTGAAAAAATTTTATGCACGACGCCGGGAGTGATGTTCCAGGCGATTTTGCAGGCGGTAGAGGTAAGCGAAACCCTGCTCCCAGCGCTGGTGGCCGGACTTCACATTGATATGGCCGGCACCCGACAGGATCCCGGCTTCAGCGCCCCAGTTGCGGGCCAGTTCCATCGCCCGTGGTGCGCTGACGGCGCTGTCGTTGTCCGAAGCGACGACTTGGCTGGGGAACGGCAACAGGTTGGTGGGAATTGGCGCAAAGTTACGCAGGGCCGGCGAGCAGGCAGGCCGCTCGACATCTGCCGGGGCTACCAGCAAGGCCCCGCGCACCTGCCGCAAAAACTGCAACGGTGCGGTGGCGGCCCAGTGGGCCACGGTGATGCAGCCCAGGCTATGGGCAATCAGAATCACCGGCGTGCTGTCGGCCGCAATGGCTTCGGCCAGCGCCGCTACCCAGTCTTCGCGGCGCGGGGTGAGCCAGTCGGCCTGCTCCACGCGTGCGCTATTGGGCAGGCTGTTCTGCCAGTGACTTTGCCAATGATCTTCTGGCGATCCTTGCCAGCCCGGCACGATCAGATAACGAATCGACTCGTTGTGCATGGGTGTGCCCTCCTGCAGCGTTTAACGTTGCTGATCAGTATAGGGACGGGTGTTATATTCGTTAAGGAATAAGAAGCTATTTATTAATAACCAAAATATCAAACACGCCATAATCAAATGTGGGAGCGGGCTTGCCCGCGATGGCGGCGTGTCAGCCAACACATCCTGCAACTGACCCACCGCTATCGCGGGCAAGCCCGCTCCCACAGGGGATCACGATGAGCCTTAAATCCCAGGCAAAAAAAAGGCCGCACCCTGCCAAGGAGACGGCCAAAAAATTGTCGAGACGTTTGAAACTAACGTGCAGTAATCACCGACAGCTTGGTGATGCCCGCGCGCTCAATAGACGCCATGGCTCGCGCCACTTCGCCGTAGTTAACTCCATCGTCAGCCTGCAGTTGTACCCGCACATCCGGGTCCTTGGCCTTGGCCGCCTGCAGGTTGAATTCCAGCAGGTCCGGCTGGATTTCGTCCTTGTTGATAAACAGTTTGCCGGCGCCATCAATGCTCACCACAAGCGGGTCTTTCTGCTCTACCGGGGCCACGGCCTCGGTCTTGGGCAGGTTGATCGGGATCGCATTGGTCAGCAGTGGCGCGGTGACGATAAACACCACCAGCAGCACCAGCATCACGTCTACCAGCGGCGTGACGTTGATCTCGCTCAGTACCTCATCACTGTCTTGTGTGGAGAAGGCCATCTCAGGACGCCTCCTTCACTTTTTGCGCGCTGCCCTGGGCATTGGCTTTGTTCAACGCCGGGTGGATCAGCACGCGGAACGAGTTCTTCTGCGCCAGGCTGTAGAAGTCATGGGCGAAGTCATCGAGGTCGGCGGCGGTGAGTTTCAAGCGACGCAGGAAGTAGTTGTAAACCAGCACCGCAGGCACCGCGACGGCGATACCGACACCGGTTGCGACCAGTGCCGCACCGATCGGGCCAGCCACGGTTTCGAGGCTCGCGGAACCGGCGGCGCTGATGCCTTTCAAGGCTTCCATGATGCCCCACACGGTACCGAACAGGCCGATAAACGGCGAGGTGCTGCCGATACTCGCGACCACCGCCAAACCGGTTTCCAGCGAGCGACGCTCACGCACGATCTGCTGGCGCAGGGCACGTTCCAGACGGTCCTGATGGTTGATTGCCTGGCTCAAGTCGGCGGCGTGAGGTGCGTCACCCACCTGGATAGCGGCGTAGCCGGCCTGGGCTACACGGGCAGCAGCGCCTGGCTGGGTTTCGCTCAGTTCGGCGGCGGAGTCGAGACTCGATGCCGCCCAGAACTGCTTGTGGAACTTGCGATCCTGGTTCTTGAGCCGGCTGAACTGCACGCCTTTGAGCAGGGCCAGGCCCCAGGTGGCGACAGAAAAGACCACCAGCAGCCAGATCACCGCGGCTTCGATGGATTCAAGTGGAGATGCTAATGCCATGATGTTTTCCCTCTGTGCAGGTCGCGATGTGTCCGACACACCGCATCCAAATAGTTAGTGAATCTTGAAATCGATGGGCACGCTGACCCAACCGTCCTGGGCCACATCGCCCTGCTTGGCCGGCACAAAGCTCCAACGCTTCACGGCGGTCAGTGCGGCGTCATCAAGTTGCTGGCGACCGCTGCTTTTCTGAATCTGGATCTCGCCCGGCTTGCCGCTGGCCAGTACATGCACCCGCAACAACACCGTGCCTTCCCAACCCCGGCGCTGGGCCAGTGAGGGGTATTCGGGCGCCGGGTTCTTCAGGTACGCGGCGTTGGCCGAAGCAGGTGTTACCGGAGCCGGCGACGGCGGTGCTGCAACCGGGGCCGGTGGCGCAGGTTGCGGCGGCGCTGGCGGCTGCTCGACCACAGGTTTGGGTGCGGGCTTGGGCTCAGGCTTTTGTACCGGCTTGGGCTTAGGAATCTTTTTCGGTGCCGGTTTGGCGGCCAACTCATCGACCACTGGCGGCGGTGGCTCAACCACAGGTGGCGGCGGTGGCGGTGGAACAGGCGGTGGCGGCTCCACAACCGGTGGCGCCGGCTGCGAGAACTCGATGGTCATCGGCGGAATTTCCGGCGGCACAATCGGCAGTACCGGCGTTGGCTTCTGGCTGACCCAGTAGATCACCGCCCCGTGCAGGGCCAGCGCGAGAATCCCGAGCAAAATGGCTTCGCGCCGGCTCAAGATGCCCTTGGGGGTTTTCTGCGTACGCAGCTGCCCCAACGGCGCGCGGTGCGGCCGGCCAAGGTCGACCAACTCACCACCCGGTGCCTGGCGCCATTGCGCCTCGCGTGCACTGGCAGCGGTCTGGACATTGCCCATTGATTAACTCCCCTACGGTCTTAAGCAAAAAAACCGACAGGCCTGTCTCAAAAGGCCGTCGAGGGTTGAATGATCGGGGCCAGACGCTTATCTCTTAAAGTAATCTTTAAAGTTATACATAGATCTAAATTGAATAACCGAAACATCCAGACACGGCAAAGCCACGCCGTACGCGGGCTCCCGCGCGAAGGCCTGATCACCATGCTTTACAGGCATACAAAATATTCACCAAAGGCATCGTTTTTTTGGCTGATTAGGGAGCGTGGGCAGTCCACAGACCTGCCTATCCATGCCCGCTCTATAGATATGTAATTTGGATCTAACAAAAACGATGATGCTTCGTTGACGGAATAAGCAACGCGATTAAAATCTCCGCTCCCCTTGGTCGAAACCGCTTTCGATCTTTATTCGGATGCCGGGAAACCCCATGGATCTTCGCCAACTGCGTTACTTCATCGCGCTGAACGAGTACCGCAGTTTCGTGCGCGCCGCCGACGCCATGGGCATCACCCAACCGGCGTTCAGCCGCAGCATCCAGGGCCTGGAGCAGGAGTTCGGCTGTGTGCTGGTAGACCGCGCGCATAAAGAACTACGCCCGACACCCGAAGGCCAGGTCGTATTGCAGCACGCCCTGTCGCTGGTGCAGGGGGCGGCGCTGCTGAGCCATGAAGTCACGCGTATGACCAAGCTGGATGCCGGTGAACTGCTGTTTGGCAGCGATGCGGTGGCGGCTGTGAATCTGGTGCCCCAGGCGATGGCCCGGTTTATCGAGGCCCACCCCAAAGTGCGCACTGGATTGCAGGTGGATAACTGGGAAAAGCTTGGCCGCAGCCTGAGCCGTGAAGAGATCGAGTTTTTCATTGCCGACGTGCGCCACTTTGAGGCCGACCCCAACTTCCAGACCCAGGCCCTGACACCCCGGCGCAATGTGTTTTTCTGCCGCGCCGGGCACCCGTTGCTGGCCAAGGACAGCCTGTCCACCAATGACCTGTTCGGCTACCCACTGGCCACGCCGCTGATTGCTCCGGGGGTTCGCAAGTTGCTGGCCAACCTGAGTGGGCGCATCGACTTTTCTCCGGCCATTGAGCTTGAGCAATTCCCGGCGCTGGCGGCGATCGTGAAACAGTCCAACGCCATTGGCCTGGGGGCTGAAGAAGCATTTGTAGAGGGGTTCGCCAGCGGCGAACTGGCGGTGCTGCATTGGCGCAACGTGCCGCACACCCTCGACAGCCTGAACAACCGCTGCGGGATCATCAGCCGCACCGGATTTCGCTTGTCGCCCGCGGCGAAGGCGATGATCGAAACCCTGGTAACGGTGGATAAGCAAAGGTTGGGCGTCGCCGTTTAGATCGCCATCGCGGGCAAGCCCGGCTCCCACAGGTGGTCACTGTTGCCCGTGACTACTCAATCAACTGTGGGAGCCGGGCTTGCCCGCGATGAGCATAGGTATCTACACAACTCTTGCAGGCTGATCAAAATCCTTTGTGGGGGGCGCTGGGTGGTGGGGTACATATCCGTTGCTGCGGTCGGGGCTTATATGGGTTCCGCCCTTACGGCGGCTCACTTTTGATAGAGCGCAAAAGTAAGCAAAACGCTCTTGCCCCACCACTCGGCACCTCGCCTGGGCTCGGTGTGCCCTCACTCCGGCATTGCTCCGCGGGCCGCCGCGATGGGCCATCCTTGGCCCAGCGCGGCTAAACCGGCGTCCTGCCGGTTTACCCGCTCCGCAATACCTGCGTTCGGCCAGCGTGGTTTAACGGGGCGCCTAAGATCAAAGTCACAAGCAAGATCAAAAGCAAGAGCACGGCGGCCTGAAAGCCGACCTGAGTGGTAGAAGCAAAAGCAAATGCAAAAGCCAGTGCGGTCCAGTGTGGGAGCTGGCTTGCCTGCGATGCAGGCACCTAGGTCTACCTGAATGAACTGGATCAAACTGTGGGAGCGGGCTTGCTCGCGAAGGCGGTGTGTCAGGCAAGACATGTGGCGACTGATCCACCGCCTTCGCGAGCAAGCCCGCTCCCACATTTGGACTGTGGTTGTTCAGATAGACCGAGGTGAGGCCATCGCAGGCAAGCCAGCTCCCACAGAAGAGCCAGTGCCCACACAAAGAATCGGTGGCCACAGAAAAATCGGTCCCGCACTTGATCTGCTGTTGATCTGCTCTTGCTTCACACCACTCAGGTCGGCTTTCAGGCCGCCGTGCTCTTGCTTTTGATCTTGATCTAGGCGCCCCGTTAAACCACGCTGGCCGAACGCAGGCTTTGGAGCGTGGGTAAACCGGCAGGACGCCGGTTTAGCCGCGCTGGGCCAAGGATGGCCCATCGCGGCGGCCCACGCTCCAAAGCCGGAG